>Ga0256830_1001377_pt1 | contig 17326 bp, 21 predicted proteins | sample 128326metaG_FD_190537 | JGI IMG/M metagenome (GOLD analysis project Ga0256830, IMG submission 190537) | Hydrothermal vent microbial communities from Lau Basin, Pacific Ocean - 128-326 | ecosystem: Environmental > Aquatic > Marine > Hydrothermal vents | place: Pacific Ocean: Lau Basin | collected... | reverse complement strand
CACTCATGAACAAATTTTCCAATCCGATTCTTGAAGACCAGGGCGGCCTGGTTATCTGTTAGTCGAGGCGTATCCCAGCAGAATACCCTCCACAATGCTCACCGCCAGGCCGTTCTGGCAGCCCCAGGGGGCTTTTCTTTTTATCAACAACACTGGTTCCATCTCTTTACAGACACACCAAGTTCATTATATTGTCAAAGAACTACGCCACCTTAAAACCCATATACTCTGCCTCCAGTTCTTTCATTTCTTTCATCCTTTCAGGATAGTATTCATAACCTCTCTTCTTTTTCAATAACGATGTTAACAGTTTGAGTAATTGCGATATGCATGCCACTATGTTTTTTCGGTAATGTCTTTTCTGCATCTGTCTTTTTAAAAATCTTATCCTTACCTCTGGAATGTGTCTTGCCACCTGTGTGGTCATAAGGTACAGAAGGTTGAGAAGTCTCTTGTTTCCAATATGGCTTATATGCCTGGCACCTACATGCTTGCCTGACTGGTTAAGTCTCAGATTAAGCCCTGCCAGTTTCTCTATCTGTTTATAATGGCTGAAGGGTAGTTCATCATATATCCTGCACTCTCCCATGAAACGGGCTGCCGTGCCTTCTCTAATCCCTTTTATGGAAGTTATCACCTCAAAATATACTGACTCCTTTGCTATCTCTGTCATCTTTTCATGGATTGCTCTCATCTGTTCGTTGATACCTCTGTAAAGAGTTATGTATGAATCAAGGGTAAGTCTCAGTACATCCCTTTCATCTGTTTTGTCAGCCCCGATACTGCCTCTGGCCTGTTTCCTGATCCTGTACAGTAAACTCTCATCATAATTGTTCCTGGAAAGTTTTTTTATTAAAGAAGCCTCATTTTTTATATCCATCCGGAGGAAGTCCTCTGGCATAAAGTATCTCTGAAGCAGATACAGTGATGTCTCTGTACAGACATCTATGCACTTCAGATACTCAGGAAACACCACCTCCATTAATGCCCTTATCCTCATACGCATCCTTGTCCTGTCTTTCATTAGTTTGCTGTATGTCAGACTCAACTGATGAAGCCTCTTTGTGCCTGCCGAAAACTCCCTGTAATGGTCATAATTGCCATTCTGGGCATTGGACGCAATCAACAGGGCATCCTTCGGGTCTGTCTTTGTGAAATCATGATTCATAAGAGGTCTTGCATGATGAGTGCTCAGCGGGCTTACAAGTACAACTGTGTAACCCTGTCTTCTGAGGTAGTCTGTTATAGTAACCCAGAGGTTGCAGGAGGTCTCTACTGCAAATACTGTGTCTTCAGGCTTATCCATCTCCGTGGCCATCCTGATGCCATTCCATAACTTCTCATTAAATCCCTTTTGATTTACTCCAAATGAAAAGGGTTTCCCCTTCATTATTCCATGCCCATCAATCACCACTGCCTGATGCCTATCCTTACCAGGATCAATGCCAATCACTGTCTTTCCGGATATCCATGCCTTCTTTTGCAGATACTTGCTTATCGCCACTTCTTCCTCCTCCTTTCTTTTTTGTTCTGAACATAATATAATATCTCTATCACTTGCCCTGCTATCTTTGTTATGTTTTTAGTATAGAAATCGTTAGCCTCAAATAAAGAATGCGAACCATGAAGCCTATAATTGTCATAGCGCCATTTGAGGATCCTTTCAAAGAAAGCCTTATATAATTTGGATTGTCATAAGAGGCTGAACTCACTCTAAGAGGTAATCATTATTTAAGTTAAGCTTTAATATACAAATTGAACAGATGTTATATTAAAGGTAGCCTTTAATAAGGTAGAATTGACTACTACTGTTAACCCGATGAACCATTTTGGGCATAATGTTATAAATCGGTTTATAAATAACTCTTATATTATATATTACCTTTTTTATATACCTTCATTTATATTTTTATATCTTTTCGCTATTGGCAGCATTTTTTCTTTTAAATCAAATAGTTAGCTAATAACATAGCCAAAATGGGCAACCTTTCTTGTCCCCCGATAGTTTTTGTTCCAAAACTCGATTATTCATTCTCGTGGGAAACCTTTGGGAAATTCAAGTAAAAATAAAGAATATTTAAAATAATTTAAAAAAAAGCACATAGACGGTATTATCCAGCAGTTAATTTGAATTGACTTTTCTCTGTATTTAGTATCATAATGATACTAAATCAGTATTAAACAGGGTCCAAAATAATTCTTTATGATGTAATTATTATGTTAAAATTTATTTTATGGAAAAGAAAAAACCTCATTATGCTCTTTCACGTATTAGAGAATTACTATCCGAGGAATCTACAAGATTTATTACAACAACAGCACAAAAAAATGCAGCAAGTCTTGGTTATATGGATGTGGATGCTATACTTGAGGTTATATACAGACTCAATAGAAACCATTTTTATAAATCAATGACTGCTCATCATAACCCTAGATTATGGCAAGATGTATACAAAATAGAAGATGAAGAAAAGGATGTCAAGTTGTACATAAAACTACAACTGGGAAGTGATAATAATAGCGCTGTTATAATTCAATTCAAAAAGGACGAAGGAGGAGATTAGAAATGGATAGAAGCAAGTGTCCTATATGTGGCCTTGGAAAATTGACAAAGAAAGTATCCGATGAAGTATTTGAATATAAAGGAAACGAAGTTGTTGTTCCTAGATACACCACATATGTTTGCAATGTTTGTGGAGAAAGTATTGTTGATAACAAATCACTGAAAAAGTCTAGTAAAATATTAAAAGATTTTCAACGGAAAGTTGATGGCTTTTTATCAGGTGAGGAAATAAAAAGGATTAGAAGGAAACTTGGATTAACACAAGAAGAAATGTCTCAAATATTAGGGGGTGGCAAAAAGGCTTTTGCAAGGTATGAAACAGGGGAAGTTTCTCAAAGTATGGCAATGGATAATCTGTTAAGAGTCCTTGATTATGTAATAGATCGTGTTCCTGATGTAATCACATACCTCAGGCAGATTAGAAGGTTATCAAACCCAGCAGAAGAAATAAAGGTAATTTACCTCGATAAAGTGAGATATAAATATAAAATACATAAAGGATACAAATCCACTACAGAAGAAGAGGTGAACTTTGAAGCAAAACAACAAGATAGTCTCTGTGCCTAAGTTTAAAATTTTAAACATATTTCTTTCTGAAGCATACATAAAGATACATCCAGAAAACCTGCAACAAAATGCAGAATACGAGATAGAAACAGGTGTTAATGTAGATTATTCTGTCAATCCTAAAAATAAAAAGCAGGTTCAAGTGGTAGTTTCGATTGTGTCTAACAATGCAAAACAGCCGTTTACATTTAAAGTAGATATGGTAGGAAATATTGAGTTCAACAGAATTCTTAAAAAGGAAGAAATGGATAGAATTACAAACATCAACTGTGCTGCTATAATATTTCCATTTGTAAGGGAAACAATTGCTGAACTGACTAGAAAAGCAGTAACGGTGCCATTTATACTGGGCCCTATAAACTTTGTTGAGATATACAATAAAAAAATCTCAGATAAACAAAAACAGCAGGAAACGAAAAAAGTAAAAAAATAAACAATCAATTTTATTTCTGTCCATCTTATTAATTTAAAGATTAATCTCCCTGCACTAACCCGTTTACAACAATAAACACCAAATCTCTCTTTTGTATAAAATTCTCAACAAAATACCTACTTTTAAGGTTGCCTATTTTGTATCTTCCATTGTAGAATGAAAATGGATATAGGTTGGATATTTTGTCTGTATTTATGGCCTATAGATTAAGTATCTTCTATATAATAGGAAAAGAAATATTTGATATAATGAGAAAAGGTCTGAAAAAACTGACGGAGGTATATCAATATGAGAGAGTTTACAGTAATAATAGAGAGGGATGAAGAAGGTTACTATATTGCGGATGTTCCTGAATTAAAAGGATGTCATACTCAGGCCAGGTCTCTTGATGAATTGATGGAAAGAATTAAAGAAGCAATCCAGCTTTGTCTGGAAGTTTATAAAGATGATACCTCCTCAACTTATCTTGTAGGTATTCAGAAGGTTGCTGTATGACTAAACTGCCTGCCCTGACGGGCAAGGAAATTATAGTATTCCCGGCGGGAAGACCCATCTCCTTCAGGGGGTGGGTGGATGTCAATAAAGCTCATAGAAAATCTGTAAGCGGTAAACATGGCAAGAAGGCACAGGAAAAACATATCCACACAAGAAGCAAAGAGGTATCTCAGAAATGCAAGAGAGATACTTAAGAGTGCGCCGGTTGAGGACAATATTTACACGGATTTAAAGCCTGTAAGGGAAGCATGTAGCACTGCTTATCTTGCTGTACTGATAGCGATTGATAACTATCTTATGAAAAGAGGCGTAAGCGAAGACAGGCTTCCTCAATCTGTTGATGGTTACAGAAAAGCCCTGAAAAAGTATCTCACGGTACACAACGGAAAGCTTGCAAAGAACTTTGAACGAATTTACAGGGAACTTCACATAGCAGGCTACTACAGAGGGCTTCTTACAGGCACAGATACAGTCAAAGATGCAATCAAGGCAGCAAAGGATTTTATAGAAAAAATCGGTAACTAATTTATTAACCAGGGAGGTACCCTTGACTGATACGTCGTAGGAGGTGAGATGATTAACGGTATGATAATAAGAATACTCATGGCACTTTTTATGCTTCCTCTAACAGCTCTATTTACACACGATCCTGTAATTATTGTCGTTGCAGGTGCTTTTGCCGGTGTGTTTGTATACTTTGTTACGTGGACAATACAGCTTGCCAAGATAAATAAAACAATTCCTGTAAATAAAGCTATGCGGAAAGAAGAGATAGAGAAGTTTAAGAGAACTAATATTACTAAAAGAAGATTTATTAGTGATGACTATACCAATCCAGCCCATCCACACTGGCGTAGTCTACGAGGAGATAATTGAGTAATCAAAATTATTAAACATTTCTTCGTTACAGCCTCATAACAATTTCTAAAGGTTGCTTTCATTTTACAAAATATGATATAAGAGATGTCGTAGGTTCAAAATAACTTTTTAGAAGCCAAAGGAGGGATAGTTAAATGTCTTTAGAATTAATTGGGAACTATCCTTTTATTCAAGAACATGAACAAGAAGCTGTTGACATACTTTTAAAATCTTTAAGAAAAGACAATAGAATAAAAGAAGGTTTTATTTATGCTGGATATGAGGTCCACGGCTATCAAATACAAGAATGTGACTGTATTCTCTATCTCTCTTTGAAGTCCCCTGTCTTTAATCAGAACTACATTATTAATAATCTATTTTTTTTAATTGAACTTAAAGGTCATAGAAATATCGAAATAAAGGAAAACGATATTTTTGTTTATTATAACGGAAAGCCACACAGAATATTATATCCTCTGAGACAGCGCCTTCATAGCTTAAAATCGTATATTAAGGAAATCAATAAAAATATTAATCTATTTATTTACCGAGGCATATTTTTTTCTAATATTTCATCCAATCAATTCACAAGTGATAAGCTATCCCTTCTAAAGCCATTCAGATCATATATTTTTTTAAAAGATGAAGTAACATTAGATAATCTTATTAATATGTCCATTAATCAGAGAAAACCTACTCCAAAAAATTTAACCTCTTTTAAGACAAAAAATTTTGATAGCACAGGAAAGATAAAACAAGTTTTACTTATAGCCGGGGAAAAAATGAACCCATCAGAATATGAAAGGGCAAAACTTGAAAAAATTACAAACAGAAAAATACGTTTAGATAGAATTCCTCAATATATACAAAAATTAGGCCAACAATTTTTATACATTACAGGCAAAGCTGGTACAGGTAAGACATTATCTTTAATATATTTAGCAAAAACAATATCTTCTGATTTTTCACTTACATCAATGATAGTTACTTATAATCATGCTCTTGCTGCAGACCTAAAAAGATTGATTTCAATTCTTAATCAACATGGTTATTTAAAAGAAGAAATAAGAATTCAAACAATTAATCACTTAGTTGTACAAATAACAAAATATTTTGCTCCTCGAAAATGGAATAATATTAGTCCCTTATTAAGAGATGATTATGGGAAAGGGTATAAAAACTGTCTTGACTTATTAATATCTACTATAAAAGACGATCCTGAAACATATAAGATCCTATTATTAGAAAAATTTCCCGAATTAAATGTAGATTTCATACTAGTTGATGAAGGACAAGATTGGCCTGAAGAAGAAAGAGAAATTATAAAATGGCTTGCAGGTGGCTATGAGAAGCTAATAGTTGCTATAGGCCCAGACCAAATAACGAGAGGACAAAGAAAATACTCTAAATGGTTTCCAGACCTTCAGAATGATCGAAAACATTTCTGGGCTTTAAAAGAAAATATGAGGCAAAAAGGTAAACTCTATAGATTCAACAAAATAATTTCTGAAGAACTACTACATGATGAATGGACTACTTCTTTTATTGAAGAAAGAATTGGAGAGGGATTTATTGAAATAATTCCAGATAGTACCTTGATGAATGAAAATTTCTGGCTATCTTTACAGAAAACCTTAGAAGCATCTGGGAATATGCCTGTAGATTGTTTAATAATTGAACCTGATGAATTAAATAAAGAAAATAACGAAAAACTAACAAAAGAAATCCTTTCAATACATTCATTAAGTTATTGGGATGGTACAACTAAATTAATTAGACAAACATCCTTTCCATGGCAAACATCTCAATATAGAATTGTAAAATATTCTTCCTGTCGTGGTTTGGAAGGATGGATTGTAATTGTTAGATTAATTGATAAACAATATTCTATCTATTCTAAAAGATTCAGCAGGGAAGCTATATCGCTACTTAAAGAAAAAATAGAGGATGAAGTAATTACTCAACTAAGAATAGCTCTTACGAGAGGAATCGATGGGATATATATAACATACGAAAACGAATTCCATCCATTTGTGCAAAGGTTAACCAAAATTAAAGAAAAATTAGAATATCAATAAAATGGTTTAGTTGGCTTAGTCATGGATTGGCTTCATACACTCATTAACAAGAGCTGCTCTATAACTAAATGTGTCCTCATCAAAGGCTTCTTCATTTTTTATCTGTTTCACCTGCACAGCAATCAGCCTATCAGGGATACCGCTATCGGTTTCCTTTTCAAATATTCCTACTGCAACGTATTCACACCAGGTCAGAATACCAATTTTTTTGCTTATTTCTTTCAGTACTTTTCTAATATCTAATTCCGTCTTCCATGGTTTTCTTATAACAAATAGTAGGGGCCAGACCTGTCTTACATAGATATCCTCTCCTTGTTTAAATGACTTGTTAGCCATCCTCAATATTCTTTCAGCACATGGATCAAACTCTCCTACTACTATCATAGGCTTAAAGTTCCTTATTTCCATTCTTCCGTCTTCGTAAATCTTTACGTCTCCGTTGTCATAAGTTACCATTAGACTTAGTTCCTCCTAAAGTTTTACTATTTTACAATACTTCAATGAAAAGCATCATGTAATAATATCTTTTAGGAAGGAAATATTCTATCCAAATATCAATCTCCCTTGTATTTTTTCATAAACTCATCCAATCTCTCTCTCCTTCTCTCCTGTTCTTCTTTTGAGGCCAATGGGTAGGGCTTTCCGCTATCCAGTATTTCTTTTACACCTTTCATAAACTCTTCCTGATGCTGTTTTGCCCATCTGATGGACTCCTTGAGGGGTTCTCCTATGATGCTGTCAGCTCCGAATTCAAAATCTGTTTTACCCTTGGCAAGGTCATCTGCAATCTGTTTATACTCCTGCATACCTTTCTGATAATATTCATGAGCAATCTCAGGATGAAACTTACCGCCAAAAGTGGCAACTTCTCTGGCCTTCTCCTGAAGTCTTCTGATAGTCCCGTAACGAAGATTGTAATCCCAGATTTCTTGATTAGTTCTTGAAATCTTGACACCTATATCACTATTAGCGTTTATTTGCAATCCACCAAGAAATTTTACTATTTCGGGCGAACCTGCTTCAAAATGCAAGTTTCCAGAGCCATCTATATCAGCTGTAGTAAAAATATGTCCACTCTGTTTCACAATCTCATCCAGCATCTTCTGTCCTGCTTTTGCCTGTTCAATTGCAACGACATCATTGATTTTGCCATCTTTAGAATATAGATCGCTTCCAATGGTATTTATAAGTGCATGTGGAGCCTTTGAAGATGCAAAGAGGTTCATAGTACCTGAAGATATGTCATATTCAACTGCCCTTGTGGTTTTATCTCTCATGATATGTTCCCTATCCACCCCAGTCCTTTCAGTAGTTAACGCCTTCCTCATGTTCTCCCAACCGACTTTTGTAAGGGTGAAGTCACTAACGAGGCTTTCTGTACCTGAACGGATATTAAGGGTAGCATACTGGCTGTCAGGACCTCCTGTCTGTGAAATGCTTACTTCTGCGGCATTATAGCCCTGCTCCTGCATTCTCTGTATTGCAAGTCCTACGTTTTTTGCTGCCTGTAGATGACCTTTATCTCTTAAGCTTTGCTGGAGTTCCTTAAGTTCGTTTACATCCATTGTTTTGTTGATGTATCTGCTTGCTCTAAGAGATTCCAGGTCAAATTCCTCTCTTGAGGCTCCCGCTTCTCCTTTTACGAGAGTAAGCTTTCCATCAGCGGTTCTTGCCATTCTTACGCTGTCACCGACCTTGAATCTCGTTTTATATCCCTGCTCCTCCATTATTCTGTTCAGATTGTCAACAACTGCCTGATCCTGTAGTGCCCACGATTCATGTGCATGATGGGCAAGATGGCCTTTATACATCCCCTCAAAGTCCTCTCTGCTTCCTGCATAGCCCAGGTCTTTTGCAAACTGATAGGTCTGCTCGAATTTGGCAGCCTCATTCAGTATTTCATTTGCTCTCATATGAGCAAAACCGTCTGCACCCACTACAGATAGGCCGTCCCTGTCACCTTTTACTGAAGCACCTTCCTTTCTGCCGAGAACGACACCCATCTCTCTGGCTGCCACGTTCAGGTCTTTTATTCCTCTCAGGTCAGCGTACTGCCGTATTGCTCTTCCAAGCTGTAAATAATTCTTCTCCGAAAGCATCTTTGAGAAGTTCTCAACCCCTCCGTACCTTTCAGCCACCTCCCTGAAAGCTTCCTGCTGGGTGACGTCACGACGGACACGAATGGCTCCAGCATCGAGAAACCTGTCAATTTTGTCAGGTCCCAGGCCTCTCAGGGCCTCTGTAGCTCTGGCGGCCGAGTGGAAGTATCCAAGGAAAGCTCCGGCTTTTTCGTCAATCTCTCTCTCAGTGGCATGAGGATGTGCCTTCAGATAAGCATCTCTGAACTCCTGCCTGAACTGATCAGCCGTGATTGCCTGCCCCACCTCCCTGAATCTCTGTATCTCACCGAGCATGGCTGCCTGGGCTGGCGTCAGTTTGTCTCCCCAGTATGCGGTTTTGACGTTCTGCATGGCTCCCGCATGAGAAAGCGACTCAACAGCCGCACCACCACCTCCAAGTGCGTCCATCGTCCTGAGATTGGTATCAATAGCTCTCTTTTCCTGAAGCATCCTCTGAGCGGCATGAATGTCAAACCTGTATGCGTTTGCCCATGTCTCAGTCGGCATAACCTCATTCTGTGCCTTGATCTGTGAGGAGACCTGAGACGGATCCTGCGAAGCTATACCGGCGGATGCCCCGGAGGACTGCACCTGACCCATAAGATTTCCTGCCATCATTGCCATGACATGAGATCCAAATGTCTTCACAAAGAGTCCGCTCAAGAATGTACTCAGGATTAAACTCAATGCTCTGAACGTGCCGATCATGGCAAGACCGTTGAAAGCAGTATCAGGAGCGTACAGGATTGCGTCAAGACCCATGTTGTTCTGTCTGATAAAAGTAAACGCCTTGTATATCTCGTTCAGGGATATTCTGTTTACAAGTATATCTGCAACGTTCCACATGGTAAGCCATACAAAAAGACCCAGTATATTAATAAGAATCCTTCCAAAAAGCGGTGTCGGAAGAAACATTATCAGGAATGCCGTAATGCCTCCTATTATAGCAGTAAGCCATCCTTTCAACTGAGGCAGGTACCTGTGAAAGCTCATCAAAGAACCTATACTGGAGAATATGTTTTTTGACTGCATAAGAGCCTGGTAGGCTCTGTTACCGTTTTCAATCAGTACGTCCCTGAATGTCCACGCAAGATTGACCTGTCGGATGTAGTTTTCAGGAACACTGCATATTGACTGGTTGTGGTTGAACTCACAGTATTTGGATATTATGCTCTTACACTGGCTGTACTGGACAGGATCGTCAGGATTGATACCCGATGCAGCACAGACGGACTTAAGCATTTCATCAAAATTATTTGGATCCTGTAGATAAGTTTTAATGTTAGTCCACGCCTCGGTACAGGTCATCGTAACTCCTGTAGGATGTGCGTCATCGTAATAGACAGTGTAGATAGCAGGATTCACTGCCTTCTCAAACGTAGGTATAAAGTCAGTGGTTGTGCTTTCTATTTCGTCCACCGTAAGAGTGGTACCGGGTCTTTCAAGCTCAAAAAACACACAGTCCTTGTAATACTTCTTGAGAGAATTGTATATGTGAGAGGTCTTCCACTTGCCAGCTGAAGACGCCCTGTAAAGAAGATCATATCCAATCCATGAGGCCGCTTCATCAAGCCTGGGAGCGTTAGGATCATCAGGTGTACCAAATATGTCAGCAAGCCCCTGTTCTATCTTGTTAAGGGATCCCACCACGAGTATGATCCCGTTTGGAAGTGACACCTGCTGAAATTTGTTCAGATTCTTATCATAAATAGTGAGTGTTCCTGTTGAAGCCGGACTGAAAAGCGCTATATATACAGCTAGTCCTGCAAGAACCGGGAATGCCACAGGCGCAAGTATGCCCGTCCTTTGCCCTGAAAGTCCTTTTGCAAATATAGTGGTAAAACCGAAGAATATACCCATCATCACTGCTACAAACATCAGCCCCTGCCAGCCAGTGTCGCTGAGCCATAGTGACAGTGAATGGAACGCCTCAAACACCGTGTCAAAATTGCCGTAGGTTATGTACTCCATATCCAGGGCATATGAAGGCACTGCCTTAAGGAGGATAATCAAAGCCAGTATAGAAACCCAGACTTTTTTGTGTTTCACTATATCACCCCTAATTCCGTTAAAAATATGCCTGCGAAGGCCAGAAGAGAAATGAAGCTGCACAATGAATTAACAAGAAAATAGAAATATTTCTTTTCTTTAAACCTTTTTAATGCCCTGTCTCCATACCAGGCAAAGGAAAGCAGAATGGCAAACAGCCATGTGGTTAATAGCGCTGCCGAAAAATAGTCATTCTTATATACAAACAAATGAGCTACAAAAAGGATTCCAAATAGCAAACCACTGATAACGATAGACTCCCTTGAAAGACCGTTTATATATACACTTATTACATTTTTGATAGACATGGCCTTGTATTTCTTAGCAGCTTTCCTGCAAGTTCTTTCACCTATATCCCCGAAGCCCTCTTTGCAGTTGATTCGCCAAATTTCACAGTCAGATACTGCTGTGAAAACTCGTCAAAGTCATTCATTCTCTGAGCATAGGCATAAAGTGCGTTCACTTCCCTGATTGCATTTGAATAGACCACTCGGAGGTCATTTAGTTTTCTGTACACTCTGTTAGCAAAGGTTTTTATCTGCTCAGGTGCTCCTGTAATGTCAATCTTACATGTATATTCCTGCTTGTTTGCCGTGGCATTGCTCTGTGCTGAAGCAAGTTTCTCTGCCTTGTACAGTATGTCAAGAGTTCTGTAATAGAGATCAGCTATCATGTGGTAGGCATAGGCCTTGGCAGTAACGTCTGCGAGGTTGGCTATTATAGAGCCTTCCTGCTCTGTTCTCACTGCGTACTTCAGCACGAGACCTGTATTCAGAGGTGATGCCTGAAGAAATGCCAGGTCATCAGAGGTTAATGTACCCTTGGACTTCATGTGAGAGGCTACAGTGACCATTTTACTTGTTGCCCACTGTCTGAGGTCTTTGTTTGTGTCGGTAATCTCATAGCATTGATCAGAGACCGATTTGGCCTTGATCTGCCCTGTAAGAAGTGCCTCTATACCGCTCTGGTCGTTGTCTCCGCAGGGCTCGATCAAACTGGCATGGTAAAGATTCTGGTTGGTTTTGTGAAGGACTACATCTCCCACGAGTCCACGTATCAGGTCAGCATAGTCTGATGCACCGAACTTCTGTGCTATGTTTGAAACGACAGAGCCTTCCGTTGCAAAGAGATCTTTCACGTCCTGCGGACAACCCTCCATCATAGCTGAATAGTCTGCTGAAGGGGGATTGTCATTGTTTGCCTTAGTCTCCTTTGTGACACTTCCCCAGAAATCCTGAATGCCAGATGACTGAAGAAAGTCAGCCACCGCACTCTGGTATTCAGCGGGCATTTTCTTGCCCATAACAGGGTCCATCAACGTTGCAACGATGGCTTTACCTGCCTTACACTCGTCAAGGTTGATGCTGTTAAGCTTGTCTATAATGTTTTCAAACCCCTTTACGGAGTTTGAAAGCTGCTCACTCAGGGTTTGAAGCGCTATGTCAAACGCTATAGCAGGAGCGGCCTGGATCATGTTTTGCATCTTCTGAACTAAATAATCAAAATTTAAAAAAGAAAATCCACCCATAAAGGCATCTATTCCGCCACAGCCCGCTCTTAACTTTGGTGGCATGACTGTTACAGGGTAGTCACTGCTCATTGCCCACCGTGCAGAAAAACTTCCACCTGAGTAGTAGCCTCTTTTCTGCCCTTCAAAGTAGTTAGGTGAGATTTCCGTCTTCTGCTGCAGCCAGTCGTCCACCCAACCTGCATAAGCTGTGCCATGAAGTGTTATTATCAAAGCAAGAATAAGCGAAAGGTATCTCATGACTACTCTCCTTTCCTTTTAACTCTTAAAGGCATGTGCATTAACATCAGAATGGCCTCCATCACAGCTCCCCTTATTTCTGCAAAAGAAAGATTATGCCTGTCGATTAACTCGATTATCTCCCTGAGAGCCTTTTCCTCATTGGAGTTGCCATTTTTTTCTTTGTTTCCTAAAATATATTCAATATTCATTCTTCACCTCCGGAGGGTTTTATGAACAGAATATGCCCATTTATAAGTTTCAGAAACCAGTCCGCACCTAAAGAGATAGACTGCTCAGAAAAGTGTGCTCTATTTATAAAGAACAAATGTGCAATATTAATCATCGCTGAGTATCTCCTTCAGCAGGATAAAGAAACTCAGCAACAGTAGTCAGTCCTGAACTCAGATGTAGACTCTGTAAATTAGATAGTATGTTAAGAGATTTGTTTAATGAAAGCTCATTCCTGATGCAGATCTCGACTATCTTTTCCGCTATGTCTTTTCTCCTGACAGCAACCGTGATACAGTTAAGGTCAAAAGGGTATCTTTTCCTTGATAGAAAGTCACCGTACTCCCCTGCCATGTCCTCCCAGAACGCCATTTGACACCTCCAAAACAAAAGAGCCTGCAATCCTGTCTGGATCGCAGGCTCTGATTATTTCAGTCACCTGACTTTATATTTAATTAAATCAAAGGCAACCTTTTATTTTAAAAATCTATCAATATCATTAAAAGGTGCTACCTTCTTTATTATATTAAATGAACTGACACGATTTAGAAGCCTGAATACGTCGTCCCCGAAAAATATCTTTTCTACGGCGGTTCTTTTATTTCTGACTTTTATTCCTACCTTGAAATGCTCTCTCATCCATCCTGCTGTGTCTTCCCTGGACAGTTTTTCCCTGAAAGGCGATGCCTCAATATGAAAAAGCCTCTTTTCTTTAAGAAGCTCCTTGAGGTTTCTGAAGGCATTATAGGTGTACCTGTCAGTTATATACTCTTTTACTGTCACGCCGTGTAGATTTGTCCTTCCTGTATAATAGAAATAGAACTTTGCAATACAGGTTCTGTGGTTTCCGTCTGCATCCACGTAGGTTTTTCCGTCAAGCCTGATGTATGACATTGAGGGAAACTTCCTTATATCTTCAAGGTAGTAGCCAGGATTGCTTTCAAAGAGCGAAAGATTGAGCTTCATTCTTTTACCGTTTTCAAGAAGCTCAAGCCACGTCATACCGTAGTAGTCAGGATGTCTGGTTCCTGAAACCTCAAAAACATTTATACTGTCTTCGTCGCACCAGTACTCTTCCAGAGAGAATTCTCTGATTTCCCGAAATTCATCCATGTCAAGCTTCTCTATTATCGCAAGAGAAAATTCTGGTTTGTCAGAGATCGCTTTTTCAAATAAGCCTGTTATTCTATTCTCTCGATTATTCTGAATATTTTGCATCGGGGAGGTTAATATTTCTGACATCAAACCCTCCATTCTTCTGAAAGTTGTGAAGGCTCCAGTTCTCAGGTGTGGTTTCTCCCCTGAACAGCCTGATCCCACGATAAAGCCTCTCTTCTATCTGGTTCATAGCCACCACACCAACAGAAACAGGAAGATAATCCTGACTGTGACGATATACGAGTAGAAGCACTGGCACGGTCTCAACGTTGAATCGTACAGCAAGATCAGGTCTTCTGTTTATGTCCACCTCTTTTATCTGCCAGTGATACTTGTCAGTGAAATATTTGAGTATCTGTGACTGGACCTGACAGAACTCACAGTCAGGAGAGTAGAAGTATATCAGTGCAAAATCGTCTTTTGCCTCCATAATAGTATTTCTGACCTCGTTAAGTTCAAGCCTTGCCTTTGAAACTCTCCCTGGGATTGCAACTGGATTGTCTTTCTCCAGATTTAGCTCTGGATACTTCTGCCAGACGTAGGCGGCCACGTTTGCAAAGGCAAGTGCCTTTCTCCTTGCAATGTCCTGAAGCACGTAGTAGTCTCTCACATGCTGTTCTGTGGGCGATTGTACTGCCTGCTTGAGAAATGCGTCTAAAAGCTCCTTGAATTTGTCAGGGTGCATGTTCCAGAGTTCCTGGGGAGTATACTGGCTTAAAGTCAGTTCCTCTTTTTTCTTTTCTTTATTATGCTTCACGCTTTCAGGATCCTCGTACCACCAGTAGCCCCGTTTGGGATTTGAATCGTAGTAGGAAGAATTGTCAGGAGTACCATCAGCGAAAACAATATTACACTGTGCCGTTATAATAACGATCATAAATAGCATTTGCACTAACCCGTATAATAATTTTGACACCATATTTTTTTAAAAGTAAATTATTTTTAACGACTTAATACACTGGATAAGCCAGAGCAATAATATCTGTTTTTTTCAGCAGGCCCCAGTAACGGCTGTCGTAGCTTCTTGGATGTGTGCCCGTAACGAATACGTATCCCTCTGGAATCTTTCCATTGTACACAAAATTTGACAATTTATCCCCTTTTGATGTATGAGTAAGTGCTTCACCGAGGTATTCTCCATCACAGAAGTACTGCTTTCTCAACTCTTTTTTAGTTTCTTTGCCTTCTCTATAGAAAACCATCTTCTCTGTAACCTTCAAGACACTGCCTTCGTCACAGGAGACCCTTTTGATCAGTCTCTTACCTCCATAGAACTTGTCTGATTCATCCAGATAAAACACTACATATGAACCTTTCTTAATTCTGCTTACATCAGGAGTGTGATTGAGTATGAATATTCTGTGCTCTAACGATGCCGACGTGCTGACTACAAACCTTGACGGTATCAGAGCTCCTGCAAAGATAATAAGAAACAGTATTATAAATGTCCTTTTGCTATTTATATTTCTTTTCATCTTCAAGCTTTTTAGCTCCTTTTAAAACCACATCTCCCATTATCACAACTCTGTTTCTCGGAACCGTGTTTAGCAGGGCCTCCACTCTGTCAACATTCCGTTTGAACTGAGCGTCATCAATTTCACCCTTCATGTAGAGCTCTTTCTGTTCCTTAATAAACCCTTTTAAGTCAAATGTAACTATTTTCTGTGCAAAAAATCTGTCGTAAGCGTATACGACAAGTATCGAGACGATCAGACAGATGATGATTACCGATACAGGGTTTATACCTTTTTGCTTTTTCTCCTGTACTTGATCGGATTTACTGTTGTATATCATTACTTACCCCCTTTAAGTTTTACGGCGGTTCCAATACACTGAACTACAAAAAGCCCGAAATTCTTTGTTGGTACTACTTCAATGTTCGTTTTAAGTCCTATCACAGCATCTGCCTGAACTTCTTTTGCCTGCTCAACGAGCTTCCTGACGGCCTCAGAGGTGGTTTTTTCGAGGTCTTTCTCGTATCCTCCTGCTCTTCCTCCGAAAATATCAGATATTTTAGAGATGGCATCTCTGATATACGTGGTACCCATAATGGAAGATCCAGCCACAATGCCGAGAATTTCCTCTACATCACGACCTGGGATTGTGTCTGTGGTAGTCAATATCACCGTAGCCCTCCGTTTTTGCTTCAATCATTTCTTTCAACACCTCTTTGTACTTATCTCTTTCTACAATCAATCTTTGAAACAATATTGGATCATTTAAGGTAATGAATATATCTTTAACTGCTTTTATTAGAAATCTGTATCTTTTAATATCTTTATTCTTGTGTAAATAACCAAGAACACACTCGATATACTCATCATACCTTTCTATTGAAGTATATCCATTCTTTGAAAGCAACAAGACGATCATTAATTTGTGCTTTGCGAGATAGCGTATCGTCACGAACTCCGAACAGAGACAGTTGAGCAGAAATACAACATCACCCGTGTCCGGCTCTGGCGATACCGCCATAATCTCTTCGGTCAGGGTTACCTCCTGATAATTCTGGAAAGTCTCTGTCATTTGCTACTTCTGACTCTCAAAATTTTTCTTGAGTACATCGAAATCTATTTTCACTCCAACATATTTGAATAGATACAATACATCACATGCTGTATATCTTCCGCTTCCCATGATAGAAGAGTAAATTTGTACAAGCGTTTCGTCACGCCTGAACTGAGATAGAAGATCAATATAAGTTTTAAGACAAACCTCTTCGTCAGTACTGAATGAAGTTTTAATAGATGCGAAAGCTCCTGAAATTGTTAGGTTTAAAATAATCACGACTCCAATTAAAATGTAAAAAAGCTTCTTCATAAAGCCTCCTTCTTAAAATGTTTATTAGTTATATTTATCAGGGGCAACCCTTTCCCCTGCATAAAAGCCACTCTTGAGCCTCTCTGTAAGGTTTTTAAGGGACTCGCTTTTTGACTCATTACTTATCCTCTCTATGAAATATTCAAAAGAAGCATCTCCGTATATGACATAGAATTTTTTCACTTTAGTGTTGTCTTCAAGCCCCTC
>Ga0256830_1001376_pt1 | contig 17331 bp, 19 predicted proteins | sample 128326metaG_FD_190537 | JGI IMG/M metagenome (GOLD analysis project Ga0256830, IMG submission 190537) | Hydrothermal vent microbial communities from Lau Basin, Pacific Ocean - 128-326 | ecosystem: Environmental > Aquatic > Marine > Hydrothermal vents | place: Pacific Ocean: Lau Basin | collected... | reverse complement strand
CGGAGCGCGACACCAACTTCTTCGGCCGCCTGGGCTACGACGCCGATGAACCGGATCGCTTCACGCCAGTGCGCGAGACCCTGGAGGCCGTCCAGTCGCTGATGGAGGCCGGCAAGATCCGCCACTTTGGCCTCTCCAACGAAACGCCGTGGGGCGTGATGACTTTCCTCAAGGTGGCCGAGCAGTACGACCTGCCGCGCGTGGTGAGCGTGCAGAATCCCTACAGCCTGCTCAACCGCAGCTTCGAAGTGGGACTGGCCGAGATCGCCCTGCGGGAACACTGTGGCCTCATCGCCTATTCGCCGCTGGGCTTTGGCGTACTCTCGGGCAAGTACCTCGACGGGCAGCAGCCCGAGGGCGCGCGTCTGACGCGCTGGCCCGACTATGCACGCTACAGCAGCGCCGAGGCGGTCGCCGCCACACGCGAGTACGTGGAGCTGGCCCGCAGGCACGATCTGGACCCCGCGCAGATGGCGCTGGCCTGGTGCCACGGCCGGCCGTTTCTCACCAGCACCCTCATTGGCGCCACCAGCATGGCGCAACTTGAAAGCAACATCGCCAGCGCCGAGCTCGTGCTGCCGCCCGAAGTGATCGAAGGGATCGAGGCCATCCACCGGCGCATTCCGAATCCAAGCCCGTAGAACAACCAGGGAGGACACCATGGACTGTCTGTTCTGCAAGATCGCCAGCGGCGACATCGACGCCGACATCGTCCACGAGGACGAGGCGGTGGTGGCCTTTCGGGACATCGCCCCGCAGGCGCCCCACCATATCCTCGTCATCCCGCGGCGGCACATCGCCACCCTGAACGCGCTGGACGATGCCGAGCTCGGCGGCAGGCTGGTGCTGGCGGCGCAGCGCATCGCCGCGGATCTCGGCGTCGCCGAGGACGGCTACCGGCTGGTGATGAACTGCAACGCCCACGGCGGCCAGACCGTGTTTCACGTTCACCTGCACCTGCTGGCCGGCCGCGCCATGGGCTGGCCGCCGGGATAAGTCAGGTTCTAGGTTCCAGGTTCCAGGTTCTAGGTGCGAGGGCCGAGGAAAGAAAGGCGCCGGTTGCCTTTCTTCCGTCACGTCGCACTCGATGCGAGGTCCGGTGATCTTTCCTGCTGGATTCCGGGTTGCCGCCTGTAACACATGGCGGACACCGGAATGACCGTATTTTCCCTCTCTGCGGCCTTCGCGGCCCTTGCGCCTGGGACGATGTTCTCTTCCCCGGTGCGCGCCATGCCTTTTCAGGCTTGCGTTACTTCACCAGGTCCTGGGGCATGACCTGGATGCCGCCGGTGAGGACACTGGCCCTGAAGCCCTTCTGGACCAGCAGGAAGGCCGCCGCGGAACTGCGGTGACCGGTGCGGCAACAGCAAATATAAGGTATGGACTTGTCCAGTTCGCCCATGCGCACGCGCAGTTCGTGCAGGGGGATGCTGAGCGCGTTTTCGAAATGACCATGGGAGAACTCGCGGGCGTGGCGCACGTCGAGCCAGCGAGCACCCTTTTCGATCTGCGCGCGTGCCTCGTCGGGCGAGACCCGGTTGACCATGGGTTCGCGCAACAGCTCGTCGAAGTCGGCCTTGGCGAGGCGCATCACTGCGCCGGGTTTGATCATGGTGACGGTGGCGTTGCGCTCGGTACCGGTGACCAGCGCCTCTTCGCCGAAGGAGGCGCCCGGCTTGAGGGTGGCAAGTTCGATGGTGCGCGTGACCCGCGCGGCGCCATCCACGAGGACGTAGTAGTAGTCGCCGGGACTGCCCTGGCTGACGATGACCTCACCTTCCTTCACCTGGATGCGTTCCATGCGCTGCAGGAGGGCCTTGATGTTGGCCGGCGGCAGGTTCTTGAAGGCCATGATGTGGTGCATCTTGCGCATCCACTCTCCGGGACGCGCGCCACTGGGGGGCGTGGGTTTCGTCGCGTCCTGCGGCGCCCTGGCTTCATCCCCGGGTTCGGCCGCGGCCGGTGTCTCCTCGGCCCCCTTCGCTGCGGCCGGTGCTTCCTCGGCTGCCTTCGCCGTGGCGACCGGCGATTCCTCGTCCACCTTCGCCGCCACCGGCGGCTCCTCGGCCACCTTTGGCGGCAACGGCGCCTCTGCGGCGACCTTTGCCGGTGCCGGCCCCTGCTCGACGGCCTTCGTCGGTGGAGCTTCCGCCCCGCTCTCTGCCGCCGCGGCGGTTTCGGACGCATCGCTCCTCTCCGTGGACGGCGCCGCGGGTGATTCGGCCGGCGTCCCGGTGGTGCCAGCTTGCTGCGGCGGGGCCTCGGGCTCGGGCGTGGCTTGCGCTGCCTGTGGCTCACCAGTCTCCAGCTCGGCGATGGCCTCGTCGGCGAGCTGGTCCCACATCATCATGTAGTCGAGCACGCTGTTGTCGATGCGCACGATCTCGATGTTGCTCAGCGCCGTGCAGGAGGCCTGGCGCGGCTGGCTGTCCTCGAGGGGATGGCGCGCCTTTTCCGAGCGTGCCGAGATGGCCGTATCGATACTGCCGTCCGAGGAGACCAGCTGGACGTCACCCTTGAGCAGGTACACGGTCTGGTTGTCCACGTCACCCTCGCGGAAGACGCTCACCCCCATGGGCAGGTGCTCCACATAGGACAGGCTCACCAGTTCCTGCAGGCGTTCGGGGGACAGGGCCGACAGAGGTTCCAGCCGGCGAAGACGTTCGATATCGATGGCAGGCTTGTCGTTCATGGCGTGGCCGGTGTTTGTTTTTCTGTTTTCGGGTGGGGCGTCACGGCCGGACCACCCGGGATGGGTGGACTCCCGCTCGTCCCGAGCAGTCGGGTTCCCAGCCGCACCGTATCAGGATCCGCGGAAGCGGACGTGATACGAGTCACATAATATCCCCTTTGCATGCCGGCGTCAGAAGCGGTGCCCGCCGAAACGGCGGCTCATGCGATAGCGTTGCCACAGCATGCCGAGGCCAAAGAGGCCGACGAAGGCCAGTCCGATACCGGCGTAGAGAAGCGGGCTGACCGTATCGCCCCGGGGATCGGCATCGATCTCCCGCGCCTTGACCACCTGCAGGTGCAGTTCGAGGTTTTCCTCCTTGAGGCGCTTGATCTCGGCGGCATAGGCATCGTTGGTGGCCACGGCATCGCGCAGGGCCGCATCCAGCTTCTCCTTTTCGGCCACCACTTCGGCGTGGGTTTTTTCCAGGGCGCGCAGGCGTTGGGCCGCGGGCTGCTCGGCCACGGCATAGACTTCCTTGATCCAGCCCTCGACACCCTCGGCGGTGCGGATGCGCAGGAAACCGTCCCGGCGCTCCAGTACCTCGAGGCGCTGGCCGGTGGTGACGACATTGACCGGCGGCTGACGGCTGTCCGGTTCCGGGCGCACGCCCACGCGCAGGTTGTCGCTGATGTACATGGTCTCGGCGAGCGCCAGGAAGGGAAGAAGCAGCAGGCCCGCCAGTAGCAGGCCCCTCGGGAAGGCTGCGCCCCGATGCGGACGCCGATGGCTGAACCGGTTGCGCGACATGGTAATCCTCAGAATGCTGCCGATGGCTTGCCGGCCCGGGCCGACATTACCAGAAACTACTGAATTCTCGGAAAGATTGCAAAACCCTGCGCCATTTATCCCTGGACTTCCAGATACAGGACCCCGTCCTCCACGTGAGCGGCGACCACATGCAGGGACTGCCCCACGCAGGGTCCGCGCAGACAACGGCCGTCTCGCGGGTCGAACAGGGCCCCGTGGGTGGCGCATTGCAGCAGTTCACCCTGCACGTCGAGAAACTGGTCCGGCAGCCAGTTCAGGGCCACCCCCGTGTGGGGACAACGGTTTTCGTACACCTTGAGCTCGCCCGCGGCACGCACGACGATGAGTTCCCGCGTACCGCTGGTCGTATCCACCGTGAAACCACGGGCGACGGGCCCGTCACCGGCGGGCAGATCGACGTCCGGCTCGCAGATGCGAATGGCCCTGTTGTCATCCGCCGTCAATTTGCCATCCCGCGGATCATGCCCGGCGCCCTCGCCGCGCACGAACGCGGCAAACGAAACATGACCGCCCCGGTGCCGGGCAAACAGCATGCACGATGATCGCGGCAACGCGTTTCCGCCCTTATTTTCAGTAAAAAATGCATGCCGGTGCTCCACATCGCGGAATATTATGCTATGGTATATTCAATTTACACAAACCTGTATGCAAAGAATCAGGAGCAGACATGGCAACAAAGAAAAAGGCAAAGAAGAAGGTCGCTAAGAAGAAGGCCACGAAGAAAAAGGCTGCCAAGAAGAAGGTCAGCCGCAAGAAGGCCTCCAAAAAGAAGGCAACCGCCACCAAGCGCGTCCCGGCGATCAAGGAGCCGATGACCAAGTCGGCGCTCTACAGCGAGCTGGCCGAGCGCACGGATCTCACCAAGAAGCAGATCACCGCTGTCTTCGAGAGCCTTGCCGAGGTCATCAACGGTCACGTGCGCCGCAACGCCGCCGCCGTCTTTACCCTGCCCGGCCTGCTGAAGATCAAGGTCGTGCGCAAGCCGGCAACCCGCGCGCGCAAGGGGATCAACCCCTTCACCGGCGAGCCGACCATCTTCAAGGCCAAGCCGGCCCGCAACGTGGTCAAGATCCAGGCGCTCAAGGCGCTCAAGGAGATGGCCAAGTAAGACCGGTCAGCGGAGCGGTCACCCGGTCCTGTGCCGGGTGGCCGTTCGGCGACTTCCACCCCGCCCCGTCGGCCACCGCGCCGGCAGTCCTGTTTTTCCCTGCAAAAATCCTCATCTACCGGGAAGCCCACCTTACGGTAAGCATGGCGCCGCCACCCGGCGGTGGATCCGTCGCCCACGCCACAGCCGCGCTGCCCCGTGCACGGGTGCGCGCGTGGTTCTGTTCAGAAAGGCGGGGAGATCAGAACTGGATATTGAGCCCGAAGACGATACCGTCGTCGAGGATGACGCTGCCGACGTTCTGGATCTCGATTTCGAATTTCTGGTAGCCCACGTAGACCGTGGACAGGGGGATCACCTGGTAGCCCACGCGCACGCCGTAGTCGCGCAGGCCGATGGCGTCCGAGAAGGACACCGGTTCCGGGGCGATATAGAAATGCCCGGCAAGCTCGAAACCCGGCAGGGCGATGGGCGCCCACACGATGTCGCCCCCCAGGGCCACAGCGGTGGCGGTGTAGTTACCGATGTTGCCGTAGTAGGCCCGGCCACCCAGGGCCACCAGCAGCGGGGCATCGAGATTCTCGCCCCGCACCTGCAGGCCGACGCTGGCCGCATAGTCGTCGTTGTCGTTGTAGAGGATCCCCGCGTTGAGCTCCAGCCGGCCCAGGGCCTGGCCGAGCACGTCACTGACGTAGATGAAACGCGCGCTGTCGTTGCTGAGCTGGGCGGTCAACGACTGGGCGTTGGCGAGAGAGGAAAACAGGGCCAGGAGGGCGATGAGCAGGAAACGCGACATGGGCACGGGGTCCTCGTTGGTTCAGTATGGCTTGTTGCGGCGGGCGGCTTGTACCCGCCTGCCGGGCCAATCATACCCGGAATCCGCCGGGCATACATCCCACCCCGTCGACACTCAGTCGCTCCCGGCGGCAAGAATGGCGTCGAGGGTCTGGTGATAGATGGCCGCATGGGGACCGCCGAGGCGCACGGCCTCGCGCGCATGACGGGCGGCCGCGGACAAACGGCCCTGTTCGAGCAGGATCTGCGCGGCATTGTTGTGCGCCGGGGCATAATCCGGTGCGCGCTCGATGATGGCAAGGAACTCGGCCAGCGCCGCCGCGCGCCGGCCCTCGGCATAGAGGCTGTTGCCCAGCGCCATGCGCAGGGGCGCAAAGTCCGGCCAGCGTTGCACCCCCGCGCGCCAGGCTCGCAACAGGGCCTCGCGCGGCGCGCCCTTCTCCAGGCCGTTCACCGCCCGGAAGTACGCCAGGGCCTCCATGGTGGCGGTGGTCTCGCCCGGTGGCACCAGCAACAGGCCCCAGTGTCGAGCCCGCGACCAGGTGCGTTCGAACAGGGGCAGATCCTGGACGTGCCGCCGGTGGCGGCCCGAGCGCAGCACCACCTCGCCCCGGCCGAGATCGAAACCCACCACCACCGCGTAGTGCCACACCGGGAACCAGTCGGTACCAAGGTTCTGCAATACCAGCACCGGGCGCCCGTCGGCCACTTCGCGGAACAGATCGGTCAGACGCGGGGCGATGACATAGGGAATGCGCCCGTAGCTGCGCGCCGCCGCCATGAGTTCGATCTGCAGGCTGCCCTGCCGCGCGGGCAGGTACACGCGCGGTGCCAGATCCGCCGGCGCGACGGACACGCCGCTGGCCTCCAGCACCGTGGCCAGCGCTGCCGGGCCGCACTGGTAGTCTTCCTGCGGAAAAAAGGGGGTCTGCGTGAGTTCCACCGGCCGCGCCAGCGCGGGGGGAATCGCGTCGAGCAGGGCGTCGGACTGCGGCGTGCTGGCACAACCCGCCAGCAGGAGTACCAGCCCGCACAGGCCGAGCAACCGTCCCCTGGTGTGCACGGAGATCAGTTCTCGGTGACGATGGGGCCCTGTGAGCCGTTGGGGGATCGGTTGACGAAGGGGAAGACGTCGGTATAGCCCATGATGTCGGTCCACAGCAGGACGAGAAAGATCACCGCGGCCACGGTGACGATGCCGCCACCGGCGGGATCCTCGTCGAGCGCGCCCGCCAGTTGCAGGACCTCCTCGTCATCCAGCGCGGCCACGCGCAGGGCGGCCTCCTCGCCCGCCACGCCGCGGGCCACCAGGGCTTCCTGCAGGGCGAGGCGTATCTGCGCCGTGTCCGCTACCGGCGTCTCGGCGGCCAGCAACTGCCCGGTGCCGACCATGGCGGCATGCGTGGGCGCGGCGACGACCGTGGTGAGAAACAGGCCCAGGAAAAAGATGGTCAGCAGGCGCTGACAAGAGAAACTTCGCATGAACATCGGCTCTCCTCCTGCGGGGTTGTCCCCGATGATAGCAGGGAGCCGGGGGCGGAGGCCAGACGACACTGCCCGCCTCAGTGGGGCGTGAGGAATCGCTCGTCGGACTTCACCGTGTCCTCGATGCGGTCAAGAATGATCTGCCGCTTGCGCGCCGACTCCGGGTAGGCGGAAGTGTAGGAAACCACCTCGTGGCGGTTGTGCGCCACGCGGTCGATGCGATCGTGCACGTCGGGAAACTGCTGCATGAACTCCAGGAAGGCGGTGCAGTTCACCTGCAGCACTTCCACCTGGGTGGCGGCCACCACGGTGGCGGCACGGGGAGAACCGGTGAGCAGGGACCACTCGCCGAAATACTCGCCGGGACGCAACAGGGCAATATTGACCGCGTCACCGCCGGCGCTGGATTTCACCCGGCCGATGCCATAGATGATGATGTAGAAGAACTCGCCCGATTCACCCTCGCGCACGATCTCGGCGCCCTCGGGATAACTCACCAGCGCGGAATCGTTTTCGAGGATGCGCACCGCCTCTTCGGGCAGGGCGCGGAAGGGCGCCACGGTGCGCAGGGCAGTCTCGGTGATGCGCAGGCAGGAACGCTGGATCACCTGGCGGCGCAGACCCGGGCGCGAGGCAATGAGGCGATCGAGCACGCTGCCGCGGATCTCCAGCAGCACGGAAGGCTTGCTCACCCGCACGTCGGACACGCGTGGTACGCCGAACAGCGCGGCGATCTCGCCGAACAGCTCGCCGCGGCCGAGGCGGGCCAGGGTGACGTTGCGCCCCTCCACTTCCTCGCTGACTTCCACCTCGCCGAGGACGACGATGTACACGCGGTCGTCGCGCTGGTACTGGTGGCACAGGACTTCGCCGGCGGGGAAACTGCGCACCGCGCCGTGGTTCATGAGGTATTGCTTGTCCTCGACGGTAAGCAGTTCGCTGAAGGTGGCACTGCCCTCCACCGCCTGGTCGATGGCCGCGAAGATTTCCTTGTCCTGGCTCATGGTCTTTTCCCCGGGATGCGTGCTGGTATGAGTCAAATGTAGTCCAAAAGGATTATATAATCCCTATCACGCTAGCATCGGCGTCCAGGTTCCGTGTGTTAAGGCACAAAAGCGGACCTGCTTCACAGTTTAGTGTCCCGGTTTTCCAACAAACACGCGGGGCGGCCGACTCTATGTGCACGGGCGCGGCGCGTATAATTTAAGTAGTTAGATCAAGTTGTTATGATAACTTACTGTCTCTGCATGGATTCCGACTGAGCAGCCCATGTTTCTGCCCCTGCACAAGCGCCCCGACTGGCGCAATCCGCCCCTCGTCACCCTGGCGCTGGTGCTGGTGCTGCTGGCGGTCCATGTCGTGGCGCAGAAAAACGACCGCGAATTCGAGTCCGCCGCCAGCCAGTACTACTTTTCCGCGGGTCTGGCGATGGTGGAGATCCCCGCCTATATCCGTTTCCTGCGGGAGCGCGGCCTGCAGGCGCGCGCGGAAAAACTGGTGGCGGCCATCCGCCAGGATCGCCAGCGCGGTCTGTATGCCGCCTTCCAGCTCATCCAGGGGGACGGGCGTTTCCTCGGCGCCCTGCAGGAGGGGCGGGTGATCACCCGCGATGATCCAGACTATGCACGCTGGCAAGCCGCGCGGGCGCGCTTCGAGGAACTGCTGTCACACTCGCTGGCCTGGCGCTTCGGTCTGAAACCCTACGACTTCGAGCCCCTCGCCCTGTTGACGCACATCTTCCTGCATGCCGACTACTGGCACCTCGGTGCCAACCTGCTGTTCCTGTTCATGTTCGGCTTCACCCTGGAGTATCTCGTCGGTCGCCTCAGGCTGCTGTTGCTGTTTCTCGTCGCCGGCGTCCTCTCGGGCGCCGCCTACGTGCTGCTCGAACCGGAAAGCGCGCGCTGGGGCATCGGCGCCTCCGGCGCCATCGGCGGTCTTGCCGGCGCCTATGCGGTGATCTTCGGCATGCGCCGGATCAATCTCTTCTATACCCTGATCTTCTACTTCGACCGTATCCGTCTGCCCGCCATCGTCATGTTGCCCCTGTGGCTGGCCTGGGAGTTGCTCGACTTCGTGGTGCTGAAGAATTCCACCAACAACATTGCCCACATGGCGGGGCTCCTCAGTGGCGCCTTCATGGGCATGCCCTTCCGTTCCGGCCGGAACCTGGACACCGACTATCTCGACGAGGAACAGAAACAGCGCGACTACGAGCGCAGCCTGCGGCGCGCCCGGCAATACCTGTCGAACATGGAGTTCACCCTTGCCCATGAACAGCTCGTCGAACTCAACCGCCAGTACCCCGACGACCGCGAGACCCTGCACCTGCTCTTTGGTCTTTCCAAGCTGGACGAGTTCGCCGCGGAGATCCATCGCTGGGCGGAAACCATCTTCCGACTCGATGACAAGGATCCGCTCACCAGCCGCTTCATTCATTCCGTCTTCATGGAATACCTGAAGATCGTCGGCAAGCTCAGCCATATCGGCATCGACACGCGCCTGCGCCTCTTGCAACGTCTGGTGAGCATCGACGCGCTGGATTCCGCCGAGACCGTGCTCAATGAAATCGCCGACGATCCCGACATGGCGACACGCATGCCGGCCAGCCTGCTGGTGCTGATCAATGCCGCGCAAAAACGCGGCGAGCGGGAACGCGCCGCGCGCCTGCGCGAGCAACTGCTGTCACGCTTTCCCGACAGCGATGAAGCGCGCCTGCTGGCCGGAACCAGCCAGCCGGCATGATGGTACCGCTTGCCGCTCAGTGCACCTTTTCGACGATGGAAAGATAACGACGCACCTCCTCGGCCTGGCTGCTGTCGGGATAGTGGGACAGCACGTAGTTGAGGATCTTCTTTGCCTTCTGGTATTCCCCGAAGCGCTCGCACATGACCTGCGCCACCAGCAGGTAGGCCTCGGGGATCAACTGGTGTTGCGGATGACTGCGGTGCAGGCCATTGAGGAGATGCAGGACCAGCCGGGAATGGGTGCCGCTACGGAACAGGCGCGCCAGGGCCAGTCGCGTGGCGACGTTCTCCGGGCGGTATTCACGGTCCTGTTTCAGGCAGTCGATGTAGGCCTCCTGCGCGCGGCTGGCCTGCTGATCGTCGAGCAGGCGTTGCAGGTAGTCGTCGGCATGCCGGCACAGGGCCTGCGTATCGCGCGTGGCGCGCAACAGGCGGTGTAACTGGCTGCGCGCCTCGAGGTCGCCGGGGGCATGCCGGACGTACTCCTCCAGCTCACTGCGCGCCTGTTCGATCTTGCCCTCGTTGAGCAGCACCTCGGTGTTGGGACGCGGCAGGCTTGGCCGGGGCGGGGCGGCATGCGCTTCCTCGCCCCCGGGGGCCTCCATGACGACCTCCACCTGCAGCTCCTCGTGATACTGGTAGATGACGTAACCCATCATGTGGAACATCACCAGCACGAAGTACATGGTGATGGCGGTGACGAAGAAGGTGATGAGAAAGTCCGGCGCGAACATGCCCAGTACGCCGACGGTGGCGCTGAGGGCGATGATGAGCAGCAGCAGGAAGGCGCACAGCAGCAGGTAGTGCACGCCGATGCGCTGGATGAACTGCCACAGGTACACCGGGTTGAGGATCTGCACGAACCTGCGTTCGATGGCCAGCACCATGATGGCGGCGGGCAGGGCAAGAATGGTGACGAGCATCAGCGGCGCCAGGGCAAGGTAACTCCAGGCATTGACCATCATGTTGACCGTCACCACGAAGATGATCAGGAACACCTCCATGAAGGCCAGTTCCAGATCCGCGAGCAGGGATTCGCTCTCCAGCGGGGGCGGATCCATGTTGCCGCGCGCCGTCTCTTCCAGCGCCAGAGTGGCGTAACGGATAAAGAGGATAAACAGGATGACCGGCGCGATGATCTCCAGCGGAGGAAGGACGAGGCCCACGAGACTGCTCGCCAGGGCGAGGCCGAGGATCACCAGCAGCGGATCACGCGCCAGGGGGTAACGGTAGAAACCGGCAATGTTCTGCCAGAAGGGCGTGATCAGATTGCCTGCGCCAAGGTAGTCCAGCGTACGCTTGCACACCGGGCAGGCCGGCGCCACGGCACGTTCCTCGGCCGGCACGCAACTGCCACAGTAGTTGATGTCACAACTTTCGCAGTGCCAGGCCGCCGGCGTCTCCGGATGGTATTTGCACTTGATCTGCGCCATAATCGCCGCTGCTTCGTTTGCAGGAACCCAAGCCTATCGGCAGTCCCCGGGACTTTGCAAGCCGCGAGCACACAGAATGCCATATCCGTCTTTCACCCGGCCGGGAGGTCAGCATGACAATGCCCTTGCGTTCATTCATCTTCATCTCGCTGCTGTTTGCGCCGCTCGCCGCAGTGGCCGCGGAGCTCTTCGTCGAACCGGCGTGGCTGGCGCAGCGCCTGGACAAGCCCGGCATCGTCATCGTCGACATGAGCAACGAACCCCAGTACCAGCGCTTTCACATCCCCGGCGCGCGCCAGTTGCCCGTGCACCTGCTCAGTCGCCGCACGCGCAGCGGCGTCTCCTTCTCCATCGGCAGCGAAAACGTGGTCAGGCTGCTCGGCCAGCTCGGCATCCGCCGTAGCGACCACGTCGTCATCTACGACGACATGGGCGGCCTCAATGCCGGGCGCCTGCTGTGGGAGCTCGATCGCATCGGCCACACGCGGGTCTCGATTCTCAACGGCGGACTGGTGAGCTGGGTGCTCGAAGGCCGCAAGGTGAGCAACCGGCCCGCCAGCTACAAGCCGGTGAATTACGGCCGGCCGGGCAAGGGGCGCGAAGGCATCCTCGCCACCCTCGACGACATCCGGGCCTGGCTCAAGGACGATGGCGGCGAGGTGCTCCTCGACGTGCGCTCGCGCGAAGAATATATCGGCAATCCGCGCTTTCCGCGCAGCGGCCACATCCCCGGCGCGCGCTGGTGGGAATGGAGCAACAGCGTGGACTTCGAGAACGCCTTCCGCCACCGCCCGGCGGCGGCGCTGCGCGCCGAGCTGGCGAAACTGGGCCTCAGGGATCCCGCCACGCCGGTGACCCTGTATTGCCGCAGCGGTCACCGCGCCGCGCAGAGTTACCTCACCCTGCGCGCGCTGGGCTTCCAGCGCGTGCGCGTCTATGACGGTTCCATGCTGGAATACGAGCGCCAGCGGTCACTGCCGCTGAAGAAGGGCCCCGACAGCTAAACAGGCGTTCCCGGTTCCACGACCGTTTACCGGCATCAGGCTCTCGCCGGGCCGGCCTCAGTCCGCGGGCACGGTGCGCCCCTCCGCCCACTGACGCAGGCGCGCGATGGGCTCGGCCATGGTCACCGCCAGCGGCCGGGTGGCGGCGGCCTCCTCCAGCAACAAGGCCTGGTCCAGACGCCCGCCGCGCCCGCGCGCCGAGTACAGCGCCGCGACCACCAGTTGTTCGATCTCCGAGCCGGAGAAGTCCGCCGTCGCCGCCGCCAGGGCATCGAGATCGAACAACGCCACGGGCTGCTCGCGGCGGCGCAGGTGGATGTCGAAGATGGCGCGGCGGGTGTCGGCGTCGGGCAGATCGACGAAGAAGATCTCGTCGAAGCGCCCCTTGCGCACCAGTTCCGGCGGCAGCCTGCTGATGTCGTTGGCCGTGGCCACCATGAAGACCGCCTGGTGGCGCTCAGCCATCCAGGTCAACAGGGTGGCCTGCAGGCGCCGCGAGGTGCCGCCGTCGCTGTCCGCCGCGGCGATGCCCTTCTCGATCTCGTCCATCCACAAAACGCAGGGCGCCATGGCCTCGGCCGTCTTCAGCACCTCACGCAGGTTGCGTTCGGTTTCACCGTGAAACTTGTTGTACAGGCTGCCGAAGTCCAGTTGCAGCAGGGGCACCTGCCAGCTGCCGGCCACGGCGCGCGCGGCGAGGCTCTTGCCGCAACCCTGCACACCGAGGAGCAGGATGCCACGCGGCACGTCGAGGACGTCGTCACCGCTGCGAAACACCTCGGCGCGTTGCGCCAGCCAGGCCTTGAGGCGCGAGAAACCCGCCACGTCGGCGAAGCGCTCGGTGGCAAATTCGTAGTGCAGCAGGCTGTCGCGGTTGAGCAGGCGATACTTGGCCTCGACGATGCGGGGAATATCGTTGTCGAGGATGGCGCCGTCGTCGCAAATGGCCTTGCGCGCCAGGCGGCGGACCTCGGCGGTGGTGAGGCCGCCGAGGTTGTCGATGAGGCCGTCGAGGGCCGCATTGCTGGCCTTCACCTTGCGGCCGGCATTCTCCTTCTTCCACCGGCGGGCCTCCTCGCGCACGATCTTCTCGCGCTCCTTGCGGGACGGCAGGGCAAGATGAAACTCGGCATGAAAGGCATGCAGCTCGTCGGGCACCGTGATGGCATGGCTGATGAGGACCACCACGCGGCGCGCGCGGTGCTGTTGCAGGGCGATGTCCTTGAGCAGGCGCACGTGGCGCGGTTCGGCAAGGTAGGGATGGAAGTCCAGCAGGGCGAAGATCCCGCCCTCGCTGCTGTCCTTGATGTGTTCGAGAAAACGACCCGGATCCTCGAGACCGTTTTCGAAACTGAACTGGCCCATCACCCGTTGCATGCCCTCGGTGATGCTCCAGGTGAACAGGGGCAGATCCAGTGATTTCTGGATCCGGCCGAGGAGTTCCAGGGCGCGCCGTTCTTCGCGGGTTTCGATGCTGATTATTGGAACCTGTGACTGGATCAGCAGTTCCAGATCGTGTCGATCGTCCACACCCTGTCCTTCGTCGTTCGTGCAGCCCGGCAGACGCCACCTTACCCCATGGCGCGCCGCCTGAAAAACACGCGGGCAGAAAAAAACCCTCCAGACAAGAAGTTCAATGCTCAACCGGAGGGCGGAAACCTGACGAATGCCACCGGCCTGCCGGCGCCGGCGGCGCGGTGACGACGGCCCTTCCTCCGCGGTCGCCGGGACCGGGCGGACGGGCGTGAAATACGGTGGATGGGACAACCTTAGACCCTCCCCTGCGCCCTTGCAACCGGGCCGGTAATTGCTTGATCCGGGGCCGTTTTGGCCGGGCCCCGAGGACCTGCGCGCGGCGCCCCGGGCGCCGCCGGCGCCATATTCCACAGTATTTTTCCGGGTAATTGGGCCGCAATATATGGTCGCCGTGCACGAGCGCGGGGGGATCTGCTAACGTGGGGCCGTTTTTTCTTACCGGACCCATTCATGCGCAAGCTGTTTCGCTTTCTGCGGATCACCATCCTGCTGGCCATCCTCATCGGCGTCGCCGCCGATGCCATGCTGAGCCGCCTGCGCACCACGGACTGGGACGACACCCTGTGGGTGGCCCTCTATCCCGTCAATGGCGAGGGTGACGGCGCCATCGACGACTACATCAACGGGCTGGCGGCGGCGGACTTCGCGCCCATGGAGGACTTCTTTCGCGAAGAGGCGCGCGGCTGGGGCGTGGGCCTGCGCGATCCCCTGCGCGTGGTGGTGGCCCCGCCGGTGGCCGAGCGGCCGCCCGTGCCCCCGGTGAACGGCAATGCCCTGGAGAACATCTGGTGGAGCCTGCGCTTCCGTTTCTGGGCCTGGCGCATGGCGACGGATACCGGGGTGATACCCCATATCCGCGTCTTCGTGGTCTACCACACCCCGCGACGCGGCCGGCGACTGGACCACTCGGTGGGCCTGCAAAAGGGCCTGCTGGGGATCGCCAACGTCTTCGCCAGCCGCCGCATGGCGCGCAGCAACCAGGTGGTCATCGCCCACGAGATCCTGCACACCCTCGGCGCCACGGACAAGTACAGCCCGTCCGGCTGGCCGATCTATCCCGAGGGCTATGCCGAACCGTCACGCGAGCCGCGCCATCCGCAACGCTTCGCCGAGATCATGGCCGGGCGCATCCCCGTCTCCAGCGGCCGCACGCGCATCCCGCCGAGTCTGGCCTATTGCGTGGTGGGCGCGCAGACGGCGCGGGAGATCAACTGGCTCGACGAGGACGAGTAAGGAGTAAGGAGATCGAAAGAGATGGCGAGGCGGGGCCTCAGCCGTTGCCCGCGCGGATGCGCCGGATGCGAAAGCCGGCGGCATCGAGGGCCTTGTGGGCCTCGATGATGGCCTCGTCCAGCTCCGGCATGTCCCCCGCCATCTTGCGGCGCGCCTTTTCCGATTCACGCAGGTGGAACATGAGCGCCATGCACATGCGCTCGATGAGCGGCTTGTCCGCGTCCGCCAGCGGCGCCAGCTCGGCCTCGGGCAGATCCACTTCCGGCGGCATGCCCTTGACGCACTTGCTGCAACGTCGGTAGGTGCCGATGCCGGTGGGCGTCTCGCCTGCGGGCGTGCTGCGCACGTGGCCACACTCGTAGATCTCCTGGGTGAGGGTACTGAAGGCCGGGTGCGGACGGTAGCCGAGGATCTTGCGCAGGGTCATGGGAAGCGGGCTCCGGGCTTCAGCTCAGGAACTGCACGCCGAGGGCGAAACCTTCGCCATCGGAGATGCAATGTCGCACGCGGCCACGCGCGGTCACGGGGTGTGGGCGCTTGCCGGGAGCGGCGGTATTGAAGACCACGCGCAGCTCCTCGCCCACCTCCGCCTGCCAGCTGGCATGCAGGCCGATCCCCTCCATGCAGAAGTCGTGCGCGCTGCAGGACCAGCGGTTGCCGTGGCGGGTGGTGACGCTGACCGGCCGCTGAAACGGGATGCGGCGATGCCGCCGTCGTTCATTGATGACCATGGGCCTTCCTCCTGTCCCTACAGCAGGGAGAGATCGGGTAACTCGAAGTAGTATATGCCCGACGCCGCGGGATCGGGACCCTCGCCCGCCTCCGTCTGCGCCGCCGTCTCCCCGACGACCGCGGCCGTCGCGGGGGAGGGGATATCCAGGCCCTCGCCCCGGTAGCCCACCTCCTCCAGCAGCCTGCGGGCCTCGCCGATGGCCTCCTCGAGGTCGGGACGCGCCTCCTGATCCAGGTACTGGCGCTTCTCGCTCATGCCGAGGTGGTAACTCAGGGCCGCGGCGAGGCGGCCGATGAGGGGATGATCCGCCGGGGTCTGGTGACAGATCCGGCTGAGCTCACCGTGGGAGATGTCCGCCGGCGCCCCGGTGACACACTTGGCGCACCGTTTCTCCTGCGGCCCGGCGATGCGGAATTCGTGCAACGGCGTACTGTAGGCGTGGCCACATTCATAGACTGTCTGGACCAGCGAGGAGAATTCCGGGTGGGCCCGGTAGCCGATGATGCGTGTCTTTTCCATACCTGCCTGCTTCCGGTATTCCCGTGGAAATGATCTGCCCCGTCGGCAGCCCCTCACCACGGGCGTACCAGTTTACGGCAAATTCCCGCCGTGGAAAAACCACCTTTTGGAGCGAGCCACGTTAGATCCGCTATCCCCTTGCCGGGGTCCGGGCCACCCCTGCCAGGATGTGATGCAGTTCACATTCCGGCATGGGCAGGGCGGAAATTAAAGCCCCGCGCGGGGCGGACGATATGCTCTATACCCGTTCGGATCTCGCGCCGAACGCACCAACTGCATCGAGAGAGGTAAAACCAAGTGGAACGCAGTAAATCCGGCCACGTCATTACCACCCACATGGGTCGCCCGGTGGCGCCGGCCATCACCAACGAACAGGGCAACTACGTCTTCGACCGTGTCGCCGAGTGCAACGAGGATGGTTGTCCCCTGGATCAGTTGCAAAGCAACGAGATCATGATCCATCCCGGGCTGATTTACCGCCAGGGCTGACAGGCCTCCCCGGCAAACCCCTGATCCCGGCCTGGTCGGGCCGGTTCCCTGAGCGCACCCCCCCCGGTGCGGCTCGGGGGCGGTATTACCCCTCCCCTTGGCTGCCCGCCAGGGCGCCCCTACAGCAGTCCCAGTCCCGCCTGGCGTGTCACCGCCACCCCCAGCATGTAGGCGAACACCAGCACCGCGGCCACCACGGCCAGCGCCACCTCGCGTCGCCCCCGCGCCCGGCGCATGGCCAGCATGCCCAGCAGGATATAGACCACCAGGGCGGTGAGCTTGGCCGTCAGCCAGGGACTGGCGAAGGGGTACTGGGCGAGACGCACCGCCAGCGCGATGCCGGTGGCCAGCAGGAGGCTGTCGAGGACATGGGGCAGGATCCGCAGCCAGCGTGCCCGCAGGCGCGGCGAGGCCCGCCAGCGCAGCACCCCGCGGGCCATGAAGCCCGTCACCGAGGCCAGCGCCAGGCCGACGTGAGTCAGCTTGAGGGGATCCACCGGGGACCGGGTACGTGCTCAGGGGTGATCCACGATCCACTTGCGGAATTCCGCACGCTCCGCCGGGGTGGCCCGCTGCCACCAGTTGCGCAGCGCCTCCAGTACCTGCTGGCTGGAGGGCGGCGCCACGGCCGCGGCGGACGGGGGTGTCGCCGCAGCGCTTGCCGGAGGAGCGGCGGGCGCGGGCGCGGGGGCGGGCGTCGCCGCGGCCGGCGTGGGGGCAACCGAGACAGGCGGGGTGAGGCCGAGC
>Ga0256830_1001375_pt1 | contig 17334 bp, 15 predicted proteins | sample 128326metaG_FD_190537 | JGI IMG/M metagenome (GOLD analysis project Ga0256830, IMG submission 190537) | Hydrothermal vent microbial communities from Lau Basin, Pacific Ocean - 128-326 | ecosystem: Environmental > Aquatic > Marine > Hydrothermal vents | place: Pacific Ocean: Lau Basin | collected... | reverse complement strand
ATTGACGACACTACACACGATTGGATTCCTTGCGCTTTCCCTGATTGAAAGCGGTCCCGGGAATCACGGCGCCTTTTCCCCGCCTGTTGATTCGCTGAAAACACGCTCCTCGTTTCGCACCGTGAAAAATTCCGCGTTTACGAAAGGCGAAGAGCTGGTGTACGACGTGAATTACGGATTTGTTACCGCGGGTGAAGCGTCCATCAGCATCCCCGAGTATAAGAACATCAGGGGCCGCAAATGTTACCACGTTCTTTTTCATGTCAAGAGCAAACCGTTTTTCGACGTCTTTTACAAAGTCCGTGATCGCTACGAAACGTACATCGATGTCCGTGGAATGTTTCCTTGGAAATTCGAACAGCACATCAGGGAAGGAGGATATTCCCGCGATTTCATCGTTTCATTCGATCATTACAAACGGAAGGCGGTTACGGAAGAGAAGAGTTTTGATATTCCTCTTTACGTGCAGGATATCATGTCCGCACTGTTTTACGTGCGCACGATGAATTTCGACGGGTTTCGACCCGGGCAAAAAGTTTGGCTGAAAAATTTCTACAAGGATTCGACGTACACGCTTGGCGTCAAGTATCTGGGGCGCCAGGAGATCGACGTCGAAGCGGGTACGTTTAAAACCATCATCCTGCAACCCCTTATTTCCGAGGGCGGATTGTTCAAGGCGAGCGGTCGCATTTTCGTCTGGGTATCGGACGATGAAAGGAAAATCCCCGTGCAGGTCAAGGCCGAGATACCCATCGGATCGATTGTCGGAGAGCTGATTCGCTACCGTGGAGTGCGCACACCTCTTCGGGGAAGAATCGGCGACTGAGGCGTTTCTTTTTCTTCAACGTGTTATCAATTCCGCCCGTGCTATTGGGCAATGTACGGAAAGCTTGTACATTGCTTCTCAGGTACAAAGCCGACAAGATGCATAAACGAGAATGTTCAAGCGGTTAGATTTTTCAAAGATTCGTACGTACTCCATCAAGGAGAGACAGAGCAAAGTCGATATCGAACGTTTTGCCAGGCCCATCGATCCTGCGCGCGATTCCCTTTCCGATTTCCTCGACTCTTTTCCGGATATTTTACGAGCGCGTGATTTGCATCGCGTGGCGTCAGCGATACTGGACGCGATGGCGAAAGCGTCTCCGCGTATCCTCATGATGGGCGCACATGTCGTGAAAGTCGGGTTGAATCCCCTGATCATAGATTTGTTGCGGCGAGGTGTCATCAGCCACGTGGCCATGAACAGCGCCGCCGCGATCCACGATTGCGAAACCGCTTTGTTCGGAGTCACGTCGGAAGACGTCGCCGCTTCAATGACCGATGGATCTATCGGTATGTCGCGTGAGACCGGGGCGTTCATCAACGGCACTCTGGCCAGGTACTTTCCGGCAAAAGAGGTTGGGTATGGCGAGGCGCTCGGGAAGCAGGTGCTGGAAGATCGTGCGCCGAATCTCGATGTTTCCATCCTGGCCCAGTGTATCAAGTTGGATATTCCCGTTACCGTCCACGCGGCAATCGGAACGGATATCGTGCACCAACAACCGGACATGGACGGAGGAGTTACCGGCGAAATGACCTTCCGCGACTTCCAGGTTTTCGGCGCCTCGGTGGCCGGGTTGGAGAACGGCGGGGTTGTGTTAAATATCGGTTCCGCGGTGATGTTGCCCGAGGTTTTTCTAAAAGCGTTGACTATCGCCCGCAACCTTGGACACAAAGCCTACCATTTTCTGACCGCGAATTTCGACATGATCGATCATTACCGGCCGCGAGTGAACGTGGTCGAACGCCCGACGAAGGACGGCGGAGAAGGATACATGTTTCTCGGTCATCATGAGATCATGATACCGTTGTTGGCCGCAATGATTCTTGTAAAAATCGGAGATAATTCAGAATGACCGAGTTCCCCCGGGAACCGATACCGGGAAGCAACGGACCAGGAGAGGATCGATCGCTGTGGCGTTTTCGGGGTCAGATCTCGCCTGTTGCCTATGGCCTGATCATTCTTGTCATCGTATTCTTTCTCTACCAGATCGTCGGCGGCATCCTGACGTACCTTTTCCTCGGTTCCACCGTGACCGAAGAAAACGTCAACCTTATGCGGACCACGTCGCTGATCGGACAGGTCATCTTCATGTTGATACCGAGCATCTGGCTTGTACGGCTCAACGGGTGGAATCTTCGCAAGCATTTCAGGATTCGTTCGCCGGGCTGGCGCCCCGTGCTGTTGGTCATCCTTTCCGTCGCGGCGTTGCAGATCGTCCTCCAGGTGTACCTTTTCGCCCAGGAGTACGTTCTCCAGAACTATCTTACGCCGGATTCGCTGAAGCCGTTGATCGAAAGCATTCGGAAGATGATCAACGATTTGTACACGAAGCTCGTTTATGCCGATTCGCCGCTGGAACTGGTCTTTGTTGTCTTCGTCATTGCGTTTACGCCGGCCATTTGCGAAGAGAGCGTCTTTCGCGGGGCGGTACAAAGCGCTTTCGAGAAAGGCCTTCCGTTGAAATGGGCGCTGGTTTTATGCGGGACGATTTTCGCGCTGTTTCATCTCAACCCGTTTGCGTTCGTGCCGCTCGTCGTGTTGGGCACGTATTTCAGCTTCATCGTATGGCGGGGAGAATCCATTTTTCTTTCGGTCATCGCGCATTTTACCAACAACGCCATTGCTGTAATATTCTTATATTTTCTGGGAACGGAGTCCATTATCACTCCATCAGAGACCGGCGGCGATATCTCTCCCCTGGTTCTGTCCGGCAATTTGGTCGCCGGGCTGCTCGTTTTTACCGTGTCAACGTATTTCTTCTGGAAAATTACCTCGACAAAAGAACACCCATCCTCAATTCAAGAGGGAGATCAACATGAAGTATTGTCCTAGCTGTCACACGGAGTACCAGGATTCGGCAACGACCTGTGCGGATTGCCAGGTGCCCCTGGTGGACTTCGTTCCGTTCTGTAAGAGATGTGACGGCGATATATCGGAGAGCGATGTTTTTTGCCCGCATTGCGGTGTGTTATTGACGGAGCGAATTACTGACGAAGACGATGTGCCCGAGTGCGAGGATCATCCCTCGCAACCGGCAATTGGAATGTGCGTCGTCTGCGGGAAACCTATTTGCCGCGATTCCATCCAGCAAGTTGCGGGGAAGTTCTTTTGCCGCGACGATTCGCATGTCAAACTCTATCATGATTACGCGTTGCTCTACCGGACATCCACGGAGTACGAGGCGGCCATGATCAAAGCCAACCTCGAGGGTGCGGGAATCCCGGTACGTGTTTTTTCGCAGAGCGATCACGTGTACTTTGTGACGATGGGAGACCTGGCGGTGGTGAACATCATGGTGCCGAAAACCCGGATTCACGAAGCGCAGGAACAATTGAATAACTTGTTGTCATCGCAATCCCCGTTCGGGGATGAAGCCGGGAAGCCCGGGGAAGAAAAACAGGGAGGAGACGAAGGGTGACGAACACGGCGACCAGGGTTCTCGTCGCGTTTATCGCCATTCCCGGCATCCTGATTATTGCGATGCTGGGCGGGTATTATTGGTATGCGTTGGTTTTGGTTTTGGGCCTGATCGGAGGGTATGAGTTTATCGCTCTCGCGCACCGGAAAGGCGCGACCCCGCAGGCGTGGGTGCTCTATCCCGGCATTGTGTTGTTCATCACGGTTTTCATTTTCCCGCGCCTGTATCATGACCTGTTGCCTGTGACGGGAAAAGCCGGGCTACCTCTCCCTTCGCAGTTCCAATTTTTCACGGTGCTCAATATCGCTCTCGTAGTGATGATTTTCTGGACCGAGCTTTTTCGCAAGAGCGGTTCCATTCTGGCGAACATTGGCGCGACGATGACCGGTCTGTGGTACCTTGGCATATTCCTCGGCACATGCGTCGGCATACGTGAATTGTACTCAATGGCGGATTTCCCCGTGGGCCAGTATTTTGGAAGCATCGATCTGGGACCGGAGCAGATGTCGCGCCTGTCGTTGTGGGGAGGATACACGCTTTCCGCGGTTCTCGCCACGATATGGATTTGTGATACGGCGGCGTTCTTCGGCGGAAAAGCGATGGGAAAACGGAAACTGTGCCCGTCCGTGAGCCCGAAGAAAACCTGGGCGGGAGCGGTATGGGGATTTGCGTCGGCAGTGGCGGCCATGATCCTGTTCAAGTATACGGCGCTCGATTACCTTGGCCTCGTGCATGCCCTCGTGATCGGTTTGATAATCGGGAGCGTGGGGCAAATAGGGGATCTGGTGGAATCCAAATTCAAACGCGACGCGGGCGTCAAGGATTCATCCGGCCTGATCCCCGGTCACGGCGGGGTCCTCGATCGGTTCGACAGCCTGCTGTTTATTTCGCCGGTTGTGTATCTTTATCTTGATTACGTGGTCTTTGCTCGGTAACCGCCGGGTGCGTTGGCCGGTTCTTTTCACTGTTTGTTCAATCGTCTCGCAAGACAATGCCCAAGACAAGAGCACCCAAGTTTATTTTCATCACCGGCGGCGTGGTTTCGTCCCTGGGTAAGGGGATCGCCTCGGCTTCGCTCGGGCTTCTGCTGCAATCGCGGGGGCTGCGGGTCACGATTCAAAAATTCGACCCATACATTAACGTTGACCCAGGCACGATGAGTCCGTACCAGCACGGGGAGGTGTATGTTACCGACGACGGCGCGGAGACGGATCTCGACCTCGGGCACTACGAAAGATTCCTGGACAAGAACATGGGGCGCCTGAACAACACGACGACGGGCCAGGTTTACGAACGCGTTATTTCGAAGGAACGGCGCGGAGATTACCTGGGCGCCACCGTTCAGGTGATCCCTCATATCACGGACGAGATCAAGCGACGTTTCGTGCAGCTTGCCAATACAGGCGATTACGACGTGGTGATAACCGAAATCGGTGGAACGGTGGGCGACATCGAGAGCCTGCCCTTCCTGGAAGCGATGCGCCAGTTGATGCAATCCCAGGGGAAGCGCAACGTAATCAACATTCACCTTACCCTGGTTCCGTACATCAATTCCGCCGGCGAGCTCAAAACCAAGCCGACCCAGCATTCGGTGAAGATGCTGCTCGAACTCGGGATCCAGCCCGATATGCTCCTGTGTCGCACCGACCGGCATCTTGATGAACAGGTGCGGAACAAGATTGCCCTCTTCTGCAACCTCAGGCCGGAAATGGTGATCGAAGCCCTCGACGTGGATTCGATCTACGAGGTGCCCATTGTCTTTGCCCAGGAGAAACTGGACGACAAGGTCATCAAGCTTCTTCACATGCGCACCCGGTCGCCGAACCTGGATTCGTGGCTGAGGTTTTTAAAGCGCGTAAAAGAACCAAAGCGTGAAGTAACCATCGGATTGTGCGGAAAATACGCTGAGCACCACGACGCGTACAAGAGCATCATCGAAGCATTCGTCCACGCGGGAGCTCTGAACAACACGCGCGTGAACATCGTGTGGGTGCACTCGGAAGCGATAGAAAAACATGGGGCGCGCAAGTTCCTTCGTGACCTCGATGGGTTGCTGGTCGCGCCTGGCTTCGGAGAGCGGGGTGTGGAAGGGAAAGTCAGCGCGATCCAGTACGTGCGGGAACATGGCATTCCCTTTTTCGGGATTTGCCTGGGTCTGCAGTGTGCCGTTATCGAGTTTGCACGGAACGTGTGCGGTTTAAAAGACGCCAACAGCTCGGAGTTCGCGGAAACGGAAGAGAACGTGATCGATCTCATGCTCGAACAGAAATCCATCCAGACAAAGGGTGGAACGATGCGACTCGGAGCGTACCCGTGTGTCCTGAAAAAGAATACGAAAGCGTATGAGGCGTACGGCCGGAAAGAGATTTCCGAGCGGCACCGCCACCGGTACGAAGTGAATAACAGGTTCGCTGAACGGCTGGAAAACGCGGGCATGATTTTCAGCGGTGTTTCGCCGGATAGCCAACTGGTGGAAATCATCGAGTTGCCGGATCATCCCTGGTTCGTCGGCGTCCAGTTCCATCCTGAATTGAAATCACGGGCTATCAAAGGGCATCCATTATTCACGAAGTTTATTGCAGCCGCCCTCGATTGCAGGCTGCAACGGGATAGCGGTGCTGTTTCGTCGTGACGTGTCGTCCACGTATTGCGATGACAATGTCCTTGTTGTGTAAATCCAAGATTGTTATAAAGCGGAGTTTTATCATGCGGACTATTACGATACTTTTCATGTTGATCCTGGCCGTAGCGGCGCATGCACAGGTTCTGGATACGTTGGCGTATGATGAGATGCAGGATGAATACGACGGCATGACGCTGGCAGTGATCACGAATTTTCCGGGTGAATCCGATGCGGTGTACAACGCAAGGTTTTCCCCGGCCGGGAAATGCTGGATCAAGGCTGTCCAGGTGGGCTTCGGCCAGGTCAAGTTTCAGCCGTTGAGCGGGCCGGACACACTGGAAATCGTTGTTTACGACGCTGATGCCAGCACGAAGCCCTGGCTGAAGAACGTCGTGAAAACGTACTGGGAGATCCTGGGTGACCAGGGATTTCCGGCACCGAATATCAACCCGAACAATCCTCTCAGCCAGGGGAAGCGGGGCGTGCTGACGGTCGCGTTGAACCCGGCCGTACCCATCGCGCCAAAAAGGGATTTCCTGATCGGCGTCAAGATGCGGTCGCGTCAGCGCATGGTCATCAACAAGGGTATCTGGAGGGGCTTTCATCTAGCGATCAAGCCCAACGTCGCCGAATTCAACCGCTATCGTCGCTACCAGATTACGCTCGATCTGTCCGGGACGAAGAACACCCTGGCCACGGAAAAACTTTCCGTGAGCTTGTTCATTCGAGCGATCGTCGAGTATGCCCCAAGCATGAACGATACAACCCTTGTCGGTATCGAGAACGGTACGCAACCGCGTTCGCTTGCGCTTTTGCCACTGTATCCAAACCCCGTTCAACAGTCCGGTTCAAGTTCCACGCCCGGGGTGAACATCGTTTATTCCCTTCCTGACGAGGCGCGGGTGCGCCTGGCCCTTCACGATATGTTGGGTCGCAAGGTGACAATGCTCCGCGAAGGCGATGTGGGACCGGGAACACACGTGGTTACCGTGAACACGAGTCATCTCGCTCCAGGACAATACATGGTTGTTCTTTCCACGCCGGGGAAGGTGCTCACCAAAAGACTCGTGGTAACGCGATGAACCATTCGGACAGGGTTGACGAAATACGGAATGCCGCGGACATCGTCGAGGTGATCGGTGATTACGTTCGACTTCGGAAGCGGGGAAAGAATTACGTCGCCCTGTGTCCGTTTCACACGGAGAAAACGCCTTCGTTCAACGTCAACCCGGAGCGGCGAATCTTCAAGTGCTTCGGATGCGGTAAGGGCGGCAACGTCTTTACCTTCCTGATGGAAATGGAAAAGGTGTCCTTCATGGAAGCCGTCCGCACCGTGGCGGAGCGCTACGGAATCCGGTGGGAGGAACAGTCTCGCTCGCCTGAGCAGGAGCAGGCGAAGGATGAATTGTACACGGCCATGACTTTCGCCGTGCGGTTTTACCGGGAAATCCTGTCCGGCGAGAAGGGCGTTTCCGCCCGGAAGTACCTTCGCCGCCGTGGCTGGAATGATGAGGTCGTGGAGCGATTTCAACTGGGTGTTGCGCCGGATGCTTGGGATGCGTTGCTTACCGCTCTTCGGCAGCGCGGGCTGGATGAATCGCCGTTCGTCGCAGCCGGGTTGCTCATGGAGAAGGATGACGGACACAAGTACGACTATTTCCGCAATCGCCTGTTGTTCCCGATCTTCTCACCCTCGGGAAGACCGATAGGATTTGGCGGACGTGTCCTCGGCGATGACAAGGAGAGGAAGTACATCAACACACGGGACACGGGTATCTATTCGAAGAGCAACGTCGTATATGGTCTGTACCAGGCGAAAGACGCTATTCGAAGAGAAGACCGTGTGGTGCTGGTGGAAGGCTACGCCGATGTCCTGTCTCTTCACCAGGCAGGCATTCATAATGTCGTTGCTGCCAGTGGTACGGCCCTGACGACCGCGCAGGTGAAACTCCTGGGTCGCTATACGAGCCAGTTTCTGTTCGTCTTCGATGCCGATTCTGCCGGAGCCAGCGCCATGCTTCGCGGCATTGAACTTATCATGGAAGCCGGGCACGAAGTCATTATCGTTGCCCTTCCGCAGGGTGAAGACCCCGACAGCGTCGTGCAAAAACTCGGCGCGGATGAAATACTCCGTTTGCTTCGGCAGGGCGTTCATTTCGTGGATTTCGTTGCAGATAAGTACCAGCGCGAGGGAATGCTGGAAACGCCTGACGGCAAAGCAAAAGCCGTCCATCATACTATCGAGCTCATCTCCCGAATTCCGGATCCCATCCGACGGGATTTTTACATTAAATCGCTCGCGGAGAAGTTTTCCATCTACGAGTCCCGGTTGTGGGATGCACTCAACACCCGTCTTTCGTCCGGGACCTCGCGACGAGTACCGGCGTCTCTTCCTCGGATCAAAGGCGACGCGGAAGCGCGCACCGTGGGGGCGCGCTTAGCCGATCTCCCCGCGCGTGAAAAAACGTTTCTTCAGGACATCCTGTCCGTCGACACGGAAATAGCCGTCGTCATTCTGCGCCACGTTCGTATTGAAGATCTTCAGCATCCGCTATGCCGGAAAATCCTCATGTACCTGATTGAGCAGGAAGAAATGACCGGAGTTATTGATATCGAAGGGTTGATGTCGATTGTTCCCGACGCCGAGGTTCAGGCGCTTCTTTCGGAACTGTTGATGCCCCGGCATTCGTCCAGCGAGCGTTGGAACGATTTCCGCTACGTAGCCCTCGAGGATGCGGAGCGTGCGGCATTCGAGTCGCTCAAGACAATTCTGACAGATTCGATCGATCGAAGGCTGCGCAGGCTCCAGGCGCGGCAACGCGGGCTTACCGGCGAATCGGAAGATATCCGTAAAACCCTGAACCTCTTCCAACAGCTCATTGAACTGAAGCAACGGATCCAAAAGGCCGCGACGCTTGACGAACTGCCTCCGGTGATAAATATTTCTCCCGAAGAAATGCGAAATGATGCGGCGGAGTTGAGCGACGATTTCCAACCGGCACCCGGCTGAGATCCCCTGGTTGTCGCCGTGGTACTGAGCAGCGCACTCCACATCACTCTTCGACGAAACACTGGAGCTTCCATCAATGGAACAAAACACTGTTCTCGACTTATTCCGGGACGCGGGAGCGTTCCTTGAAGGCCATTTTCTCCTGACGTCCGGCCTGCACAGCCCGCACTACATCGAAAAATTCCGCGTCCTTGAACGACCCCTGGTCACGGCGCGGCTCTGCAAGGCTTTTGCGGAGCATTTCTCTTCACAAAATCCGACGATCGTGATCGGTCCCATGACCGGCGGAATCATCCTCGCATTCGAAACTGCCAGGAACCTTGGTACGAAAGCGATTTTCACCGAGCGCGTGGACGGCAAAATGATGCTGCGCCGCGGATTCGAGATCAAGCCGGAAGACAGGGTGTTGATCCTCGAGGATATCGTAACGACGGGGGGGAGTCTCGTGGAAGTGATCGACGTCGTGAAGAACGCGGGAGCGGCTATCATCGGTATCGGCTTGCTGGTGGATCGTTCCGGTGGAAAGGCGCAATTCGGTATTCCGACGTACGCCCTCGTAACGCTCGACGTCACGACGTACGAGCCGGATTCGTGTCCGCTGTGTCAGGCGGGGATCCCGCTGGTCAAGCCCGGGCGTACGGGCAAGAGCTGATCGGAACGCGTTCCGATCAGGAATGATCGCGTGAGTGACTAGTACGATGCCAGGCGGGTCGAATCGAACGCATCGATGGAAAAGATCTCGTCCATGATAGATGTCAGGCTTTGGCGCAAAGTTTCGTCCAGTGGCTCTTTCGTGATGAGCACCGCGGGAATATCGGTGATATGGGGGACGAGCCGAAGCCGGTAGAGGAGATACTTCATCGATGATTTGAGTTCCGTAAAAGCAAAACACGTCAATTGTGGGTCGAAATCGCCCACGCCCTCGTACATGGTTTGAACGTCGGGAGCGAGGACCTTGAGCGTGGCGTCGCCCAGCCTCGACTGTACAGCCTCCAACAACTCGTTTTGTTCGCTGATGACGAGAATGCGTTCGAGCGGTTCGCGCGACGCGGATGTGGCGAAAACAGGTGCGAGGCGATAAGCGCTATGGATGAGGTTGTCTTTTTCGACAGGTTTGGTCAGGTAATCCGAAGCGCCGAGTTCATACCCGATTTGCGCATCTTTCATCACCGTGATAACGATAACGGGAATCTTGACCGTCTCCTCGTTCTTGCGAAACGCGCTGAGAATCTGCCAGCCGTCCTTGTTGGGCATGTACACGTCGAGCGTGATGAGATCGGGCTTGATATCGAGCGCGATATCCATGGCCTTGGAACTGTCGGGCGCGTAGCGTGTCTGGTATCCTGCGCGGCTCAGGTAAAGTTCCAACAGCTTCCCAATGTGGGGGTTGTCCTCGATCACAAGCACCAGCGGCTTTTCACGCGACGGAACGGTGTTCAGGTACGCAGGGAGAAAGTAGCAGTGAATCGAGCCCATCGTGCTTTTCTCGATCTCCATCCAGATCTTGATACGCTGCCTCGTGGCGATCCATCGCGCCAGCAACAGCGCAATGTAGGAGTTCGGCGTATTCTTCAGGCCGGCGAGATTGATTTGTTGTTTCAATGGCTCAAGGAGGCGGCGCATGAGAAGAATGAACATCGAATTCGGTGTGAAGCGGTACGTTACGTCGATGACGGCAGGCGATGTTCGTACGGAGATGCGCACCGCCTCGTTCGGTTGTGAGTTGTCCAGGCAGGCGGAGGTGATGAACTCCAGGATCTGGTGCACGGCGGAGTCCGCGCCGGATATCTCGATGGATTCAGCCGGCGCATCGCACTGCAACAACACGTTGTCATGGCTCCTGAAATTCTCGTATTCCTTCGAGAGCCGCTGGAGAATGTCTGTCAGATCACACGTCGATACCTTGGTTTGGGAGGTATCAGGATGCTTCATATGCAAAGATCACGCTTTCTTGAATTCAGATCACAGTAATTTGGTGCAGGAATATCAATCTTTTTCAGCCAAAAATCAACCGTGAATTTTTCACGGCGTGCGATTTTTACAACGAGCGTTGCCGGCAGCCCTTTTTTGGCGGTGAAATTTGCAAAAGCGCCGGCAAGTGTCTATTTTCCTGTGACTTTTTTGCCGGACCCTTTCCACAACCTCATACTTTTATTTGTCCTATGGGATTAGCTGTTTCTTTTTCGACCATCGGGGAATTATTCAACAACCTCACGCAAAAGTTTGCCGAGTCCCCCAAACCGATATTCAAAGTCAAACGAGACGGGGTGTACCAGGACGTCTCCTATCGGGATTTTCGCGAACAGTACCTGAATTTCATGCACGGGTTGGTCCAGCTCGGCATCAAGCAAGGCGACCGGATTGCGATTCTCTCTGAGAACCGACCTGAATGGGCAGTGACGGATGTCGCAGTTCAAAGCATCGGGGCGGTGGATGTCCCGATGTACACCACGTTGACCTCCAAGCAAATCGGCTTTATCGTGAAAAACAGTGGCAGCGTGGCAATTGTCGTGTCCAACAAATTCCAGCTCACCAAGGTGCTGAAGGTTCGCGACGAGCTGAAGGATCTGAAGCATATCATCGTGATGAATCAACTGGACGAAAGTGCAGCTTCCGATGTCTATCAGTTCTCGGAGATTGAGCGGCGAGGGACTGAGCACCGTTCGCTGAACCCCGGCTACTACGAGGCATCGTTACGCGGGATCAAGCCGGAAGACCTGTGCACGTTGATTTATACATCCGGTACGACGGGCGAGCCGAAAGGAGTTATGCTAACACATAACAATTTCGTCTCGAACATCACTGATTCCACGAAAGTGATCCCCATTGATGAAAACGATACCATGCTCAGTTATCTGCCATTGAGCCACGTCTTCGAAAGAATGGCCGGGTATTACACCGCCCTTGCCTGCGGAGCGACGATGGCATTCGCGGAAAGCATCGACAAATTGGCCTCGAACATGCTCGAGGTCAAACCGACGATCATCACGACCGTGCCCCGCCTGTTCGAACGGATCTACAATCGCCTGGCGCGAAAGATCGAACAAGATCCGCCGTCGAAGAAAAAGATTTTCTACTGGGCAATCGATGTCGGACGAAAATATGCCGCCGCCCATAAACGGGGCAGCATCGGTATGGGACTGGCCGTAAAGCACAAGCTCGCGGAAAAGCTCGTTTTTTCAAAGATAAAAGAAAGAACCGGCGGACGCATCAGGTACTTTGTGTCCGGGGGCGCGCCTTTGCCGCGGGAGATGGGTGAGTTCTTCGAAGCGATCGGTATTGTCATTCTTGAAGGGTACGGGTTGACGGAAAGCTCTCCGGTTATCACGTGCAACCGCCTCGATGACTACAAGTTCGGCACGGTGGGCAAGCCCCTTCCGGGCGTGGAAGTAAAGATCGCCGAGGACGGCGAAATACTGGCCCGGGGTCCGAACATCATGATGGGATATTACAATAATCCCAAGGCCACCGAAGAGGCCCTGGATAAGGACGGTTGGCTTCATACCGGTGATATTGGAACGTTCGACGGCGCGGGATTCCTGGTGATTACCGACCGGAAAAAACACCTCTTCGTCAGTTCGGGGGGAAAGAACATCGCGCCCCAGATGATCGAAAATCTTTTCTCGAAGAGCCAGTACATCGACCAATTCGTCTTGTTCGGCGACAGGCGGGAATTCCTCTCGGCTCTCATCGTTCCGGATTTCGACGCCGTGCGGGAATACGCCGACCGCACCGGTATCGCGTATAAAAAGGTCGAAGACCTGGTGAACACGGAAGAAATCCACAAGCTGATCGAGGAGGATATCCAGAAACTCCAGCGCGATCTCGCAAGCTACGAGCGTGTCCGGCGTTTCGTTCTCCTCGACAAACCGCTCTCCATCGAGGATGGTGAAATCACACCGACGCTAAAGGTTCGACGGAAGATCGTGGAAGAGCGGTACGGCAACCTCATCGAGACCATGTACAAGGACGTGCGCTGACGGCGATTGGGCTTTCTGATATACCGGCGCTTTAGTATATTGTCATTGATATGTGACGAGGGATTGTGATGGTGCACGGAATTATCATGAAAGAGATCGCATGCTTCTTGAATACCTCCCTCTTGTTATCGTACTAGCTGTTTCTCTCGTTTTCGGCATTGTTGCCACCAATGCCTCCTGGCTGTTTGGCCCGCGCCGCCCCGACCCGGAAAAACTCTCGACGTATGAAAGCGGAATGACACCGGTCAGGACCGCGAGACAGCGGTTTTCGGTGAAGTTCTACATGGTCGCCATGCTCTTTATCGTGTTCGATATCGAGGTGGTATTCATGTACCCCTGGGCCGTGCGCTTCAAGGACCTCGGATGGTTCGGTTTTTGGGAAATGCTTGTATTCATCGGCATCCTCATGGTCGGATACGCCTACATCGTGAAGAAAGGAGCGTTGGAATGGGATTAGAATCTTTGCTGAAAGAGGGGTTCTTTACGTCGCGGGTTGACGCGTTGTTGAACTGGTGCCAGCGGAACTCTCTGTGGCCCATGCCCATGGGATTGTCGTGTTGCGCCATCGAGCTCATGTCCGCGGGCGATCCCCGCCACGACATTGCCCGGTTCGGATCAGAGGTCATGCGGTTTTCGCCCCGCCAATCAGACGTCATGATCGTGGCCGGTACGGTGACGTACAAGATGGCAAAGGTTGTTCGCAAGATCTACGACCAGATGTCCGAGCCCAGGTGGGTTATTGCGATGGGCGCCTGCGCATCGTCCGGCGGCATGTTCCGGAGCTACTCCGTTGTCCAGGGCGTGGATCTCTTTCTGCCCGTGGATATCTTCGTTTCGGGATGTCCTCCCCGGCCGGACAATCTCCTGCACGGCCTGATGGAGTTGCAGAAAAAAATCGAACGCGAGCATTCCGTGATAGGAGACGGATCCAAACTTTCCCTTCCATTGAACTAAGGCCCTTTATTGTGAGAGCTTTCACCTCGAATTTCTTGCCTCACGTGCTGTTCAGATATTGTCATGGATGAAATGCTGGAAAAGGTTGTTGTAAAACTCCGCGAGGATTTCGCCGATGCGATCCTTGATGTGTCGGAATTTCGCGGCGATATCACCGTGCTTGTCCGGAGGGACAAGATTGCGGAGATCACGAAGTTCCTGCGCGACCTGCCGGACTGCCCGTTCAACTTGATCGAGGACGTCTGCGGCGTGGACCGGCTGGAACGCAAGGAGCGCTTCGAAGTCGTGTATCACCTGTTTTCGCTGGAAAAGAAAGTCCGGATCTGCTTGAAAGTCCGGGTTGATGAAGCCGAGCTGCGCGTGCCCACCGTGACCGGGGTGTTTCCGGGAGCGAACTGGCACGAGCGCGAGACGTACGATATGTACGGGATCGTCTTCGACGGCCATCCCGATATGAGGAGGGTGTACATGCCCGAAGATTACGAGCACTTTCCCATGCGAAAGGATTTCCCGCTGCTGGGCATTCCGGGCTCAATAAAACTCCCACGACAATAGCACGCATTGGAATCGCATGCCGAACTCGGACCATCTCTACGAAGACACGCTCCCGCTTGACGAAGCGGTGAAGCAGACGAATCGCTCCAGGATACTGAAGGCATTGTTGGATCAGGACACGACCGTCGCGTTTGACGATCCACTGGAAAACGACATGATCCTCAACATGGGCCCTTCCCATCCTGCCACGCATGGAGTGCTCCGGTTGCTCCTGCGGCTGGATGGAGAGACCATCATAGCCGTGGTGCCGGAACTGGGGTACCTCCACCGGGGGTTCGAAAAAATCGCCGAGAATGGATCGTACCACGAATTCATCACTCACACCGACCGGCTGGATTACCTCCAGCCCGTGGCAAACAACGTCGGGTACATCCTTGCCGTCGAGAAACTGCTCGGCGTCGAAGCGCCTCCCCGTGCCCAGTACATCCGCCTGATCGCCGCGGAGCTGGCCCGTATTTCTTCGCACCTCGTTGCGTTGGGGACGATGGCCATGGATGTGGGAGCGATGACGATCCTCCTGTGGGCGTTCCGCGAACGTGAAAAGCTGCATGATATTTTCGACTTGCTAACCGGCGCGCGTTTCACGACAAGCTACACGCGCATTGGTGGCGTGGCGCGGAACATGACCGACGAGACGGTAGCGGCAATCAAGGCGTTTCTCGAGCAATTTCCGAACCGGCTCGATGAATGCGAGCGTCTCATTAACCGGAACCGCATCTTTTTCGACCGGTGCCGGGGCGTCGGCGTGATCGACGCGGAAACCGCCATCGCCATGGGATTGACCGGCCCCAACCTTCGCGGAAGCGGAGTGCCGATGGATCTGCGCAGGGACAATCCCTACCTCGTGTACGATCAACTGGATTTCGATGTCATCACCGAGAGCGAGGGCGATTCGCTGGCGCGCTACTATGTTCGCCTGCGTGAAATGCGGGAAAGTGTCAAACTTGTTCACCAGGCGCTCGAAAAACTGCCCTCCGGTCCTTTCCGCGCCCACGAACCGAAGAAGGTCCTCCCTCCGAAAGAGCGGATTTACACACGGATGGAAGAACTCATCATGGATTTCATGATCATCAACAAGGGCGTGAATCCGCCCGTGGGTGAATGCTATCACGCCATCGAGTCGTCCAAGGGTGAGTTAGGATTTTACATCGTCAGCAAGGGAGAAGGCAGGCCGTGGCGGCTGAAAATCCGCTCGCCTTCATTCTGTAATCTCCAGGCATTGCCGATATTGCTGAAAGGTCATCTCGTCGCCGACGTGGTGGCGATTATCGGGAGTATCGACCCGGTCATGGGTGAAGCAGACAAATAGGTTGCCATGTTTACCGAAGAAGAACTCAGGAAAGTACAGGAAATACGCTCGCACTACCCGACGGCACAAGCCGCCGTCATGTCAGTTCTGCACCTGTACCAGGACAAATACGGGTACATTTCCCACGAGGGGATGCAGTACGTTGCCGAATTGCTGGGAATACCGGTAGAGCACGTACTCGGCGTTGTCACGTTTTACGAAATGTACCACGATCACCCCATCGGTAAATTTCACCTGCAGGTGTGCACGAATGTCTCTTGCCTGTTGCGGGATTCCGACGCGGTGCTCGAGACCATCTCGAAGCGTCTCGGAATCGGTCCGGGCGAGACGACCGAGGACGGCAAGTTCACGGTCACGGAAGTGGAGTGCCTCGGTTCCTGCGGAACGGCTCCCATGATGTCCGTCAACAAGGAATACAAGGAAAACCTCACCCCAGAAACAATCAACGAGATTATCGACGCTCTCCTGGCGTCATGATGGTGCAGACTATGGATGATTATCAACCGATATTGCTTCCGGGCATACCCGATCTTCACAAGATCGACGTGTACGAAAAAAACGGGGGTTACCAGGCCCTGCGCAAGGCCCTGGCCATGACAACGGAAGACGTTATCGACGAGGTGAAGCGATCCGGACTGCGCGGGCGCGGCGGAGCGTGCTTCCCTACCGGGTTGAAGTGGTCGTTCATGCCCAAGGAAACGGACAAGCCGAAATACCTCTGCGTGAACGGCGATGAAAGCGAGCCCGGGTCGTTCAAGGATCGACAGATATTCGAGTTCAATCCGCACCTGCTCATCGAGGGCACGGTGATTACCTCCTACGCCATCGGAGCGCGGGTTGCGTACATCTACATCCGGGGCGAATACGAGCACTGGGTTCAGCTGGTGGAAAAAGCCCTCGCCGACGCGTACGAACGCGGGTACGTGGGCAAGAAGATGTCGGGGGCGCTGAATACGGATTTCACGATGGATATTTACGTGCATCGCGGCGCGGGCGCGTACATCTGCGGCGAGGAATCGTCCCTGATGAATTCCATCGAGGGCAAGCGCGGGTACCCGCGGGTCAAACCGCCGTTCCCGGCGCAAAACGGCTTGTGGGGTTGTCCCACTACGATCAACAACGTGGAGACGATTTCCAACGTCCCGCACATCATTGCGAAGGGTGGCGACTGGTACAGCCAGATCGGGGCGGAGAAGCACCCCGGCCCTCTCCTGATCGGCGTCAGCGGGCACGTGAACAAGCCGGGCGTGTACGAGCTTCCGACCGGCGTTTTGCTCACCGACGTGATCTACAAGTACGCTGGCGGCGTCCGTGGCGACAAGAAGATCAAGTGCGTGATCCCGGGCGGGTCATCCATGCCGCCCCTGCGCGGCGACCAGATCGAAGGCGTCCGCATGGACGCGGAATCGCTCAAGGAAGCAGGCTCGGCTGTGGGAACG
>Ga0256830_1001374_pt1 | contig 17335 bp, 18 predicted proteins | sample 128326metaG_FD_190537 | JGI IMG/M metagenome (GOLD analysis project Ga0256830, IMG submission 190537) | Hydrothermal vent microbial communities from Lau Basin, Pacific Ocean - 128-326 | ecosystem: Environmental > Aquatic > Marine > Hydrothermal vents | place: Pacific Ocean: Lau Basin | collected... | reverse complement strand
TCGCTATAGAGGAGAAAGAAAGGAGGAAAGAACATCCTGTATCCTCACTCCCGGTGGACGGACTTATCGTGGATATCGGGGAAGAAACCATAAAGACTTACGAAAAAATAATCCAGGAAGCAGGCACCGTTTTCCTTAACGGACCGGCAGGGATATACGAAGAAGAGATTGCCCGGGAAGGCACCCGGAGAATATGGGAAAAAATTGCAAAAAGCAAAGCCTTTTCAGTAATAGGGGGAGGAGACACCATCTCTGCAGCTAAGAAATTTGGCCTGGAGAAAGATTTTTCCTACATCTCCACGGCAGGAGGCGGGCTGGTAAGATTCATCTCCGGGGAAAAACTCGCCGTGATAGAAGCTCTTTCTTGCAGTTAAAGTAACTTGATTCCTGATTCTGGGTGAATATATTCCCTTTTAGCCTGGGCGCCTCCTGCTCCCCCGAAATAAATCGGGGTCGGGAGCCCGCCAGGCATGACAGGTGGGTAAAAAACCAGGATACTAAGATAGCGGGAAATTCACTGTTCACTGTTCACTATCCCCCAGTCTACAGTCTAAAGTCTATGGTCTATAGTCTAGCCTAATCCAGTGGGAGTTCTTCGAAGGAAAGGGAAGTGACCTCAGTAGTACTGCCTCCCCCCAGACCGGGAGGGGGAGAAGAAGGGATATATGCATTATCATGGATGATATGTACTGCATTGATTATAGTACCACCATAGAATTCATCCGAGATAATGCTTCCCTGAATACGGGCAGAATTTCTCAGCTGGGTACTTCCCCCGCTGTAAACAATTCCTCTCACTTCTGCACTGTTTTCAATGGTAATGTCCCCGGGGGAAAGGAGATTCCCTGTTATTGAAGCTGAATTCCTGATAATAATGTTTGTGGAAGAATAGAGAACATCTCCCCCTGCTATGTTTACTGCGTTATCAACTCTCAAGCTGCCACCTGCTATCAGCTCAACGTTACTGATATCAGACATATTCCTAATCGTTATATCTCCCGTAGCCACAATACTTCCCGGCCCTATCAATTCAGCCATAGTCCAGATGGTAACATTGCCATTTACGTACAAAGTAGAACCATTTAAATTGTAAGTGGCTCCCTTTAGACTCCAGTTTCCCGGAGGCTGAGTTCCCGCTATACTTAGTTTATTATCATAGTAGGAAGTATCCAAGTTTGGGAATTGGGGAACAGGATTGGGAACTCCTCCCGGAGTATAAATCCCCCCTCCACTCACGCTGCCCGTAGAGTAAACCAGCCCCGGTGCCACGCGGGAAGCATGATTTATAGAGATATCCCCGTTGGCAAAGACATCTCCCGATGCACTGCCTACCCGGGTTATATCCACGCTGTTATTAATACCCACACTTCCTACACCATCAGTATTTCCCCAGAAAAGGACATACTTGCTAAAGGTACTCATAGCCCCCAGAGTGCGAATAAGAACCTTCTCTTTAACCCTTTTCCTGCCTCTGCCCCCCTTAAGGAAACCAGTAGAAATTATGGTTATCCTGGTATCCGTATCCACTCCGTCCAGGAATGTCTGTACTGTATAATATCCATCTCCCAGCGGTTCATCTGAATACAATATACCCGTATCCTGGGAACTTGCATCATTATTCAATTTCCATATAGCCCTTTCCACCCCCGCCTCGGCAAGGTATAAAGATTTAACCCCATCGGCTTTATCCACCATGTTCTTGTAATGCGCACGGGTAATCAGGGCAATAGCAGCGCCAAACAGAACCAGAACCAGCATAAGAAAAAGAGCCAGGATGCCTATAATTCCTTTTTTGTTCATTGGATATTCCTTAAATAGGCTGAATTGCTAAGCGAAAACTCTCTCCCATCCTCCCTCAAAACCAATTTTATTTCTACCAGTCTTACTTCAGAAAGAGTCACGGGAAAGGAAAGCGTGCTATTACTGCCATCCTTATAGATAAATTCCAAGCTATACACGTTACCCGTTAATACCCGGATTTTATCCGGGCTTCCTCCCCCACCCCACACTTTACGCATAAGAAGGGTATTATCCAGATCATCCAGGTAATAACTGACTCTTTCCGGTGAAGTATGGGAATCCAGGGGATTAATATCAACATCAATGGTCAATTTATTCTGCTCTGCCTCATACAAATTAGTTGCCTGCCTTATTTCCCTTGTCATTTTATCCAGGGAAAAGAGAGCATTCCTGGTAAGTAAAGAGCTAACACTGGCTTCTTCCCATCGTCTCAATCCAATCACAAAGGAAAGAAACATGGCTCCCAATAGTACTACGGAAATAGTGATGGTTATAATCAGTTCCAGGAGAGTTATTCCCCGGGAATCCGGGCAAGCAAAGCCCCGCAATTTATTACGCATTGTTACTTATCCGTTATACCTCATTCATGTTCACTCAGATAGGTCACTGCCTTTAACTCCCTGGTTACATTTTCTCCGTACCACTTAATGCTTACTTCTACTTCTTTGTAAGCCTGCGGATTTCCCCCATCAGATACCCAGTTCCAGTGTACTTTACTTTCTTTGAGAGGAAAACCGTCAGGCACTGTCAAAGTTAAATCAGTATCACTCCAATCCTCGGTTAACCAGCCATATCCCCTGTTCTTTACTCCCTCCATCCCCTCCTGGAGCAGACTCTGGGCAATCGCCCAGCTTTTAGCACGTTTATTAAAGCTTGCCGCAACATTGAACATATCCACCATGGCTACAAAAGCAATGGAAATGATGAAAATAGAAAGAATACATTCTACCAACCCAAAACCTTTTTGATTATTCAGCATCCGCATTAACAAATCTTCCCCGGTATAACTTGGGCATTATCCCCGCCCTGTTGATAGAAGGGTTCTTACTGAATCTGACGGGCATTAGTAACTACCACATCATCCCCCACATTGTTTACCACATCGTTCCCCACTGTAGCAGTACGGGAGCCATCAGGTCCTACACTCAAAATCAGGTAAGTACCAGGAGTGGTGGTAGTATCCAGGTCATACTGGTACTTGGCCTTAGTAGGAGACCAGGGGTCTACCGGAACCCTATCCAGCAAACGAGGAGTATCATTCTGGAGGTAACTCTCAAAGCCATTTACCGGGGGAAAAACGTAGTGCCTGGCTTCGTAGGTTAATACGGCAGCTTCGATGCTTCGCAAATCTGCCATTACTTTTGCCCTTATAGCTTCGGGCTTCACCCCTGTGAGGTTTATAATGCTTACTGCGGCTAATATACCTACTACGCCAATAACGATAAGGAGTTCCAGGATAGTAAATCCCTTTTTATTCACTCTATTCTCCTGGCATTGGTAACAAGGTAATCATCACTTCCCTTAATTACCCTATCGTAAAAAACCTGGGTGTCATCTTTACCATTCTTCCCCACACTCAAAACCACATAGGTTTTTCCTGCCGGGGCATCAGTATTCAACTTGTAGATATACTTCCCTCCCTGCTGGTTGTAAGGGTCTGCCGGCACCCTGTCTATAATCCGCGGCTCATCTTCCTGCAATGCCTTCTCCCAGTAACTTTGGGGAGGAAGTGCATTAAAATGACTTTCGTAAAGTACAACAGCCGTCTTCAGCGTCCTCAAGTCGGATTTTGCCACCGAGGTCTTGGCATCGCCGCTGATTCCCTGTAAATTCAGTATCAATACTGCCGCCAGTATGCCCAGCACAGCCACGACAATCATTAACTCCAAAAGAGTAAATCCACGCATATCTCGACCTGGCTTAAATTATCCCACCGGAGGTGGAACCTACTATATCTTTGGCATTTGTTCCTACTATATCGTCAGCATTGGCAGAAAAAGTCAGGGTATCACTACCCAGAGTGAAATTTTTGCTTCCATTTTTTCCTACACTCCATACGGCGTACGTAGAATTATCAGGCGCCACCTCAAACTGGTACTTTGCTCCGGTAGGAGACCAGGGGTCTACCGGAACCCTATCTACTATACGGGGTGAATAACTCTGCAAAGATTCTTCGAACTTGGCAGAACTGGAATCATCCGGAAGAACATTATAGCGCGATTGATACAGGATAATTGCCATTTTAAGGTTTCTCAAATCTGCCTTGGCAGCAGCATTTTTTGCTTCTTCCGTCACTCCCCTGAAATTGGGTATGAGAATAGCGGCAAGAATTCCCAGCACACTTACCACAATCATCAACTCCATCAGGGTAAATCCATGCTTCTTCATCTATTTAACCTCCCAAAAGTAAAAGAAAGGGGGGCTAGGCCCCCCTGCAAAATTATATTACGCCGCCAGATGTAGACCCACTAATAGTTTTAGCATTGGTAGCTACTATATCATCAGCATTAGCAGCAAAGGTACAGGTATCGTCAGTAATAGTGGTCTCACTGGTTCCATCCTGTCCTACACTCCAGATACCAAAGGTAGTACCATCAGGCGCTACGTCATACTGGTACTTTGCTCCGGAAGGGGACCAGGGGTCTACCGGAACCCTATCCACTACCCGGGGTGAATAATTCTGCAAAGATTCTTCGAACTTGGCAGAACTGGAATCATCCGGAAGGACGTTGAACTGGTTTTGATACAAAATCACTGCCATCTTAAGGTTTCTCAGGTCAGCCTTGGCAGTGGAATTCTTGGCATCCGCAGTTATACCACGAAAGTTGGGAATGAGTATGGCAGCAAGGATAGCTAACACTGCTACCACAATCATTAACTCCATTAGGGTAAACCCTTTTTTCATGTTTCTCCAGAAGTGTATCATCTTCTTCATCTCTCAATCCTCCTTATTCATACCCAAAAACAAGATCATCGTTCCAACTCCCCATCTATATACTTCACTTAACCTTCTCCACAGCTACCAAAGCCTCGTCCCAAAAACTTACCGCTTAAAGCATCACCTCCTTTCGAGCCTAACTAACAAAAGATACCATAGTTTTAGGAAAATTTCAATAGTACTGTATAATTTTAGCCATTCTGAACAGGGGTAAATAGAGAGATAGGGCAATGAAAAGCACTATTCCCCCCATAACCACCAATAGGAGCGGTTCCAGGATACTGGTAAGTATTTTAATGGTAAAATCCACTTCCTTGTCGTAACTTTCCGCTATCTCCCTTAGCATGTCATCCATATTTCCTGTCTCTTCTCCTATGGATATCATATGTGCCACCATGGGAGGAAACTCCTTACTCCTTCTCAACGGCTCATTTATACTCCCTCCCAGCATAACGTTTTCCCTTACTTTGTCCATTACCTCTCCCAATACCACGTTTCCCAGTGTACCTTTTATCACCAGGAAACTCTTTGCCATATCCACCCCGCTTCTCACCAGCGTTTCCAGAGAGCGGGCAAACCTTGCAATTCCCACCTTACGTAATAGAGGGCCGATAAGAATCATTCTCAACTTCCAGCGGTCAATCATGTACCTACCTCTCTTACTGCGATAAACCATGCGCATTCCTACAGCCAGGAATATAACAACCAGGAGAAAAATATACCAGTACTGCTGAAACAGCTCGCTTATCTTGAACATAATCTGGGTAGGCAGAGGCAGAGGAACTCTTGCTGTATAAAAAACTTTCCTGAATTTTGGCAAAACATAACTTACCAGGAAAATTATCAGGGCAGAAGCCACTACCAGCAAAACCACGGGGTAAATTAAGGCACCCTTTACCTTGCTTCTTATGTCCATCTCCCTTTCCAGGAAGGTGGCTATACGGTCAAGTATCTCTTCCATGCTTCCTGTCTCTTCACCTACCCGAACCGTGGAGATGTACAACTCGGAGAAGATATCTGGATGCCTTGCCAGTGCATCTGCAAAGTTAGAGCCCTGTTCAATATCTTCCTTTATCTTTCTTATAGCCGTTTTTAATGCCTGGCTTTCTGTCTGTTCTGCCAGGGTATTGAGGGCCTGGGTTATGGGGACACCAGCTCTGAGCATTGCCGTAAGCTGCCTGGTGAATAATATCAGGTGCGTAGTTCTGACTTTATTCAGGAAAGGGAGAGTAATTTGCCTGGAGAGCAACCCCCCTCCCTTTTCCTCTTTCGCCTCTATTAAATATATTTTTCTTTGGCTAAGTCTTTTTTCCAGCTCTCTTATATCAGAGACATCCATCACCCCTGATATGGAGGTGCCACGTACATCCCTTGCTCTGTATCTATACTGGGGCATTTTTAACCTTCTACATCCTCGGTGACTCTAAGAATTTCTTCCAGGGTAGTTACTCCTCCTACAGCTTTTTCCAATCCGGCCTCACGCAGGGTTTTCATTCCCATCTTTACACATACTTTTCTCACCTCGCTGGCAGGTACTCTCCGCAAGGCAATCTCTCTCAGCTTATCATTCATTACCATTAGCTCAAAAATCCCTATTCTGCCCATGTATCCGGTATTCCGGCAAAATTTACAACCCTTACCCCGATATAATTTTGTCCCTTTTTCTATTCCCATCAACTGCAACATATCATCCTGCGGGGAATGTTCCTCCTTGCAGTAAGGACAGATTACCCGGGCTAATCTTTGTGCCAGGGTACCCAGAAGACAGGAAGAGAGGAGATAAGGCTCCACCCCCATATCCACCAGGCGCGGGATACTGCTGGGCGCATCGTTGGTATGAAGAGTAGAAAATACCAGGTGCCCGGTAAGTGCTGCTTCCACGGCAATCTTGGCCGTATCCAGGTCCCTTATCTCTCCTACCATGATAATATCCGGGTCCTGCCTGAGAATATTCTTCAAAGCATTGGCAAAATTCAGGCCTACTCTTGGATTAATCTGGGTCTGTCTTATACCCCGTATCTGGTATTCCACGGGGTCCTCTATGGTTATTATGTTTTTCTCCACGGCATTAATAAATGAAAGAGCTGAGTACAAAGTAGTAGTTTTACCACTTCCCGTGGGGCCAGTTACCAGTATCATCCCGTAAGGTTTACGAAGAAGTGACTGGAAAGCAGTCAGGGTATCCTTTGAAAACCCCAATTCCTCGATAGACTTGAAAATGCCCTCTTTTTCCAGGATCCTAATTACCACGTTTTCCCCGTAAATAGTGGGAAAAGTGGAAATCCTCAAGTCCACTTCCCTATCGCCCATTTTCATGATTACCCTTCCGTCCTGAGGTAACCTTTTTTCTGCAATATTAAGATGAGCCAGTACCTTAATCCGGGAAATTATTCCCAGCTGCAACTTCTTGGGCAATGACTGCACCTTGTAAAGGATGCCATCGATTCGATACCTTACCCTTATTTCCCTTTCTTCCGGTTCTATATGAACATCGCTGGCTCTCTCTCTTATCCCCTGAGAAATAAGCAGATTGACTGCTTTTATTACCGGGGCCTCCTGCGCCATCTCCTGCAATAAGTCCACCGTATCACTCTGTTCCACTGCATACCCGAGTGTTTCCTCGTCCACTGTTTTCAATACATCTTCCATGCTCTGCGTGATGCCGTATAACTGCTCAATGGCACGGTTTATGGCATAGCGGGGACTCACGTAGGGACGAATTATCAAACCCGTAAGAGACTTTAATTCCTCTATGGCGTAAATATTTAAAGGGTCTGACATGGCTACGTAAAGAGTGTTACCTTCCTTGTCCAGAGGAATAAGATTGTACTTCCTCGCTACCTGCTCAGGAACGATGGCAAGAACTTCGGGATTAATATCGTATGAAAGAGGGTCCACCAACTTAAGCCCCAGATGTTCACTGAGAGATTTAGCCAGGCTATCCTCACTCACATACCCGAGAGCAACCAGGACATCTCCCAGTAATCCTCCTCTTTCCTTCTGAATTTTGAGAGCTTCTTGCAGCTGCTTCTCATCAATTACCCCACTTTCAAGCAAAATCTCCCCTAATCTTTTCTTGGCCATTCCTATCTCCTTATTAAACTTTTTAAATTATTAACAAATTATGCCTCTTTGTCAAGGAAACATTCTTTCTATCAGCAATGCATACCTCTTGTCGCTGCTTTGCACTAAAATTTTCCGTTCGTCATCTTTTTCTACAAAATCGAGCTTTATGCTGAGGTAGGAAGGCAGATAGTCGGGGAATCTATCCCCCCACTCTACTACCACCACCCCTTCCCCGCTTAAATATTCATCCCACCCTATACTTGTCAGGTCTCCTGCATTTTTCATTCTGAATAAATCAAAATGGTAAAGAGGCAGCCTTCCCTGGTAAATATGGAGGAGAGTAAAAGAAGGGCTCCTTACATACACAGAAGAGGGCACCTTCAACCCCCTGGCAATCCCTTTTACAAAGATTGTCTTTCCTACCCCCAGAGGTCCCCGGAGAAGAATGAATTCTCCTCCCTCCAGGCACTTCCCCAACTTTTCCCCCAGGGAAATAGTCTCCTGTGGGGAATGGGTTATACAACTTCGGCCTAATGATTCCATCTTTTAAACCCGGGCAAAATGATCAAACCCCTCCGCTTCTAATTTTCCCTCTGGAGTGATGATTTCCCCCTCATTGCCTGTTATCCTTCCAATAACTGTCAGATTAACACCTTCTATGGAGGGAGGGAGATGGCTCCCTTCAGGAACAGTAAAAAGTATCTCGTAGTCCTCCCCTCCCCCCCAGAAATAATGAAAAGCTTTCTCAGGGCTGAAATCCTTAAGAGCGGGAGAAATGGGAAACTTATCCTTTTTTAGAAATGCACCCTTTCTACTCTCTTTCAATATCCTCTTAAGGTCCTTTCCCACTCCATCACTTATATCTATCATAGCCCTTACCTGCATTTCTTTTACAATCTTGAGTATTTCCTTTCTGGGGGAGGGTTTAAGAAACTTTTCCTTTAAATGCGTGTATCCCTTTATACCTTTTTCCAGTAATTCTCTCCCCGCCCGGGCTTCTCCCGGGTATCCACTCACCACGATTAAATCCCCTTCCTGTGCTCCTCGCCGGAGAATTGGCTCCTCTGCCACTCCTATAACTGTGGATTCAATCCAGAGGAAAGAGGAAAAGGTAAGATTGCCTCCTACCACCATCACCTGGAAACGGGAAGAGAAATCTTTAACTCCCCGATAAATCTCGTCTATCTCCTTTTCCCTGCCTCCGGGAATACCCAGGGAAAGCAAAGCAAACTTAGGCACTCCTCCCATGGAATAGATATCACTTGCGCTGGCTGCCATAACTTTCCACCCTAAGTTATACAGCGGGAAATACTCCCTGCGAAAATGAGTGCCTTCTACCAGAGCATCACAGGTAAACAAAAGTAACCCATCTTTCCATCTTACCACTGCAGCATCATCCCCGATACCCACAACCACATCCGGGTTCTTTTTATCCGGTAAAATTGTTTCTATCCGGGAGATTATTGTATTTTCATCCATAATGACAGGACTGCATTCTTGAGTGTCCTTTGAGCAGTTTAACATAATGCAGCAGCATTCTTCAATTCACCCGCCCGGGAAAGATTTAGACTGTAGACTGGGGGGATAGTAAGCAGTAAATAGTGAACAGTGAGCAGTGAATAGTGAACAGATGGTTGGTACCCTGGTATCTTGGTAATCCTGGTATCCTGGGATTAACTTTTGAGGGATGTTAGGATTTGCAAGAATGATAAGTAACCAGTTCACCTGTCATGCCTGCGGAAGCATGAATCCAGAAAAGTAGTGAGTAACGGGTAGATAGTAGTGAGGGAAGATAGTAAATAGTGAGTTGGTCCCGCGTATCATGTGTCTTTCCCGTCTAATGTCTAAAGTCTACGGTCTATAGTCTAACATGGGGGCATAGGTGCCCCGGCATGCGCCGGGACCGATGGACATCGGGAGGGACTCACAACTCTCCCCGTATATAGGCGGAGGCACAGGCGGAACTGGCAACTAATAACTCGCAACCAACAACTCTCCCAAGATAAATGTCCAGGCTCTACATCCCAAAGTCCTGATAAATCACTCTCTTCTTCTTTCGGCCAGAAGTACCGCATCTCTTAACTCATCAACGTTTTTTGCTTCATTCCATTTTTTCTCAAATTCCTTATCCTGGGCAATCTGGGCTATTGCTGCCAGTGCCTTGAGGTGGAAGTTTCGTTCATCACGTGTCCCGGCTAAAACAAATACTGTATAGACAGGAGTAACTTCCCCTTCAAATCTAATGCCTTCTCTGCAACGCGCCAGAACCATCTCAAATTTTTTCTCTCCCGGGACTACAATATGGGGAATAGCCAATCCAGGAATAATCACTGTGGAAGATTCCCGTTCTCTTTCCCAGAGCAGCTTGTAAATTACATCTTTATCCAGGTTTATTCTTTTACTTAGAATCTCAGAAACTTTTCTGAAAAAATCGTCAAGCGAAATACTTTTCTCAAGATCAAGTATGGGACATTCGTGTGATAATTTATCAAATCTATCCTCAATAGTTGCATCTCTTTCCCTGATTATTTCCCTCAGCTCTTTTCTCAAAATACCCCGGGAAAGATGCCGGGAAAGGAGTCTCTGCACAATATACGTCAACCCGGATTCCCTGCTTACCCGGGGACGGGCATAAATACCATACCAGGCCAATCCTCCCAGCAGGAAAATCGTAGTTATCAGAAGGGGCAAGAAACCAAATTTAAAAAGTAAAAAAAGTGGCCCGATAATCCCCAGGATTTGTATCCAGGGATAAAAAGGTGATTTAAAGAGGGGACGATAGTTGGGTATTTTACTTTCCCGCATTACAATCACCGCAACATTTTCCAGAACAAAGAGAAGAATCATAAGAGCTGAGGCAACTTCCACCAGGTGTTCCAGGTCTAAGAATACAATTACCATAAGAATGAACAAGCCGGTAAAAATTATGGAGTAATGAGGTGTGCCAAATTTTGGATTTATCCGACTAAAAAAGGGGGGAACAAGATTATCCCTGGCCATGGCCATGGGGCTGCGAGAGGCAGAGAGAATCCCTGCATTTGCGGTGGATATGAAGGCAAGAATACCCCCCAGGGAAAGAAGCACTAATCCCGGCATACCGGCAAACACCTTTGCCCCTGAGGAAATGGGCGTATGGGAAGAGAGGAAAACCTTCGGCTCCAGTAAACCTACCGTAACAAATACAACTCCTGCGTAAAGTAACCCTACCACAAGCCAGGAGGTAATCATGGCCAGGGGAAGAGTTTTTCCCGGATTTTTCACCTCTTCTGCCACGCTGGCTATCTGAGTAAGCCCTCCATAGGAGATAAAGACAAATCCCGCGGTGGAAAATAGCACCCCTATATTCTCCGGTAGCAACGGAGAGTATCTCTCTACCTTTATTTTTGCTAACCCTCCTATACAGTAAAAGATAAGCAATCCTAATAAAATTAAGACCATCCAGACCTGGGCTCTTCCGGTTTCCTTTACTCCTACAATATTCAAAAAGATGAAGAAAAATAAAAATACAGAAGCTATTATTTTTACCTGGGAATAGGATATACCGGGCATCAATAATTCAAAGAACACCCCCAGCCCGATAAGCGCAAAGGCACTCTTTAGGCTCAGGGAAAACCAGTTGGAGAGACCTCCCAGGGTCCCCATGGGAGGACCTAAACTTCTGTCTATAAAGAAATAGGTGCCTCCTGCCTTGGGCATGGCAGTGGAAAGCTCTGCCTTGCTTAACATGGCAGGGAGGACAAATATTCCGGCCAGGATATAAGCAAAGACTACCCCGGCCCCAGCTTTAGCATAGGCAAGGGAAGGCAGGACAAAGAGTCCTGAGCTTATCATAGCCCCGGAAGCAATGGAGAAAACCCCCAGAAAACCCAGCTCTTTTTTCAGCGAAGTAGTCATAAGCTAACTATTAATCTCTCCCCGAAAATTCCAGAGAACCCCGGATTTCTCCCAGGGAGCCGCTGCACCATCGGGACCGAAAGCCAAATTTCAGGTAGCCATGGAAAGATTTAAAAGATAAAGGTCAGGGTCTATTTTCTTCTTTTTCCGCCAGGCTTCCGGCAGGGGAATAATCTTGTATGCTCCGTTTACCCAACCTACTGCCACGCCTCCCCCACCTTCCAGTAGTATTTCCACAGCCATTGCACCCAACCGGGTAGCAAGAATCCTGTCCAGAGCAGTAGGTGGTCCTCCCCTTTGCAAATGCCCAAGTATCAAAACCCGTGTTTCATAATCCACTTTATCCTCTATTTTTCGGGCAATCTCCATTGCTCCGCCTTCCTCGTCTCCCTCTGCCACCACGAGAATGCTGGAAACTTTTCCCATCTTCCTGCCTATTTCCAATCTTTCGATAATATTCTCCAGTTCCGTAGGCATCTCTGGAATAAGCAGGTCCTCCACTCCGCCCGCCACGCCGGAATAAAGCGCAATAAAGCCGGAGGTTTTTCCCATTACCTCAATAATAAAGAGCCTTTCATGGGAAGTAGCAGTATCTCTTATTCTATCTATTGCCTCTACCGCGATGTTTACAGCAGTATCAAAACCTATGGTTATGTCTGTTCCCCAGAGATCATTATCTATGGTGCCGGGAATCCCCACCGTAGGAATACCCCAGGTCTTGTAAAGTGCATAAGCGCCATGATAGGAGCCGTCACCTCCTATGACTACGAGGCCATCTATCTCCCATTTTTTTATGTTTTCCACCGCTTTTCTCTGGCCCCTCCTGGTTTTAAACTCCTCACAGCGGGAGGAAAGAAGCAATGTCCCACCCCGGTTTATAATTCCAGAGACTGAGCGGGAATCCATGGGCAAAAAATCTCCTTCCACCAGCCCCTTAAACCCTCTTCTTACCCCAATAATCTCCGCTCTCTCGTACATGGCTTTTCTTACCACCGCCCTGATAGCCGAGTTCATACCGGGAGAATCGCCGCCTGAAGTTAAAAGACCAATCCTTTTCATGATTTCATCAACTTCCTTTCTTTCATGCTTAAGTGTCCATTACTGGACAGAATAACGTGGTCGAGAATCTCCACTCCTATAACTTCTGCTACTTTTTCAAGCCGTCTGGTAATCAGTATATCTTCCTGGCTGGGCTCCGGATTCCCCGAAGGATGGTTGTGAGCCAGGATAAGCGAGGAAGCAGGAAGAGTGAAAACAGGCTTGAAGACTTCGCGCGGATGCACCAGGCTCTGTTCCAGAGTTCCCACGCTTATCTCTTCCTTGCCAATCAACTGGTTCCGGGCATTAAGATAAAGTACCAGAAAGTACTCTTTCTTTTTGCCTGTAAACTCCCAGAGGATATCCGCCACTTTCCGGGGAGAATCTACGACAGGAGGACCTGAATCAGTGGCATTTATTCTTTTGGCTAATTCAAATATTGCTTTAACTGCAGTAGCCTTTGCCGTACCCATTCCCTTTACCTTCATGAGTTCCTCCAGAGAAATCTCCCCCAGCTCCTTTAACCCAAAGCGGGAAAGCAGATGGCGGGAAAGCTCCAGCACATTTTTACCCTTGTAGCCTGCCCTGAGTATTATGGCCAGCAACTCCTCGTCCGAGAGAGATTCCTCCCCTTTTTCCAGCAGCTTCTCCCTGGGCTTCCTGTGCTGAGGAAAATCCCTGACCCGATAACATTTTTTAGGCATAACCGAGGATTAAATAACCGCCTCTATTACTGGAACCACAAGCCGGTTACTAAATACTTATCCCCCCTTTTGGATACTACTAACTTGATCAAGACATCGTCCTCTGATTTATCAAATTTGGCTTTCCAGAGAACCACGCTCATCCTGCCCTTTTTCAAAAACCCCAAATATTTCTTGTACTGATACTTGCCTAAAGTAGTCTGGAGCCATTCTCTGACCTGGCGGAATTTTTTCTCGGAAACTGATTCTTTCAGCGTATTATCAAAATCCCGGCAGTATTGCTCATAGTCTCCTGTCCTGAAAGCTTCCAGAATATTATCCAGAATAGGCTCTGCCACTTTGCTTACTTCTGTGTCTGTCTTTCCAATCACATCCGCAGAGAGGGATAAAGATGCCAAGAGAAAAACCAGCAAGAAAACGAAACCAATACCTCTCTTTTCCATACAACCTCCTTTCTCCACCTAATCATCCCCCTGAAGCAAACTGCAATCAGTAGCCGAAATCAGCCTTTACGCCGGGCTTTAGCTCAGCCCCTGCCCCGGAAATCATGGGTTTTGCCTCTTCGGAGACCCACTCGTACTTATGCCACCAGGGGGGACTAACTACTTCGGCAAGGTCTTTTATCTGCTTGATACGGGGCAATGCGATACGTTTGAAACTTCCCGCCAGTGTCTCCAGGTCTTTTGTAGCCGGGTCAGTGAAAGCTTCTTTGAAGTAGGCTCTGCCACACATGGGACCGGCAAAGATATCACATACGAGTGCATACTGGGCTGAATACTGGGAAAAATCCACTGCGGCACTCAAAAGAAGCATAGGCCTGGCTGATACTCTGGCCATCTCTTCAGCGCATCTGCGGATTTCCAGGGGTTTACTGGCCGGAACCACTCTCCCCCCATCATCCACCCAGAGAAAAGGCACCTGGGTTTTATAGAAGTCCCCATAGGGGCTGAAAGCTTTTGCCATTTCTATCAACCCATCAGGCAATCTTTCCGCCATTTCCACCTTGGATTCGCCGGGACGCTGGAAGATTAAAGTCTCGTTGAATAAAGGCTTTCCCAGTTTGCGGCACCTTTCGTAAACATCTTTCAACCAGTTAAGGTTTTCTTCCCAGCTCTCCTTATGCTCCGGGTCAAGCTTAACCAGCGTTTTAAAACCATCCACATCATCCGCCACCTCTTCTGGTTGTACAGCCAGCCGGGCCAAATGGCCTCTGCCACCGTCAATCTTGACCGCATTAGTATCCTCGAGCCTGCCTATAAGGAGAACATCTTTGCCCAATAAATCACGAAATCCCGCACTCTTGAAAGCCAGGTGATTAAAGAGAACTGCCGTGCTTGCTCCGTTTAATGCCCGGGCAAATACCCGGCAGACTTCTCTAACATCATCATTGGTAGCCTCCTTGTCCACGCCAATATGCTTGTAGAAGGAATTCATAAGTTTCAGGTAGGAATTGTGTTGGTCCGAGGCAAAAACATCAAGTGTTCCCGAAGGAGCAAATTTTGCCAGCACCTTAAATACACTGTCAGAAACTTCCACGCCGTCCGCATACTTCGCCCATACAGCCATGAATGACCTCCTTTTTTATTTTTCAGGAAATTATTATATCCACAAACTCTTTTAGTAATTTACCCCTATCTCCAAAAATTTCAAGATACTTTACGGCTTTTCTGCCAAATACCCTCCCCTTTTCCCTGGCTTCTTTTATTCCCAGGATAGCAGGAAAATCAGGATAACGAGGAGTCTTTCCTTCCTCTGCTTCTTTTACATCATCCATTATCTGAAAAGCCATACCCAGATTCTCGCCAAAATTACGCAAATTTACCTTTTCCTCCTCACTTGCCTCTCCGATTATCCCCCCGCACTCTACCGAGGCACGAATTAAGGCTGCGGTTTTGAGAGCATAAACTTTTTTAAGCTTTGCCAGGTCTTTCTCTTCCTTTTCTATGGCTATATCTTCCACCTGTCCTCCTATAACACCTTCCACTCCCAGTGCCCTGGTTACAATTTTAAGAATCTCTACTTTCTGATAAGGAGAAAGGGAAGACTCCACGATGGTAGAGAAAGAAAGATTAAAGAGTGCGTCTCCGGCAAGAATTGCCACCCCTACTCCAAACGCGCGGTGCAGGGTAGGCTTGTCCCTACGGAAATCATCGTCATCCATTCCGGGAAGGTCATCGTGAATAAGGCTAAAGCTATGAATCAGCTCAATGGCTGCTGCTACATCCAGTGATTTTTCCACTTCCCTGCCCAAGGTATGGGTAGTAGCCATAACCAGGAGAGGCCGGAATCTCTTTCCACCCGGGAAGAGGGAATACTGCAAAGCAGAAAAAAGAGGGCTTTCTCCCTTAACTTTATCCCGGAGCTTTTGCTCCAGGAGAGGAAGATAAACAGAAGTAAACTCTTTAAGGTTCATAGCAGTTTTTTAGCGAGTAAAAGTTCAGCAATCTGAACAGCATTCAACGCTGCACCTTTTCTCAGGTTATCAGAAACAATCCACAAGTTGAGGGAGCAAGGAAGTGATTCGTCCCTCCTGATTCTTCCTACAAATACCTCATTCCTCCCATCTGCCATAAGTGGGAAAGGATAAATATTCCTGGAAACTTCATCCATTATCTTTATCCCGGGGAAGTTTTGCAGCAGTGTCTTTACTTCTTCTAGGCAAAAATCTTTTCTAAGTTCGATATTTACTGCTTCTGCATGACCACGAAACACAGGAACCCGTACAGTTGTTGCTGTGAGAGGTAAATCGGGTAGGCCCATGATTTTTCTTGTTTCCTGCACCATCTTCATCTCTTCCTTGCTGTAATAATTTTCCTTAAACACATCAATATGGGGAAGAACATTAAAGGCAATCTGATAGGGAAGAACCCTGTTTCCCACATCTACCCGGTAAACGTCTGCATGAAGCTTTCGCCAGTGGTCCACTCCCTCTTGTTTTGCCTTTTTTGCTATTTCCATAGTTTCATTCCACAACTGCTCCACTGCTTCCTTACCCCAGCCGGAAACTGACTGATAGGTGGATACCACTACTCGTTTAATTCCGTATCTATCCTGGAGAGGTTTTAGGGCCACCACCATCTGGATAGTAGAGCAGTTGGGATTCGCAATAATTCCCCTGTGTCTCTCTACATCCTCCGGGTTAACTTCAGGCACTACCAGGGGTACTCCTTCCTCCATCCTCCAGGCACTTGAATTATCCACCACCACGCATCCCTTCTTCACAGCCTGAGGAGCAAACTTAAGGCTTACTGAGCCGCCAGCGGAAAACAAAGCAACCTGAACACCTGCAAAGGAATCAGCAGAAAGGACTTCTACGGGAATACTTTTATTTTTAAATGTAACATTTTCTCCCCGCGACCTCTCCGAGGCAAGGGGGACTAATTCATCGACAGGGAAATCCCTCTCTTCCAGCACACGTATCATCTCCCTGCCCACCATTCCAGTAGCACCAACTACCGCTACTCTCATCTCTATTCTCCTGTTATCAATTTAATAGTTAACTCTCCCACCAGATTATCCTTAAATTATAAAGATTTTTCAAGGGGAAAGGATGAACAGCAGGCAGCAGTGAGCAGCAGGTAGCGCAGGGTAAGGATAGTGAACAGTGAACTATAGTGAGTAGTGAAGAGATAGTTAGTCCCCTGGTAATCCTGGTTTCTTGGTTCGGAGAATGGATTCTTGCCTCCTGATGTAAATCGGGGGAATAGTAAGCTCTCCTCATTTTTTGTTTCAGCGGATACCCTGGGAAATGCCCTCACTTTAGATGCCCTTTTCAAATCGATAAAAAGGGGGGATACAGCAGAAGTCCTTCCTGCCCTGTAAAACTTTTCACTTCATCATCCCCACTCGCTGCACTGCCTGAAATAGCTTGCCTTCTGTCTGTATAGAAGGGGCA
>Ga0256830_1001373_pt1 | contig 17338 bp, 16 predicted proteins | sample 128326metaG_FD_190537 | JGI IMG/M metagenome (GOLD analysis project Ga0256830, IMG submission 190537) | Hydrothermal vent microbial communities from Lau Basin, Pacific Ocean - 128-326 | ecosystem: Environmental > Aquatic > Marine > Hydrothermal vents | place: Pacific Ocean: Lau Basin | collected... | reverse complement strand
TTCACCTCGTCTGACGATGCTGTCAACCGCGTAAGCCGGGACATCGGCAATGCGTGTCACCGCAGTTTCAGGGGTAGAAAGCTTCGTGGGCACACGCCAGTTCATCTCATTCGATGGTTTAAGGGAGGCGGCAGCCGCAGCCAGCTCATCACGCACCTCTTCAGATGAGATCTGTTCGAAGCCAGGCTGTTTAAAGAGGTTACCCAAAACACGCAGCACCTTCCATGCAGGGCGCGCTTCCCCTTTTGGTGCAACTGCCCCGGCAAAGCTCTGCCACTTACCTTCGACATTGACAAATGTTCCCGAGGTCTCTGTGTGAGCACTCACCGGCAGCAGTACATCGGCATACGCCTTCATGGCATCACTGACAAACGGTGTCATTGAGACAACAAAGCCCTTCTTTAATGCAGCCAGTGTAGTTGCTGCGTTGGCACAGTCCAGCTCAGGCTCTACCCCGTGGAGCAGATAGGCCTCCTGCGGCTGCGCCATCATCTCAATCGCATTCAGGCCCGCTGTCACCTGCGCAGCGGCAACACCACGATGGGGCTGAGCACCTGCTATCACCGCACCAGCGCTGTTTGCACCCGCTGTCAGATAACCCAGTGATGCTGCGGTGTGGTCGGCAATCACATTTGCCAGTGCGCGCAGTGTTGAATAGGCAGGATGTAACAGCGCGAGCGACCCCAGCAGTACGCTGCTCTGCTGGCCACTACTGAGCGTCTGAGCAATATTTTCATGTACGGCTTCAACCTGCACCGACTCAATTAATGCCGTGAGATCTTCAGGCGCACTTTTACCAGACTGGGCGATGGCCGCTTTCGCAATCGCCGCCAGTGCATGCTCCATCTCTGCAGGTGAGGCGATCACCTTCTCTTTTAATGGGTAGTTGAATTCGTAGTCGACCGAATTGACCACCATAACACTTGCGCCGTTACGCGCAGCTGTGCGGAGACGGTGGTTGATGATCGGCTGCTCTTTTCTCAGGTAAGAGCCGACCAGCAGTGCGGCACTGCTGTTATCAAGCGATGCAATCGCCTCTCCCAGCCACGGTAGCGCCGGATCATCCGCCTGGGTGGAAAAATCGACCTGACGCAGGCGGTGGTCGATATTGGAACTACCCAGGCCGCGCATCAGTTTTTGCAGCAGGTACATCTCTTCGATGGTGGCACCAGGCGAAACAAGTGCGCCGATCCTGGCGTCAGCGGCGGCCTGAATCCCCTTCACTGCAGCTTCAAGTGCGGTTGACCAGTCGGTCTCCTGCCAGTAGCCATCCTCTTTAACCATCGGTACGGTCAGGCGGTCGTCTCCGTTCAATGCTTCATAGCTAAATCGATCACGGTCAGACAACCAGACCTCATTAATGCTCTCATTTTCACGTGGATCAACACGCATCACCTGGTCTCGTCGAACCTTAACGTTGATCGCAGAGCCGGCACAGTCGTGTGGTGCGATCGATGGTGCATCACTCATCTCCCAGGCGCGCGCTGTATAGCGGAATGGTTTGGAGGTCAATGCACCAACAGGGCATAGATCGATAACATTGCCCGACATCTCTGATTGCAGTGATTTCTGAATATAGGTACCGATGGAGAGATTTTCACCTCGCCCCACAGCACCCAGCTCACGCACACCGGCAATCTCATCACCAAAACGGACACAGCGCGTGCAGTGAATACAGCGGGTCATCTCGGTTGAGATCAGGGAACCGATGTTTTTATCACCAACGACGCGCTTCTCTTCAGCAAAGCCTGAATGGGTGCCGCCGTAACCGACAGAGAGCTCCTGTAGTTCACATTCACCACCCTGATCACAGATCGGACAGTCGAGCGGGTGGTTAACGAGTAGAAACTCCATCACACCCTGTTGCGCTTCAATCGCCTTATGAGAGCTGGTGAAGACCTTCATCCCTTCGGTAACCGGTGTGGCACAGGCGGGTAGCGGCTTGGGCACTTTGTCGACCTCAACAAGGCACATGCGACAGCTGGCTGCGATCGAGAGTTTTTTGTGATAACAGAAACGGGGGATCGATATGCCCGCTTCGTCAGCGGCTTCAATCAACATGTCACCACGACGAGCTTTTACCGTTTCACCATTGATCTCAATGGTGACTGAGATATCTTCTAATGTTTCTGGTGCGGCACTCATGCTGCCACCTCCGACTTGCCACCAGACCTGGAAGCTGGTTTCGATCCTGCACCTACCATGCAGCGTTTATGTTCAATATGGTATTCAAATTCTTCGCGGTAACGTTCAATAAAGCTCGTCACTGGCCAGGCGGCAGCATCACCAAAGGCGCAGATGGTGCGGCCTTCAATGCGGTTTGCCGTCTGCACTAGGCGGTCGAGATCTTCAGGATGCCCTTCTCCATTTTCAATGCGTTGAATGATGCGCCAGAGCCACCCCGTCCCTTCACGGCATGGGGTACATTGCCCACACGATTCTGCATAGTAGAAACGTGAAATTCGCAGTAGCGCTTTTACCATGCAGGTGGTGTCATCCATCACGATCACTGCACCAGAGCCCAGCCCACTGCCCGCCTTTGAAAGCGAATCGTAATCCATGGTGCAGTCCATAATCACATCTGCTGGCATCACCGGCATGGATGAACCGCCGGGAATCACCGCCTTAAGTTTGTGTCCATCACGCACACCACCCGCTAACGCTAATAGATCCTTAAACGGGGTGCCCATTGGAATTTCAAAATTACCCGGGTTATTGACATGGCCAGAAACAGAGAAGAGCTTTACGCCACCGTTGTTAGGTTTACCCAGATTCAGGAACCAGTCGCCGCCATTTCGCATGATGGCCGGAACTGACGCCAGTGTTTCAGTATTGTTAATGGTGGTTGGACGGCCATATAGCCCAAAGTTTGCAGGAAATGGCGGCTTAAATCGCGGCTGACCTTTTTTGCCTTCCAGTGATTCAAGCAGCGCGGTCTCCTCACCGCAGATATAGGCACCGGCACCCAGGTGGCCATGTAGCTCAAAATCGACGCCTGATTTGAGAATGTTTTCACCCAGAAAACCGGCCTTACGCGCCTCTTCCAGCGCATGTTCAAAACGCTCAAACGGCTCATGATGAAATTCGCCGCGCATGTAGTTATAGCCTTTGGTCGCGCCGATCGCATAACCGGCGATCATCATCCCTTCGATCAATGCGTGCGGGTTAAAACGGAGAATATCACGATCTTTACAGGTACCCGGCTCACTCTCATCGGAGTTGCAGACGATATATTTCTGCCCCGGCGCAGTGCGTGGCATAAAGCTCCACTTAAGTCCGGTTGGGAAACCAGCCCCGCCACGGCCACGCAGTGCAGATTTTTTCAGATTGTCGATGATCTCTTCTGGTGAGGTCTTCTCTTTTAAAATCTTTTTCCACGCCTGATAGCCACCCACTTTCAGGTAGTTTTCAAGTGTCCACGGCTCATCAAACTGAAGCGTATCAAAGCAGACCTGTGTTTCTGTTAATTTACTTAGAAGGCTCATTTCAGCCCCTCAATAATGCTATCCACTTTTTCAAGTGTCAGTTTTTCGTGATAGTGGCCATTCACCGTCATCATCGGTGCGCCAGCACAGGCGGCGAGGCACTCCTCTTCCTGCTTCAGGGTGAACTTCCCATCTGCGGTGGTTCCACCAATTTTAACGCCATATTTATCTTCAATATGCTGCACAATCTCTTCACCACCACACAACATGCAGGAGATGTTGGTACAGACCGCCACCATGTTTCGTCCCACTGGCTCAAGCTCATACATGCTATAAAAGCTCGCTACTTCATAGACAGCGATCTCTGGAATGCCAATATAGGCGGCCATCTCATCCATTAGCTCTGTTGACAGGCTACCGTTACCACACATCTCCTGAACAATACTCAGCGCAGGAATCAGCGCAGACTGACGCTTATCCGCCGGATATCTTGCGATCCATTTATCGATCTTCTCATACGCTTCAGACGAAATGAGTGAGCCCATATTCTCAGTCTGTGACATTAGCGGTCAACCTCTCCAAACACGATATCCAGGGTGCCCAGTATCGTTACGACATCAGCCAGCATGTGGCCTCGTACCATCTCATCCAGCCCTGCCATATGTACAAAACCAGGTGCGCGAATCTTCACGCGATAAGGCTTGTTTGCGCCGTCAGAGACCATATAGACCCCCAGCTCCCCTTTCGGATGCTCAACGGCAACATAGGCTTCACTTTCAGGAATACAAAAACCTTCTGTAAACAGTTTAAAGTGGTGGATTAACGACTCCATGTCACCCTTCATCTCTGTACGCTTCGGCGGCGTTACCTTATGGTTATCAACCATCACCGGGCCAGGGTTGCTGCGCAACCATTCAATACACTGTTTGATAATACGGTTTGACTGACGCATCTCTTCCATTCGCACCAGATAGCGATCATAGCTATCGCCCGTCACCCCAACGGGAATATCAAAATCGAGCCGGTCGTAAACATCGTATGGCTGCTTTTTACGCAGATCCCATTCAACGCCTGAGCCTCGCAACATCGCACCAGTAAAACCGAGTGCTTTTGCACGATCAGGATCAACCACACCAATGCCCACCGTGCGCTGTTTCCAGATACGGTTATCGGTCAGCAGGGTCTCATATTCATCCAGGTGAGTTGGGAAGCGGTTGGTAAAATCTTCGATGAAGTCCAGCAATGTACCCTGGCGGTTCTCGTTCATTTTCGCCACTTCTTTTTCATTATGCCATTTAGAGGTTTCGTACTGAGGCATCACCTCCGGTAGATCACGGTAGACCCCACCCGGTCTAAAGTAGGCAGCATGCATACGTGCGCCGGCCACTGCTTCGTAGCAGTCGAGCAGGTCTTCTCGTTCGCGGAAGGCGTAAAGAAAGATGGTCATCGCGCCAATATCCAGTGCATGCGCTCCGACCCATAGCAGGTGGTTTAGCACACGCGTCATCTCGGCAAACATGACCCGTATATACTGCGCACGTAACGGCACCTCAAGCCCCAGCATCTTCTCGATGGTCAGCACATAGGCGTGCTCATTACAGAGAATCGATACATAGTCGAGACGATCCATATAACCCAGGCTCTGTATATAAGGCTTGGTCTCCATCAGCTTCTCGGTACCGCGATGCAGCAGTCCGATGTGGGGATCTGCGCGATCGATCACCTCGCCATCCATATCTAAAACAAGGCGTAGTACACCATGTGCAGAAGGGTGCTGAGGACCAAAATTAAGTGTGTAGTTACGAATTTCAGCCATGATTAATCCTTGCCACCCTGTTCGACGATATAACGATTATCATCACGAATCACTCGCGGCACCAGCGTGCGCGCTTCAAGTTCGATGGGTTCGTAAATGACACGTTTTTTCTCAGGGTCGTAACGCATCTCAACGTTGCCACTCAATGGAAAGTCTTTTCTAAATGGGTGACCAATAAAACCGTAATCGGTCAGAATGCGGCGTAAATCGGGATGACCTTCGAACAGGATGCCGTAGAGATCAAACGCCTCGCGCTCAAACCAGTCGGCCGCAATCCAGATATCCCTTACTGAGCTGATACGCGGTGCGTCGTCATCCAGAAAGGTGCGCACACGAATTCTGTGATTATTCCTGATGGACAAGAGGTGATAGACCACGGCGAAACGAGCCCCCTCCCAGCGCCCTTCACCATATTCCAGGTAATCGACACCACAGATATCGATCAACATATCAAATGAAAATTCAGCATCATCACGTAGTGTCTGGCAAACCTGATGCAGGTCGGTGCTGGCTACCTCAATGGTCAGTTCGTTGAGGCTAACAACCGTACTGGTCAGGATCCCTTCGAATCTTGTCTGGACGTGCGTCGCTAATGTCTGAATCTTGTCAGGCATAAAATCTAGTCTCTTAACGTGCGATTGTATTGGTGCGTTTGATCTTATTCTGTAGCTGGATCACGCCATATAATAACGCCTCAGCGGTCGGTGGACAGCCTGGCACATAGATATCAACGGGGACGATACGGTCACATCCGCGAACAACTGAATAGGAGTAATGGTAGTAACCACCCCCATTGGCGCATGACCCCATTGAGATCACCCAGCGCGGCTCTGCCATCTGATCGTAGACCTTGCGCAGTGCCGGTGCCATCTTATTTACCAGGGTGCCGGCTACGACCATCACGTCAGACTGGCGCGGGCTGGGACGAAAGACGACCCCAAAACGGTCAAGATCGTAGCGCGAAGCGCCTGCGTGCATCATCTCGACCGCACAACAGGCGAGCCCAAATGTCATTGGCCACAGGGCACCGGTGCGCGCCCAGTTAATCAATGTATCAGCAGAAGTGGTGACTACACCTTCTTCCAGGATGCCTTCTATTCCCACTCCAACGCCCCTTTTTTCCACTCATAGATGAAGCCGACAACGAGTACTGTTAAAAAGATAACCATTGCTAGAAAGCCGTACATCCCCACTTCGTCAAGCACTATGGCCCACGGGAAAAGGAAGGCGATTTCCAGATCAAAGATAATAAAGAGGATCGCAACGAGGTAGTAACGAACATCGAATTTCATACGGGAATCTTCGAACGCCTCAAAACCGCATTCGTATGGCGAAAGCTTTTCACTATCAGGGCGATTGGGCGCCATCAAAAAGCCGGCCATCATCGGTGCCAGTCCAAAGAGCGCCCCCATAATCAGGAACACAAGTATAGGAAGGTAATTCTCTAACATGTGTAGTCGTCACCCGCGTCGTATGAAACCGATCACTCTCTGGTGATCAGTGAATCGTTATAGTTATGTAATCGCTTAGTTGTTCTTCTGGCTGGCCTGCTGGCCATCGCGTCCCCATAACGCGAACCTAGAGAATCGAGTCTAGGCTAGTGAACAAGAGTCTGTCAAGCAGTCTTACGGTATGTTCTTACTCATCCCTTTAGTTTTTATAATCATGATTTTTATAAGGATTTTATTTTTATATATACTTGATATTAATTTGGTGCCGATGGCCGGAGTCGAACCGGCACAGCTTGCGCCACCGCCCCCTCAAGACGGCGTGTCTACCAATTCCACCACATCGGCTATTTAAATCTTGCCCCCTGATATGCGACAGCTGACTGCTACTGCGTTGCTGGAGCAACGTCGACAGCGGGCGGCTCATCACTTGCAGACGCTGACTCATGTGATGGTATCAGCGGGACATCAGTTGGTGAATCTGTTTCAGGTAGCGGTATCTCTATCACAGAGGATGGCGCTATCAGATCAGTGACACTGCTCTCATCTGTACTCTGTGTTGAGAAATAGGCCAGCGTCAGACTCGTCAGAAAAAAGAGTGTGGCCAGTGCGGCCGTTGTTCTGGTCAGAAATGAAGCTGACCCCTGGCTACCAAAAACCGTTTGCGAAGCGCCACTACCAAATGCGGCGCCAACGTCGGCCCCTTTCCCCCGCTGGATCAGGATCAACCCGATCAATGCGATTGTGATAATGACATGAGCTGCTAATAAAGCTGTTTGCATTACATCTGCCTTAACAAAAAATTCTGACTAAACAGTTGGCCTAGTCTTAAAAATAAAAAGTTATCCTGCGGCTTTACAGATAGCCACGAAATCATTGACTTTCAGGGATGCGCCACCAATCAGCCCCCCATCAATGTCCGGCATACTGAACAGGTCCGCTGCATTCATTGCATTGACACTGCCACCATAAAGGATGCGAACACCATTCGCGAGCGTTTCATCATATTTTGCTAGATAGGCACGGATAAAAGCATGTACTTCTTGCGCTTGCTCAGGCGAAGCTGTTTTGCCGGTTCCGATCGCCCAGACTGGCTCATATGCGAGCACACTCTGACGCAGCAATTCAACACCGTTTTCAAGTTTCAATACGGCATCTAGCTGCTGTGCAATGGCCTGCTCAGTGGTGCCGTTTTCACGCGTTTCCAGTAACTCACCGATACAGAGTACAGGGGTTACCTCACCTGCAACTGCAGCCGCCAGCCTTTCTGCTATCAGTTTATCGCTCTCACCGTAGATGTGGCGCCGCTCTGAGTGGCCAACGATGACATAACAGCAGCCAAATTCCTGCAACATAGAAGCTGAAAGCTCACCGGTAAAAGCGCCTGGTGCGGTTGATTGGCAGACGTTCTGTGCGCCGAGTCTGATCTCGCTCCCTTTGAGCTGTGAAGCCACCGAGTCAATAAACAGCGCAGGTGGACAGACCAGCACTTCAACAGCGGGGTGATGACCGAGGCCACCTTTTATTCCGTCAATCAGTTCGACGACGCTTTTTCGAGTACCGTTCATTTTCCAGTTTCCTGCAACGAGCGGACGACGCATATTATTGTTCCCTTTCATAAATTTGCCACATCAAAACGAAGCGCAAAAGATTACCGGTAGACGCAGGATAAATCAACGTAAACTTTGGAAAAACAACCAAAAAGTGGCGCTAAGCCAGCTCCCATAAAATTAACGCTGCACGCCATAAGATGCAATAATCTTCATTTAGAGTAGGCTGCATCTATTTGTTTTAATAATTCTTTTGAGCATCTACAATCACCTCAGCCAGCTGCTTTGCGAGCCTTGTGACCTGTACAGCCTCGACTCCTTCTACCATCACCCGAACAACCGGCTCAGTGCCCGACGGGCGTAACAGTACTCGACCACTATCCATCAGTTCAGTTTCAACATCAGAGACTGCCTGGCTAACCACCTTATTCCCTTTCAGGTTAAAGGACTTGTCGGCCGGCACATTAATAAGATGTTGCGGATATTTTTTCATCCCGGATTTAAGCTCATGCAGCGTATTGCCAGTCTCAAACATTGCAGAGATCACCTGGAGCGCAGAGACAATACCATCACCCGTTGAGGTTCGATCAAGGCAGAGGATATGGCCAGAGGATTCACCGCCTATCATCCACCCCTGCTGTTTCAGCAGCTCCATCACATAGCGATCCCCCACTAGCGCACGCTCAAAGCCGATGCCTCGCTCCTTCAGCGCGTGTTCCAGTCCGAGATTGCTCATTACAGTGCCGACGACCGAGCCATGTAGTGAGGCTGTATTACGCCGTGATTCTGCAATGATAAACAGAATCTCATCACCATCGACCTCTTCGCCTTTATGGTCAACCATGATCAGGCGATCTCCGTCACCATCCAGTGCAATCCCAATATCGGCCTGATGCGCTACCACTGCCTCCTGAAGCGCTTTTGGCTTTGTAGAACCGCAGTCAAGATTGATATTCAAGCCATTAGGCTGATTACCAATTGGAATAACTGTAGCACCTAACTCCTTGAAAACATTCGGAGCAATATGGTATGTAGCCCCATGAGCACAATCCACAACAATCGTTGTTCCGCTGAGATCAATTTTAGCGGGAATCGTGCTTTTACAAAATTCGATATAGCGTCCCGCTGCATCTACAATGCGCTTTGCTTTACCCAGGTATTTTGAGTCTACCGTTTCCATCGGTTTATCAAGCTCGTCTTCAATCGCAAACTCAATTTCATCTGGAAGCTTTGTCCCTTCAGATGAGAAAAACTTGATGCCGTTATCATAAAAGGGGTTATGCGAAGCACTGATGACAATGCCTGCCTGCGCATGCAGTGTTCGAGTCAGGTAGGCGATGCCGGGTGTTGGCATTGGCCCTAAAAGGCGAATATTCACACCAGCGGCAGATAGACCCGCCTGCAGTGCGGACTCAAACATATAGCCTGAAATCCTGGTATCTTTGCCGATCAGAATGCCATCTTTGCCGTCACGCTTCATCACGCGACCGATGGCCCAGCCCAGCTTCAGGATGAATTCTGGTGTTATTGGTGACTCACCAACCTTGCCGCGAATCCCATCGGTGCCAAAATAACGCTTTTTCCTCGTTTCAGACATCCACTATTTCCCTGTTGTTCGACACATATAGCAAACCCTGGCCGCCTGTAATGTTGCTGCGACATCATGAGCCCTGATAATTGATGCACCTTGCCATACCGCTACAGATGCAAGGGATATACTACCATAAAGTCTTTCATCAACCGCCAGGTCAAGCATATGTGCAATCATAGATTTTCGAGAAAGTCCCACCAGTATTGGTAACTCAAGCTCAAGCAGCCGGTCTAACCCCTTGAGTAGCGCTTGATTATGGCCCACTGTTTTTCCAAAACCGAAGCCGGGGTCAATAACGATTAACTCTCGCGACAAGCCGGCATCAATACAGGCCTGAACCCGCTGCTGCAAAAAATCGCCCACCTGCAGCACCACATCATCATACATCGGTGCAGACTGCATGGTCTGAGGCTCCCCCTGCATGTGCATTAAACAGACTGGGACCTGCAGATCAACCGCCGCCTCAAGCGCCCCCGCCTCCTGTAGTGCACGCACATCGTTGATCATTGAGGCGCCTGCCGCAACAGCCGCACGCATCACCGCCGGTTTACTGGTATCGATTGAAATGGGAATATCGACTTCGGCAGACAGCGCTTCGATCACCGGGATAACGCGCGAAAGTTCTTCATCAACCGAGACCGTTTCAGCGCCTGGACGTGTCGATTCGCCACCAATATCAATAATCGCAGCACCCTCCTCGACCATCTCCAGGGCGTGCTGCAAGGCTTTTTCAGGCGAAAAAAAATCACCCCCATCAGAAAATGAATCGGGGGTGACATTGAGAATACCCATAACCGCCGGGTAGGTAAGTTCGTTAAGTTTCAACATCACACTTATCCCTGTTACTCATCTGGCTAGACTCAATGAGTAACAGGGAATTTAATGGCATCAACAAGTTAAGTTAATGCTGTTCAGCCGTACCACCTAACTTGCCCTCATCAGTGCCATCTTTTTTGTCTTTAGAGGCCGTATCATCGCTGTCGCTGGACGCTTCAGCATCAGGCGCACTTCCAGTACCTTCATCTGAATCAGAGTCCTGCCCCCACCCTTTAGGTGGACCCGGTTCGCGCCCATTCATAATGTCATCGATTTGGCTGCTGTCGATCGTCTCATATTTCAGTAGCGCTTCCGCCATCATATGGAGCTCTTTCATGTGCTCTTTTAAGATCTTTTCAGATCGCTGATAGTTGCGATCAGCAAATGCCCGTATCTCTTTATCAATGATGTGTGTGGTCTCATCAGAAATCCCACTTTTGTTCTGCCCCATCGAATGGCCCAGGAAGACATCACCACCCTCATCTTCACTGTACATCAGAGGGCCGAGCTTTTCTGAAAAACCCCATTTTGTCACCATATTGCGCGCAATCTCAGTAGCACGCTGAATATCGTTTGACGCACCAGTGGTGACCGCCTCCTTGCCGAAGATCAGCTCTTCCGCAATACGGCCGCCAAACATGCTGGAGATGTTACTCTCAAGGCGCTGCTTGCTATAACTGAGGCGATCCTCTTCTGGCAGAAACATCGTCACACCCAGCGCGCGACCACGTGGAATGATACTTACCTTGTGCACTGGATCATGCGCGGGTACCAGCCGTCCCACGATCGCGTGGCCCGCTTCATGATAAGCGGTCAGTTTCTTTTCATCTTCGTTCATCACCATGGAGCGACGTTCTGCGCCCATCATGATCTTATCTTTGGCCTTCTCGAAATCCATCATATCAACCACACGCTTACTGGCACGAGCTGCGAAAAGAGCAGCTTCATTCACCAGGTTGGCAAGGTCTGCACCGGAAAAGCCCGGCGTTCCTCGGGCGATAATGTTCGCATCAACGTCATCACCTGCAGGTACTTTACGCATGTGGACACGCAGGATCTGGGCGCGGCCTCTCACATCAGGCAGCGGCACGACGACCTGACGGTCAAAACGGCCGGGGCGCAGCAGGGCAGGATCTAGCACATCAGGGCGGTTAGTGGCCGCAATGACGATCACCCCTTCATTGCCTTCAAAACCGTCCATTTCGACCAGTAACTGGTTAAGGGTCTGCTCGCGCTCATCGTGCCCGCCACCGAGACCTGCGCCACGATGACGACCAACTGCGTCGATTTCATCAATAAAGATTATGCAGGGGGCATGCTTCTTGGCCTGCTCAAACATATCGCGCACACGCGAGGCGCCCACGCCAACAAACATCTCAACAAAGTCTGAACCAGAAATGGTAAAAAATGGCACTTTGGCTTCACCTGCAATCGCTCGTGCGAGTAAGGTTTTACCTGTACCGGGAGAACCACACATCAATACGCCGCGAGGAATCTTTCCGCCCAGCTTCTGGAACTTACTCGGATCGCGCAGAAAGTCGACCAGCTCACCCACCTCTTCTTTCGCCTCTTCGACACCGGCCACATCGGCAAAGGTGGTCTTGACCTGATCTTCACTCAGCATGCGCGCCTTGCTGCGACCAAAAGACATCGCGCCGCGGCCACCGCCACCGCCGCCCTGCATCTGACGCATAAAGAAAATCCAGACACCAATCAGTAGCAACATTGGGAACCATGAGATAAAGATCTGCATGAAGACACCTTGCTCTTCTGCTGGACGCGCTTGAATCGTGACACGGTTATTCAGCAGCTCACCAATAAGCCCTTGATCACCAGGGCTATAGGTCATAAATTTTTCCCCGGCCTGGGTCGTCACTCGGATGTGGCGTCCTTTGATCTCTACTTCGCGAATCACACCACTTCTGACCTCTTCAATAAAGTCGGAGTATGAGATCGTGCGGGCAGGAGCCTGTGGTGGTCCAAAGTTATTGAACACGGATATCAGCACTACGGCGATAACCACCCACAAAACGATATTTTTAGCCATGTCGTTCAAAATAATGTCCTCTGTTCACAGAAATAGGCTTTCCATTCAGTTGCGCCTAATATAATAGGTATGACTACATTTTAACAATACAATCCGTGCAATTAGTTTAAATATCCTTTGGCCAGCACATAGACCTCACGAGAACGCGCCCGTGAAGCCCGGGGCTTTCGAATATAGACCTTTTTAAAATCACGCCGCATGCTGCGAACGTATTCATCAAAACCGCTGCCCTGAAATAATTTGACCAGTACAGTGCCGCCTTTAACCAGCACCCGTTGAGAAAATTCCTGCACTAATTCTGCGAGATAGATTGCACGGGGTTGATCAACCGTCCCCATGCCACTGATATTGGGGGCCATATCGGAGATGACAACTTCTACTTTTTGATCATTTAGCTGATTCATAAGCGCCTCGTAAACATCATCCTCTCTAAAATCACCCTGTAAAAAATGGACACCCGGAACCGGCTCAATGGCCAAAAGGTCCAGCCCGATCACACGCCCTTTTTCACTTACAATTTTTGCGGCTACTTGCGACCATCCACCTGGCGCGGCCCCCAGGTCGATCACCTTCATGCCTGGTGACAAAATATGGTCACGCTCATTTATCTCTAGCAATTTATAGGCCGCCCTTGAGCGAAAGCCATCTTTTTGAGCCCTTTTGACATATTCGTCATTAACATGCTCATCTAACCACTGCTGTTTACTTTGATGCTTTTTCATTATGTCACGCTTCTGTTTCAACCATTATCTGTTAATTCCTGGCTACCCAGCGGAGTATACCAGTATACTATGCGGCTATTTTTAACGACTAAATCAGGGAACAGAGATGGCTGCTGAAGCGATAATTCATCAACAACAGAAACGTAAACTGCGCTCACTTGCTCACGCACTCAAACCGATAGTAACGGTGGGTAGTGCTGGTTTAACGGCCGCCGTGCTCAGCGAAATCGAGTTATCACTTGAGCACCATGAGTTACTCAAAATCAAGCTTAGTTGTGGTGACAAAGCGGCTCGAATTCAAGTCAGAGAGAAAATCTGTTCGGAAACAGGGGGACATCTTATTCAGGAAATCGGGGCGATCATTGTCATTTATCGCAAAGCAAAGGCGGTGGCAAAAAAGAGCAAACCTCACAAAAAAGGGCCCGCCAGACGCCTGCCCGGTAAAGCGCGCACCGCTGACAGCCGCTCGAGCCGACGGTAGCCCCTTAGTTAATCACATTATTTTTAATGGTTAACCCTTGCGCTTTCAGAAGGGATTCAACATCCAGTGGTTCAACCATCGAAACCTGACAGGCGCCAAATTTGTCGCCGCCTCCTGTATAGAGCTTCATTAAAACGCCTTTGGTCATATCCAGAGAGACCATCTTACGAAGGCGGTTTTTAGGTAGTGGTTTAAATTCCCCACCTCCAGACAGGTAGTCGCCACTATACTCCTCATCGATCACACCGCGAATATTGTGCTCGAGGATCTCTAGCAATCTAAAGCGCGTCACCTTCACCGCATCCACTGGCGGCCGATACTCCACCTGATAGATATATTTATTATCATAATCGACCACATAGGCCTCTTCCGATGCGCTCTTTAGCCCTTTTTTGCAAAAAAAGAAATTGATATCCGCCGCCTGTAGCGACATTGAAAAAAGCAGTGATGATAGGCAGCTAATGCCGCCGAGTACTCTTATTATCGTCATGTTAAGCCCATCGTTACGAGATCACAGGGCGACTCCTGAACAGCTGTATGCCCCGCCTGCGGTGACGATTATGGCACAACAGAAACGGATGTCATGTCGTAATTCTAGAGCGGGAGGATCGTTTTTTATCATCGGATAAAACGGGAAATAAGGTGGTGCCCAGGGCCGGAATCGAACCGGCACGGCCGTGAAGCCGAGGGATTTTAAGTCCCTTGTGTCTACCAATTTCACCACCTGGGCAAGTGGAGCCAGAAACAGCATCGGCGCTGAATCAGGCACATCAGACATTACCAGTATCGTTTCTGAATCTCTTTATAAATCCTAAAGTTAAACAGCGATGAGCAGCGTCATCCCGTTTCGAACAATAAAGTCAGGCGCAGTATACATGGCAACAATCACTCTGACTAGAAAGAAAGCGGCAAACCCGCGCTGTTAATATCCCCTAGCCGTCGCGGCCCTGCGGAATAATATGCCCTGCTCGTGGCAACCACAGGCGTAGACACGGGGCGGTGATGATGGTGGTAAAGATCGCCATCAACACCATCATGGTAAAGACATTCTGGGAGATTACCCCAAGGTCATGGCCAACATTAAGGACGATCAGCCCCATCAGGGCGCGCGTGTTCATCATTATCGCAATGCTGCGCGCCTCATACCGATTTAGTCCGGCGAAACGCCCCCCCCAATAGCAGCCACCAAACTTTCCAACGGTTGCAAGGATAAGCGCCGCGCCGCACCAGATCCACAGCTCCCAGCTATCTAACCCTAAAATATCGGTCCGTAGACCTGAGTAGGTGAAGAAAATCGGCAAAAAAAATACCATGACTAAATCGGAAACTTTCTCCTTCCAGGCCGCCACCAGCTCTGTATTTGAATGAAATAACACCCCCATCACAAAACCACCAAAGATGGCAAAAATGCCGATCTGATTGGTGACCATCGCGGAAACAAATACCATGATAAGGAGGATCGCCATCAGGTCTCGTGGTAATCCACGGCTAAGGTCGTAACGGCTAATCAGGTGCCGTTTGAGCATTTTGACAATCAGCCAGCAACAGAAGAGATAAAGCAGAATGGCGCCTACCTGCTGGGCAATCCCAAGCAGTGAGAAATTAGCCATGACTACTGTTGAAATAGCCGCAAGTAAGGTCCAGCCAACCACATCATTAATTGCTGCTGATGAGATGGTGATCGCCCCTAGCTGGGTGCGATTCAGCCCAAACTCATTCATGATGCGCCCTAATATAGGCACTGCTGTGATCGAAAACGCGGTCGCAATAAACAGCGAATAGGTCAGCGGGTTAATTTCTGGCGCAAGACTCTGCGCACTTAACTGCCCAAATATAAAACCAAGCGCAAAAGGTACAGTGATACCGGCCACTGAAACCGCCAGCACGGCCACTCGGTTGCGCTGCTCAGTCAGATGTGAAAAGTCGAAGTCCATGCCGACCTGAAACATTAGCAAGATGAGGCCGATTTGACTCATCACGGTCAGTGGCATCGCATCGACTGAGTGAAAGATGAACTGAAAGGTCTCCGGCGCAAGCGAACCCAGTAGTGATGGCCCCAGCAACAGGCCAGCAATGATTTCACCCACCGCTCGCGGCTGCCCCATGCGTCGCGAAAGATTACCTGCGAGGCGGGCGATGACGATGATGATCGCTATCTGTAGTAGTGTGAAAAACAGCACGTTTTCCAGATTATGAACAGCGCTGATAGCTGCGGGGGAATTCATGAACAGCCTGTCGCTAACGGCACGGCGTCAAGGTGAGTGATATTCGTGAGGTATCCAGATAGTCGAGCACCACTCGTCCGGTTTCATTGCCTGCCACCACCTGAAGCATCGGCAAGGCTCGCGCCGCCGGGCTTCCCAGACGAAGGGCTTCCAGTATCTGACTGGCACAGCTGCTGGCCTTCTCCTGTGTCAACGTCAGTTCCAGCGCATATAAACTGGATGCGCTCTGTTGTGGTGCCAGTACAAAACCGACACCAAAACCGTCGCTGATTGCACGCGCACTATTCAGTGGCTCCGGGTAATCGATATCATATGAGATGTAGACGCAGCGCCGATTATCCACAGTCACCTGAGCCAGCGATTCCAGTAGGCCGGCACCGAAGCTGGCATCAAAGTCACAAACGACTGTTGATGGTGCCATAGAACCTGTCGCAATACTCCAGTATCCCGCCGGTGCATTGGCAACAGAGTTATGGAAACGTGTCGGTGAGATGCTGCGGTCATCAGATGCCAGCGTCTCAAATATAGCGTGACAGTTATAGGTGTCGCCGCCGGAAGATGCGAAGATCGCAGGTAGGTCACTAGCTGTCTGCCCGGCATCAGCCACCGCCTCCAGCCCCACAGAGAGGGCAAGTTTAACGACCTTGCCGGTACGTCGTCGCTCAGTTGGCGGCAGGGCACTAACCGCTGGATAAACGGTTTTCTGTGGGTGATATTCCACATCACCACAAAGAATCGCCTGCCCCTCTTGCCAGTTATTAATACCAGGGCCGATCGCACCAATCCCGTCAACATAGGCCAATAATTTTTGCATACCTACCTAAGCTCGCCCAAGAATAAGACTGCAGTTAGTGCCACCAAACCCAAAAGAGTTGCTCGCGACCCTGGCGAGGCGCTGCTCTCGATTGTGAGTAAGATAATCGATCTCGATAGCGGGGTCTAACTGCATATCGGAAACGCCCCCCGGCATAAAGTTATGCGCTATTGCAAGTGCAGCGATCACCGCCTCAAGCCCGCCAGCAGCACCAAGCGTATGGCCGGTCATCCCTTTTGTAGAGCTGGCGGGAACTGAACTGCCAAACACTCGCCGGGTCGCCGCCCCTTCGGCAGCATCATTACTGGGGGTGGCGGTGCCGTGGAGATTGATATAGTCGATATCAGCTGCAGCAAGGCTGGCCGAGGCCAGCGCCATCTCCATGGCCTGTGAAGCGCCAAGC
>Ga0256830_1001372_pt1 | contig 17339 bp, 26 predicted proteins | sample 128326metaG_FD_190537 | JGI IMG/M metagenome (GOLD analysis project Ga0256830, IMG submission 190537) | Hydrothermal vent microbial communities from Lau Basin, Pacific Ocean - 128-326 | ecosystem: Environmental > Aquatic > Marine > Hydrothermal vents | place: Pacific Ocean: Lau Basin | collected... | reverse complement strand
AATAATCGGAGAAACTAAACCATACATCCTGAACTTTCTCTCCATGCTCATCACCACTTTCAAAGCAGCCGCAATTTCCGCATTTATTGCATTTAACAAACCCCATCCATCCTGCATCACTTCCTTTCACCGTTTTCAAAATGAAGACAACAGGGAGAATTCCTGCTGGTTCTCTGTCCTTCGCAGTTTCAGGTAGAGAGTTCAGCTAACCCTTTGAATTTTGCTTTAGATGTCAAACCAAATAAGTAGTGTTTTTCTTCCTGGTTTAACCATGCTTAGGGTTGGAAGGAAAAAGCTTGTATCTGTAGAGATCAGTCTGAAAGTTATGGTAGAGACTAAAACTCCAATAAGAAGGGCCCGGACCGGGATTCGAACCCGGCTCCTGGGATCCACAGTCCCAGAGGATGACCACTACCCTATCCGGGCCATCCGGACAGGAGCCTGATGGTGGGGTCTGCATATAAATATTTCACCTTTCCAGGCCTGATTTTTCATAGAGCTCTTTCCTCATTGCCTCAAGCAGTAGCTCTTTCTCTCCTGCAAATTCTGCTGCTGACAGAACATTCACTCCGAGATCCTCTCCAGCCTTAAAAATTCCTGCTATTTTCTCTCTCCAGTTAATGTCTCTCGTAAGGTGATGGTCCAGCACCAGGTTTCTTAGTCTGTTGCCCATTATACCAACCAAATTCTCGATGCTTTTCTCAAGGCTTTTAACCGAGTATCTGTATCCGAGCATGTACGTCATTGGACCATCTACAAAAATGGTCTCGGCATCTCTTTCAGAGATCCATCTGATCTGCTCATCAAGAGAAGCTCCCTCCACATCACTGGTAAAGATAAAAGATTCCTTTTCCTCAACATAAACCATCACAACGTATCCAAGTTTCGAGTCTGTCCCGTGAGGAACCGGGGGTGAGAACTCAAGAAGGGTGTTTCCCATCTCAATTCTCTGACCATCGGCAATTGCGATTTCAGATCTGTCTTTTAACAGAGACAGAAATGTTTTTGCTCTTCTCTTCTGACTGTGGTTAATTCTGTTTACAGGATCTTTTATGAAAACGGTCTTCCCTTCAAGCATCTCAGCTCTTTCTGGACTGTGGTGGTCGTAGTGATAGTGGGTGATGACAAAAATATCAGTCTTTTCTGCCAGATCTTCAATTGATAGCCATATTTCCTCCATTTTTCTGAGTTCGGCAGGATGGGGAGGCAGTCCGTATCTTCTCGGTCCGAGAGCAACTCCGGGGTCTATGAAGATTCTGGTGCTTTCTGTTTCAATGAATGTTGCCATGCTTCTCACACCCATTGAATCAGATGCAACTGGAATGATCTTCACAGTTCCTATCTAATCGGAAAACTATAAAGGGATTTCTTCATAAAATATCGGACATGAAAATTGGGGACTACATGGAGAAAGAAGTGGTGATGGTTGATGAGGGAGAAAAGGTTATTGACGTTGCGAGGATTCTGGGAGAGAAAAGAATCGGAAGTGTGATTGTAACAAAGAACGGAAAGCCTTACGGAATATTCACAGAAAGGGACTTCTTTTCCAGAGCGGTAATGGATAACGGGCTTGACAACAGCGTCGGAATGTATGCATCCTCACCGCTCATAACGGTGAGTCCGGAATATACAGTGGAGGAGGCATCGAAAATAATGGCAGACATGAAGATAAGGAGGCTCGTTGTTGTTGCAGAGGGTGAGATAGTGGGAATTTTTACAGCAAGTGACCTTGTCAGAGCTCTTTCAGGGAGGTGAGATCATGCTCAGATGCAAAACATGCGGAAAAAACCTGAAAGAGGAGGACAGAGGAACGGCTTGGAGAGAATGCACCATATGCAAAAAACCCGTATGCTTTGACCACATACACTACATAGGTACATGGATGAGGGGACTTTACAAAGACTATGTTACCGTGATCCCAGTGTGTGAGGACGAGCTGCCAAGAAAAAAGTTAAAGACACAGATTGAAGAGAAACTCTGATGGAAAGAATCTTTGTTCTGATTGCGAACAGGGCGGTGACCTCATCTTTCAATCTGAATGATCTTGCAGGTTCGGCAGGGAGAATGGATATTGTATGCAGATTTATCTCACAGTCCCTATTCATTTCCCATGGAATCAGAAAGAATGTAACGGTCTATGCCGTGCTTAAAGGACCTCCGGAACCGTGCAAGATCGTAAAGATTTCGGGAGATGAGGTTAGGTACCTCTCACCCGATGAGAGGAACATAGCGGGAATGCTAAACAAGGCTCTGAGCAAAAAAGCTGAGAAGGATTGGAACATGGTATCTCCCGGAGTGTACGTAGCCAGAATGGATCTTTCATCACTACTTGACAGTTTGGGAGATAAAAACATTTACTACCTCAGAGAAGATGGTGTGGACATTTCCATGATAGATGTTTCTGAACCGGTGTTTGTTATAGGTGACCACACTGGTGTGGAAAGGGAGGATGAAAGGTTACTTCTTGAGAAAGCTGAGAGGGTTATTTCGCTGGGAAGCACTTTGTACCAGGCGGACCAGTGTGTGACAATTATCAATTATCTATTTGACAGGGTGGAAACAAAATGATTGTGCTGTGCAGAAAATGCATTGAAAGGCTTGGTTTTGGAACAGAAGGAGAATGCACCCTCTGCGGAAATACATTCGATAAACTTGATGAGATATCTGATAAAATAATCTCCGAGCTTGAAAATTACGAGTTTGACAGCTTTGATGTTGGGATCAGACTTCATGGCAGTATAGCCTCTATTATGAACTTCATCAGAGATAGATACGGAATTGAAGACAGCTTCAGGGATAATCTCAGAAATGAGCTGATAGACCGCATTTCTACAAAAACCCAGAAAAGAAGGGAGGTTAACGGAGACATCAGAATTGTCTTTTTCCCCGAGGATCTGAGCTTCAAAATTGATGTAAAATCGGTGTACATCTACGGAAGATACATCAAGAGGGTCAGGGACCTCTCCCAGACAAGGTGGGTCTGTAAGAACTGTGATGGAAAGGGATGCGAGATGTGCAGCTTTCAGGGAAAAAAGTATCTGAGTGTGGAGGAACTCATAATAAATCCAGCTGTCGAGCTTTTTCAGGGAGACAACGGTTTTCTCCATGGAGCAGGAAGGGAGGACGTTGACGCAAGAATGCTCGGAAACGGAAGGCCATTTATCCTTGAAATTTCAAAACCAAAAAGAAGAAAGATCAGTCTCGAAGAACTTGAAAGTCTGATAAACAGAAATACCGCGGGAAAAGTCGAGGTAAGGCTGATCCATTACGCTGATGCCAGAGATGTTGCAAGACTAAAAAATGCAAATTATTCGAAGATTTACAGGGCTGTTGTGAAATTCAACTGTGATATCGATGAAAGCAGCATTGCTGAAGCAATAAAAACTCTTGAAAATGCCGTAATACATCAAAGAACACCAAGAAGAGTCGAACACAGACGATCAGACAGAATAAGGAAAAGAAAGGTATACTCTGCAAAGCTCGTTCTCCTGAAAAACAGAATGGCTGTCATGGAGATTCATGCAGAGAGTGGACTTTACATAAAAGAGCTTGTAAGCGGTGATTGTGGAAGGACAAAACCAAGCCTGTCTGAGCTTACTGGATGTGAGTGCCATGTTGAAAGGCTTGATGTTATCGCGGTGGAGGGTGGACTTGAGGACGGAAATCTTAAATACAATCCCCCTGTATTTAGGATTCAGCGGAGGTAATGGTCATGGGATGGAAATCGCACGGTTTCAGATTCAGATCAGGTAGAAAGCTCAGAAAAAGGGTAAGAGAAAGGGGATTGAAGATCAGAAAGGTGATGCAGACCTTTGAAATAGGCCAGACAGTCCACATTGACATAGAGCCAGCATCGCAGAAGGGAATGCCTCACCCGAGATTTCAGGGAAGAACGGGAAAGGTTGTTGGTATAAGGGGAAAAGCGTATCTGGTTGAGATCACAGATGGTGGGAAGAAGAAGGTGGTTTTTGCAAGACCCGAGCATCTGAAGCCGATGGGGGCATGAAATGACGTTCAAAGAGGTTCTGGATTTTGAATATATCACTGCTGCAGAGGCCAAGGATATTATGGAGGATATTGTAGCGAAAAGAAAGGAGAAAGGTGAACTATCCTTTGAAACCCGAAAAACCATGAACTATCTTAATGCTGTTGTCAAGATAGCTCCCGAAAAGGCAAGAAAAATTGTGGAAGAGGTGAGCAGGCTTCCCTTGGTAAGTGAAGAGATGGCGATAAAGATTGCCGAAATTCTTCCTGAGATTCCCGATGAGGTCAGGGTGATATTCGCGAAGGAGAGGATCACCCTGGGCCAGGAAGAGATAGAGCAGATCCTGGATATTGTGAAAAAGTATAAAAATTGACAGAAAAAATTAAATACTTCTATTTTAAATTGGATGGTGGTTATGACAGAGAAGAGAAGGCTTGAGGATTATGCGTATGTACTGGACTTTATGCCTTACGGTCATCCCGATGATAGAACCCCAATTCACAGAAGAGAGCCCTTGGCCCAGGTTGTTGGAGAGCAGTACTTCACTCTGCTTGAGGTTAGTGTAAAGAAGGGAAGCAATCCCCTCATTATGGAGAAGGTCTACATCGGAAAGGGAGAGAGGGACGTGGTAAACAGGATAAAGAAGAGACTGAGATATGATGATCTAACTCCAACAGCAAAATCCGAACTTCCATTTGTTCTTGAAAATATTGTGAAAGAGCAGGAAGAGAGATTTGTGGAATTCTATAACGGTGCAGGCCCAATAACAACCAGGCTCCATCAGCTGGAACTTCTTCCAGGGATTGGGAAAAAACTGATGTGGGCAATCATAGAGGAGAGAAAAAAGGGTAATTTCAGGAGTTTTGCTGACATATCTGAAAGAGTGAAGGGACTGGCACATCCGGAGAAGGCGATTGTTGCAAGGATAATCGAAGAGCTGAAAAATCCTTCCATAAAATACAGACTGTTTACCGCATGAAGTTTTACAGAAAAGAAGGACAGCACATACTGAAGGACAGAAGCCTTCTGAAGAGAATTGTCAGGTACGGAAACATAGGCAGGAATGATGATGTTCTTGAAATTGGATGCGGAACTGGAAATCTAACAGAGTTTTTGCTTGAAAATGCTGGAACTGTCTATGGAATCGAAAAAGACGGGAGATTCATAAAATTTCTGGAAGAACGATTTAAAGAGGAGCTGAAAAATGGTAGACTCATTTTGATCAGCAGAGATGCTGTTAAGGCTGAGTGGCCGGAATTTACAAAGTTCGTTTCAAACATCCCCTACATGATATCTACAGAGATTACTTTGAGGTTGATGAACAGCAAATATGAGGTTGCTGTGGTCATGTATCAGAGGGAGTTTGCCGAAAGGCTTGTTGCTGAACCCGGAACGAAAAAATACGGACGGCTCAGCGTTATGGCAAGGGCGTTCTGCAGGGCAGAAATAATGGAGTACGTAAAGCCTCAGGCATTCTTCCCGAGACCAAAGGTTGACTCTGCGGTTGTCAGAATAATACCGGTGCCTCGAATTGAGGTCAGAAACTTTGAGAATTTTGAAAGACTTGTGAGAGTCGCATTCAGCATGAGAAGAAAAAAGTTTGGAAAAATTGCAAAAATACTTGAACTGGATATTCCGGAAAAACTTGAAAATGAAAGACCGGAAAACATTCCTCCAGAAGTTTATGCAGAACTGTCAGAACGTTTATGAACCTCAAGAAGATTCGGAACTGCTTTTAAAATGTGCTCTCAGAGAAATCAGAATATCAGATACAGTTCTTGAGATAGGTGGTGGGAGCGGGTTTGTGTCTTATTTTTTAAAGGAAAAATGCAGGTCTCTCTTGGCCACCGACATAAATCCATATGCTGTTAAGTGCATGAAAAAGCTTGGAATAGAGTGTATCAGAACTGATCTTGCAAGAGGAATTAAAGGAAAATTCTCTCTGATTCTTTTCAATCCACCTTACCTTGACCTGACCGAGCATGAAAGGAGAGGAGAATGGATAGAGAAAGCAATTAACGGTGGAAGGGGTGGTGCTGAGATAACAGCAAGATTTCTGAGGGAAATCAGAGCAAATCTTGATCAGAATGGTCGAATTATTATTATCGCGAGTTCTCTGAATCTGCATTCTGTTTGCAGGGATATGGAAAAACTGGGATTCAGCTTTAGGATTATGGACAGAACAAAGCTGTTTTTTGAAGAGATTTACGGGATAAAAATAATGCCTCAGAGCTGAGAAATCACCTCGTTTATCTTTGAAATTATCCTCTCATTTGCCTCTTTAATTGCATCAGCTGGACTCTTGCCGGAAGTTCTGACAATCAGCTCAGCCTCATCCTTCAATGGATGGAGAACATTGTACTTTGCAAGCAATACGTTCTCATCACCTACAAGCTCATGCTGAAGCAGGTTAAGGTAAGTATGGTCTTCTCCTTTTATCATGAGCTTCATATAATCCTCTGAAATTTCCAGCACCTTTATCTCCACATTACCACTCCCCTTTGCCGTAGTATTCTGATATCTTTCTTTTTTCCACATTCCCGCATTCCGGGCATTTAAGCTTATCCTTCTCCCTCAGGAGTGGGGTGCTGCATTTCTCACATATTGCTTTTATCACACCCATCTCTCTCTCCTTTATTGAAAGCCTGAGATTGCTGTCGATAACTCTTGCTCTGATTATATCCATGTATCTCACACCATCTTCAACATTTTTGAGATAGCCCTCGCTCATGTTTGAAACATGCAGAAACCCCCTGTCATAATGTCTCAGTGCCCTGCTGTTTCCTTCTTTTCTTGCTATTTCAACCATCGCAAAACTTCCTCTTGTATCGACAACTCTTCCCACAACCACATCATTCTTTCCAACTTCTGGAATTGAATTTACCGGAATCACTCTGAGGGTTTTTTCTTCGACAACGGCCTTTCCAGCGGTTGCTGCAAACAGCTTACCATCTTCTTCATATACTCCATAACCGGGGATGTACTCCTCAGCATACCCCAGAAAATCGCCCGGAAATACCATCATTTTAACACCATCTCCATTCTAAATACCTCTACGGGTATCAATTTATATTGTTTTTGATGAAAGTGGTAGGTTTTTCTGAGTGGCATTCTGTACTTCCAGACGTGTGTAACCTGAAACCCGTTAAATTCTGCCATTTTCCTAACAAAATCCTCTGAACCTGCAGAATGAATGGAATAGATGACATTGCCCGTTTCAAAGGCTTTTTTCAAAAAAATTCTGTCAGCGTGTCTTTTTTTAATTCCAAAAGGTGGATTCATCACTATTCCGGCTCTTTTTTTCAACATCAGATACCTCACATCCTGCTGAACAAAATCCACATCAACATCTGCTTTTCTGGAATTCTTAACAGCGATCTTCAGTGCATCTCTGTCAACATCCACGCCCACAACCTGAAAACCCATTAAACCCATTGCCACAGAGAGAATTCCTGTTCCGCATCCGAGATCCAGAAAAACATCTTGCTCAGAGTCAATAATGGAAGCTGTCACCGCAATCTCTGCCGCGAGAGATGATGGCGTTGGATACTGTTCAAGTCTCAGTTTGGGAGTTGAAAAAAGATCAAGGCTTTCAAGAAAAATCGCGAGGCTCTTTTTCATAAAAAATTAAAAAATTTAACCGAAGAGAGCTCCGAGTCCACCGAGAACTTCCTCTTCCTTTGGCTCCTCTTCTTCCTTCTCCTCTTCCTTTTTCTCTTCTTCCTGAACTGCCTCTGCCTGAGCTGCAGGAGCAGCTGCTGGAGCTGAAACAGCAGGTGCAAATGTGGCCTTGCTTATTGCCTCATCAATGTTCACACCCTCAAGTGCCGAGACAAGTGCCTTCACTCTCGCATCGTTTACCTCAACACCCGCAGCCTCAAGCACGGCCTTAACACTTTCCTCTGATATCTCCTTTCCGGCAGAGTGCAGCAACAATGCAGCATACACATATTCCATTTCCATCACCCCGTTAGATTAACCAAACAAAGCTCCAAGACCTTCGAAAGCGGATTCTTCGCTTTTTTCCTCCTCTTCCTCATCCTTTTTCTCTTCCTCTCTCTCCTCCTCTTCTTCGGTTGTGATCTGCTTAACCTGAGTAACTGAGCCAATTTTGGTCTTCAGATCCTCGTCCAGAGCTTCTTCACTGAGCAGAGATGCAATTGAGAGCATTTCAGTGTAGGCTTTCGATATGAGGTCTTCGATAACATCCCTTTCGAATATTCCAGCGATCAGTGCAAGATTCTTGGCATCCATAAATGCCTTCTGAATGAGAATTTCGGCCGTTTCTCCGGTAACGTAGGCGGCATTTACAGCCAGATTCAGCGCTCTGTTTGCAGCTTCCACAAACTCCTCAAAAACCTTTGCCTCGTCTATGGCAAGGTCATCCGGTCTGAAAAGAATTCCATTTTCCATCAGTGCCTTTGTTTCAAGCCCTATCTTGATCGGTCTTATTTCCAGAAGGTTTAACGCCCTTGCAACTTCAGGTCTTACAACCTCACCTGCCCTCACCACAGTAACCGTGTTTTTGACAACGATCTTTCCTTTCTCAATTGCAGCGGGAATACCTCCTGCCTGGATCTCACCCAGTATGGGGCCGGGAGGGAAGTTTGTGGGACCGGCTTCAACAACAACATCAACAGGGGAGATCTGGTTGGGTTTTAAAGGAGATGGCTCCTTTGTCCCTTCAAGTTTTTTGAAAAGCTTGAAAGGATTGAGTTTTGATGTGACAACAACAACCTGATCCTCAATGTGATCCTCAAGCTTTTTGAAATCTCCCCCGAGAGATTCAAGTGCGAGTCTTAAAAGGGTGTTTTTAACAACCCTGAGCATTACCTCATCTTTCATCTCTCTTCTTATGGTCTGAAACTGTGACGATGGAACACCTCTGAATCCTGCAATTCCCACCACAGGGTATTCCTGAAACATCCTTTTGATCTCCTCAACAGTCTCTATTTTCCATTGCGGAACCTTTCCCCTTACAGCAGACATCTCATATCACCCTCACTGCAGGACCCATTGTTGTTTTAACATAAACTGACTTAACAATCTGCTGGGCATTTTCGTATTTGTTTTCAACAGCCTTCAGTATCTCAACTGCATTGTCAGCGATGTCTGATGGATCCATATCTCTCGTGCCCACAGGTGCATGAAATGTCATTTTATCTCTTGTTCTCACTCTGACAGAATTCCTGAGTCTGTTTATAAAGGGTGTTGGATCTGAGCCTGGAGGAATTGGCTGTGGCATCTTTCCTCTCGGTCCCAGAACAGGACCAAGTTTTTTACCGATTTCAGGCATTAAAGGTGCTTCAGCAACGAAAAAGTGAATTCTGTTTGCCAGCTTTCTTGCCTCTCTTTTATTTTTTGCAAGTTCATCAATATCCTCAGGAGATATGACTGCATCGGCATTTGCATCCCTTGCCTTAAGTGCTGTTTCCCCTCTTGCAAAAACACCAACCTTTCTCTGTTTTCCAAGACCCTTCGGAAGGGTTATGAGCTGATCAATTCTGTTTTCAGGTTTTTTCATATCGATATTTCTCAGATTTACTGCAAGCTCCACACTTTCCCTGAAGTTTCTGTTCTTTGCGCCATTAATTGCCTCCCTTATTTTCTCTTCAAGCAAACCCTTTTCAACCAGCATTTCACCACCCCCGTAGTGCAGCGGCACACGCCTCCTACGGACGCAAGCCAGATTATGAAGCATGAGTTTAAAAGAGGGTTTAAAATATTTTCTCCGGAGAATCCTAATTATTTTATCGGTGAAATATTAAGTCTGATCAACTCTAAGAAGAAAAAACACATAATTCATGGAATTGACAAAAAATGCTCTGAGATCTCTTGAATAATCAAAAAGATAACCGTGATTTCTGAATGATTTTAAAAATGGAGTGGAATTCTCATTACATTTTGCGAAAACTTTAAAAATCAATAGGCATTATGAGTTTTTCAGTCTTAGAAGCTAAATTTAAAAATGTTTCTCAGCTTCGAATCTGAATTTAACGGGGTGATAAAGATGGCACAGGAATGTAAAGGTGATGAAGATGATCGTAGGAAAACACATTATTGCAGAGCTTTACGGAGTGCCAAAGGAGCTGATATCACATGAAAGGGAGGTAAAGGAGATTGTAGAGAGTGTTGTGAGAGATGCAGGCCTGACAAAGGTTGGCTCCAACTACAAGCAATTTGAACCCCATGGCGTTACAGGAGTTGTTTTGATTGCCGAAAGTCATATCTCACTTCATACATGGCCCGAATACGGACTCGTGAATCTTGACATTTTCACATGTGGTGACACAAGGAAAACAGATAAAGCCTTCGAGCTTTTCCTTGAAAGATTCAGGCCAGAGTCCTACAGACATTATGTTCTTGACAGAGGCTGAAACATGAAGAGAAGAATAGTCAATCAGATTCTGCAGACTCTTTCATCAGGGGAAATTTCGGTGTACAGGCTGATAGATTCTCAGGACGCCAGCCTACCGGAGTTCACTGAAATACTTGATGAACTCGTATCCGATGGACTTGTGGTGCTTGAAAATGGAAAAGCAAGACTCAGTGAAAAGGGAATGAAAGCTGTGAAAGAGTCAGGAGCGTTTGGTGTTGATGTGAGGTGTTTCTGCTGCGATGGGACAGGATATGCCATCGCCAAGGAATTTGAGGAAATTCTGGCCAAATACAGGGAAATTGCAGGAAACAGGCCTGAAACCTGTGAGATATATGATCAGGGCTTTCTTGGAGCAGAAGATGTTCTGAGGAGAGTTGAGTTCATGTTTGAGAGAGGAGATCTGCTTGGATCAAGCATATTTGTTGTGGGGGATGACGACCTCTTCAGCATCGCCTCAACCCTTACGGGATTGCCTGAAAGGGTTAGTGTTATTGATATTGATGAGAGACTGATAAACTTCATAAATTCTGTTGCAGAGGAACATTCTCTCCCTGTTGATGCAGAGGTCTGCGATGCTCAGGAAGAGCTTCCTGAAAAATTCAGAGAAAAATATGATGTCTTCGTCACAGATCCAGTTGAAACCATTCCCGGATTGAAACTGTTTCTCAGCAGAGGTGTTTCTGCACTGAAAGGAGAGGGCTGTGCAGGGTACTTTGGTATAACAACCCTTGAAGCATCAAGGAAAAAGTGGTATGAGATTCAAAGGATAATTCATGACATGGGTTTTGTTGTGACAGATTTAAAAAGAAAGTTCAGCGTCTACCCTGATGAGGAGAAAAACTTTTTCAGGTACCAGGAGAAGCTTCCGATAGTCCAGAAACTCAGATCAAGGATAGACTACAACTTCTACACATCATCTCTCTACAGAATAGAGGCAATAAGAAAGCCTGAGCCTGCTGTAAGGGGCAAAATGATTTTGAACGAAGCGGTTTACAAGGATTCTGAAAGCTGGGCAACTCCATACTGAAATTTAAAATTCTGGAAAAATATATTTATTACCTTGAATCATTTTCGGTGGGGGATAGTGTGATTTACAGAGAGGAGGGTACATTTAAGAGATATGTTGCTTCTGCATGGAAGGTAACCTTTCCTGCCCTCCTCATAAGCCTTGGCATCAATTTCGTATCGGGTACATTTCTGGGAAAGTACTTTGACAAGCTCATGATCTCGTATCCGGTCCTTCTTGTTGTCCTGCCAGGACTCATGGGGCTGAGAGGAAACATTTTTGGTTCACTTGCATCCCGTTTCACCACATCCCTCTATATCGGTGAGATCCGCGCAAGCCTCAGGGAGAGAAAAGTTGGAGAGAACATATACCTGAGCATGATACTGTCTGTACTGCCCATATTTCTGCTCTGGATTGTTGGAACACTCAAAACCGGACATGTTGACATGGCTTTTTTTGCCCTCCTCATACTTCTTGCATCTACAGTCTTTGTCAGTCTGATGCTTGGATATTCCACTGCAATCATAACAATAGTCCCCTTCAGAAGGGGGCTTGATCCTGATTCAATTGCTTCTCCTCTTATAACATCCATGGCTGATTTGCTTACGATTCCCATTCTGATTTTTTTTATTTTGATGTATGAATATCATGGATTTTCCTTCTACACGCTATTTCTTCTTTCTCTGACAGTAATTCTGGTTATGTCCAAGTTTTACAAGATTGAAACGAGAACGTTTTTCGAAATATCAGGCATCATGGTGATCCTGTCTGCCATAAGTTCAGTTTCAGGAAGCGTTTTGCAGAGCTACAGCCAGATAATTCACCAGTCAGCAATAGTTAGCGTGATCTATCCCGCCCTTCTTGGGAGTCTGGGAAATTACGGTGGTGTTGTGGCTGCAAAAACATCAACAAGACTCCATCTGGGATATTTTGAGGGACTTATCGATACTACAGTGATGAAGGAGATTTTTGCTCTTGTCACAACAGGAATCATTATCTCTGGGACAATATATGGGGGAGGGTACATAATATCTGAGAAACTGCTTTCGAGAGAGGTGGTTTTTTATCCCCTGTTCATACCCATGTACATTCTGATCATGATGTTTGTTATGGTTCTTTCTGCACTCTTGGTTCACATTTTTCACAGATTCGGTCTCGATCCAGATAACGTAACAATTCCTGCGGTAACAACAATTGCCGACCTTATTGGTACCATTTTTGCGGTCTTCATTGCTGGAATGATGGTCTGACATTCTGCTGTGATGGCAATGAGGTTGCAGAAAATTTTTTATAAGTTTAGCGCCGTTAAGTTATATTGGTGATTAATCATGAAATTGTTCCTGATGCTGTGGGGGATAATGTTTGTTGTTTTCTCAGCAGTCCACATAGCCATTCTGTCAATTGCCTACGGAGGTATGCCCGATCCGGAAACACATCTGAGGGTTATCGGGATAACATTTGCAGCATCCTTTGCCTTTGCAGCATTTATAACCACTCTGGTTAAGTTTTCAAGGAACGTCAGAAGTGTGAAAAGACCTGAAAAGAGAGATACAGTGTAGGGGATCTTCAATATTTTTTTTAAAATATCCGGGACTTTCAGGTTAGTGGAAATTTACCTTGAACGCTCTACTATCCATGCGATAGCCCTGTCCCACAGCTCCCTGTGGGAAGAGCTGCTAACAGTGAGACCTATGTGCCCTTTGTTTACCTGCAGCATGAGTTTGTCCTGTGAAGGAATGATTTCATAAAAGGGAATCGCACAGTCAGGAGGGGTTATGTGGTCTTTTTCGGCGATAAGCAGTAAAGTAGGCATTTTGATTCTCTTCAGATCAACCCTTTTTCCGAATACACGATAACGGCCTTCTATAACCTCGTTTTTATGGTACCATCTGGAAATGTACTCCTCAAAAACTCCTCCGGGTATCGAGGGTGAGTCAAATATCCAGTGATCCATGTAGAGAAAATCATGTATGAATTTCTCATTGTCAAGCCTGTCCAGGAGAGCCTGGTATTTCTCAACAGCAAGTCTTATTGGGTCAACAAGCAAAAATGCAAAGTTCAGAAAGTCACCACTTGCATTCCCCATCGCCCTCGCCACCTTATCCGGATCGATGTATCTTGCCCATACCGCAAGGGTATTGTCTGTGTTAAAATTTATTGGGGGTGCCTGAACAACCAGATTTCTTACATTTTCTGGAAAGAGTGAGGCGTAGATTGTGCTGAGGGTTGCACCCAGACAGTAGCCATGAAGTGTCACACTTTCAGCTTTTTTTTCATTCTTTATTATTTCCACACACCTGTCTATGTAGTCCACGTAATCTTCGATTTTATAGTATCTGTCAGCTCTCTTGGGATACCCCCAGTCAATCATCCACACATCAAGCCCTGCTTCAAGCATCTTTCTAACAACGCTGACTCTCTCATGAAGGTCGAGAATGTACGGTCTGTTTATGTATGCATAAACAATCAGTACAGGCGTCTTCAAACGCCTCCTTTTTCTCGATTTAAAATGAATCAGTCTGAAAAGCCAGTCCTCATCCACAACATCAAATTCACAGCTCCATGGAGACACATGTATGTCTTTAAGGCCTTCTAACATCTCAACCTCCCTCCTCCAGTCTTTTTTCAAGCTCTTTTATCTTTTTCTCCAGACTTCTTATCTTTCTCTTCAAATCCATTATCCTTCTGTAGGCTTCATCCATCTCAGAAACCGTTGCAAAAGGATTGATGGGATTCTGTTCAAGTATGGACTCAAAGAATCTTCTCATGTGGTAGGTATAGTCCATGAGGCTTCCAAGCATTTTTTTCTGAACTGAAAGGTATCTCTCTGATTTTATCAGTTCATCAAATTTTTCAGCAACATTCTTGGCAAATTCCTGCATGAATTCTTCAAAGCTCTCAATCTTTCTGGAGTTTGTCATTTCAATAAAATCATCTACAGATTCATCGTAGGTTTTTCTCATCATGTCCCTGTAAACAAAAAACGCCTCTCTGAATTCATCCCAGTGGTTTGCTGCCTCAAAAAGGTCATTTGATGTCTCCTTTGACAGAATAAACGGATATTCATTGAACAGCCTGTAGCCATCCAGTTCAAGCTTGTATCTCACCTTTGCCATCTCCCACCATTTCCTGACAAAGCTGTCAGTAAGACTCTTTGCAGTTTTACTTACGGTAAATCCTGAGAGTATCTCGGCAGTCAGTCCCATGTGTGACACAAGTGACAGCATGAAATCCTCATAAGCCTCAAAAACCTCTCGCTGACCTTCAGCAATTTTAAGTATATCTGGTGATGGCAGAATATATCTGATGTACTGCTCTCCCACAAGAAACATTTCAAGAGGTCTGAAGAAGAATCTGAATATCTCATCAAAAACCCTGTCAAACTCCTCATCCTTTTTCAGATTTCCCGAAATGCTGTATCTGATCCACAATCTCTCCATGTGGTCTCTTATCGAAATATTTCTCAGCAAAAGTTCAAATGATTCCTTTGGAAGCTTTTTGAAAACCTCAACAAGATCCTCTTCCAGCACATGACCACCTGCACAAATCTGATCTGAAAGGATATATAAACCTTGGTTGATCGTCCTTGTGGGTTCAATTTGTGTTCAGGCATTATGTAAAAAATATAAAAAAATCAGGTCTTTTCTTTCTTCTGAGCTTTTTCCGTCAGTTCAACCATTCTCTTGAATATCTCATCCTGTTGTTTCTCGAGCTGGTCCAGCAGCTTTCTGAAATTTTCAAAAACCTTTGTCTGGGACTCAGAATACATTTCTACAGATTTTTTAACACTGTCGTATACCTCACTTGGGACAGCCTGTCTCAAGTAGACCTCATACAGGCTTATGTAGCTGTCTGCTGCGACCTTCATGAGATCAAGACTTGTTTTGCTAACTCCAAAGCCCATTTTGTAAAAACCTCTCATGGTCTCCAAAAAGTCCCTATACTCCATTTTTATCACCTCCTTTTTCCTTCACAACAATTACTTTAACAATATCACCTTCCTTCAAATCCATCATTGCTCTGTCACTTTCAGGAATTGAAATTCTTCCACCACTCTGAATTTTTGCCCGGAATACTGCAATATCATCTCTGAAAACGTTCATCTCTGCAGCAAATCCAAGCATTGACGTGATGTTTTCCATGAACTCTCCCTGTATTTTCACGAATTCTCCCCACATCTTCTGATACTCCTTGAAATAATCCGGAACCATTGAATACCATTATAGGGTATTTATTTAAATATGTTTTGGTAAACTACCAGAGAAGCACAACGACGTGACCATCTGCAACCACATTCTCATCTACAATGCATTTCACATCAAGCCTGTACCTGCTTCCCTCCTTTTCAACAACCTCACCCAGAACTTTAACCGTGTCACCGGGATAAACAGGTTTTTTGTACCTGAAACATGATTCAAGCAGAACCACGATCCCCGGCATTCTTGCCACGGCTGCTGAAACAAGCCCCGTTGTCAGCATGCCATGAACAACTCTTCCGCCAAATCTGGTTGATGCTGCTACCTCTTCATTAAAATGCACAGGATTCAAATCCCCTGTGGCAAGACCGAAGAAGCAAACATCCACATCCTGAATTTTTTTCTCATATTCGATTTTGTATCCTACGTCAACGTCTCCACCAAACTTCTTGAATTCCCTGACATCCCCACCAGAATTTCTGTAGAATTCCCGGACTTTTTCCAGCATAATTCTATTCTGTCTCACATCGGATATAATGCTTTCTTTTAACTTTTCCTTTTTTAAGGAACCTATCGCCTCCATCCTGCCTGCACCGGCTGTGATAAGTAAGGGTTTCCAAGAGCAGAATGCTGTTTCTCTACCGACAGGATGTCGAGCCATTGAGGTCGTGGATGAGGTCAGGAGAGATGCAGTCTTTTACAGAAACTCGGGAGGGAGCGTTACCTTTTCTGGAGGAGAGCAGTGTTTCCAGCCTCATTTCTTTCTGGAGATGCTCAGACTGTTCAGGGATGAGGAGACAGGCACCACCTGGACGCCTCAGAGTATGTGCCCTATCACTCACCTTCGAGGGACAAGTACAGGTGGCTTGGCATGAAGTTTTTTGAGATCGGAAAGGGCCGGATTGCATGGAGTTTGTGGAAATGATGAGAGATGCCGGGATTGAAATGAGCATGAACGGTTATTTTTAAACTGGCAAACTACAGCTCCTCTTAAATCCTCTCATCATCCTGCACTGCAGGAGAATAGCCTTCAAACACGTTGAAGCGTCTGTAGATTATCCCCTACAGAAGCTGGACTGTGAAGAACTCTGTGGTCGAGTGTTCTTCAAAAATCACTTTTGGCTGGAGATTTTTTTGCCAGACTTCAACTATTCTTCCTTCCAGATCTCTTTTTTCGTATATCATGCCAATTCCGTCCTCTATAAAATTGTATGTTGCAACTCTTATCTTGTGGAGGTACTTGTCGTCCCTGAACTCAAATTTCATCAATATCTAATATTGGATTTCGAGTATTTATACTTTTTCCAACAAAACCTTTATATACGATATCCAATATAGGTTAATGTGAAAAAGAGTGTGAAACAAAAAAATTCTTGTGGGTGGTAAAATGGGAGATGTAACTCAGGCCATCAAGAAGAGGCTCAGCATGGGGATTGTAAGGAGAAATGAAATCATCAGGCTAATTGAAAGTGGCGTCAATACCGCTTACTCCCTAAGTAGGGTGATGAATCTGGATCCTGGAACTGTAAAGCATCATCTCGATTGGTTGGAAGAGAAAGGACTCGTAAGATCAACCACAAAGATTGAGGCTGGAAGGGCAAAGAGGGTTTTTGAACTTGCATTTCCTGCGGATGCACTGGAGAAGATTACAGAAGTTCTGGATCTCGTGGATGTGGATGTAGAGGAGGCGGAGAAAAAAATTGCCAAACTCGTAATTGAAGTGGTCGAAGAACTGGAAAAAGGAAATATCAGCTTTGATGAGGCGGATAAAAT
>Ga0256830_1001371_pt1 | contig 17351 bp, 11 predicted proteins | sample 128326metaG_FD_190537 | JGI IMG/M metagenome (GOLD analysis project Ga0256830, IMG submission 190537) | Hydrothermal vent microbial communities from Lau Basin, Pacific Ocean - 128-326 | ecosystem: Environmental > Aquatic > Marine > Hydrothermal vents | place: Pacific Ocean: Lau Basin | collected... | reverse complement strand
CAGCGTGACCTCGACCGCGTAGCGCCCCGGCGCCGGCACCAGGAAGAGGCCCGGCTCGGCGCCGGGGGTCGGAGCGTACAGGGGGCCACTCGCCGGGACGCCGCGGCGCGGGACCTCCAGGGTCGGGTCGAGCCGCCATCCCGGGGGCAGGGAGTCGGGGACGTCCACCTGGAGGCGCACCCGGATCGCCGGCTCGAGCTCGATGCGCCGCTCCCCCGGTCGCAGCGTGAACTCGCCCTGACGCCAGCCCGGCGCGCCGAGGACGACGCGCACCGAGTCGGAGGTGAGGAAGGCGCGGAACGGATTGCGGCTGCTCGAGGGGCGGGTGTCGGGCGGGGCGTCGGCGGGACGCACGGAGACCTCCCGCACGCGACGGCCGTCGGCGCCGAAGACCTCGACGTCGGCGATGCGGATCCTTCCCTGCAGGTCCACCACCACGGGCAGCGGGTCCTCGCCCGGTACGACGACGAGCCCGCTCCTCCGCCACAGCTCCGCTCCCGTGCCGCGCGAGGTGAGGACGAGGTCGTAGGTCCCACCGTCGAGCGCCGTGAGGGTCCACTCCATCGGTTCGCCCGGTCTCTGGCGGAAGGAGTTGCCGAACCGGACCGGTCGGCCGTCCTGGAACAGGAAGGCCTCGAGTTGGTAGAGGTCCTTGCCCGAGACTCCGATGACCTCGATGCGGATGGAACCCATGGCCGGCAGGCGTACTTCGACGTCGTGCTCCCCCGGACGGAAGTCGCGGGTCGCCTCGGTGCCGTCGGCCTGGGCGGACACGCGATACGGCCCCGGCACGGCGGGCTCCCGGCGGAAGACGAAGCGCCCCCCGTCGGCGAACCCGTTCAGGCCGGTGCGCCCCCAGCGCCCCGAGTCGTCCCGGGCCTCGACCGAAACCCACGCATCCACTGGGGTGCCGTCGGCGCGGACCACCACCCCGGCGACGAAGACGTCTCCTTCGTCCTGCGGCTCGAGGACCACGTCGCCGAGGTCGTGGACGGTGCGGGCCACCGGGGCATCGAAGCGTCGCTCGGCTTCCAGGACCCCTTCCTCCGTCTTCACCCGGAAGACGAGGCGCAGCGCGACGTCCGGGGCCAACGACTCCGTGACCTCGTGACGGAAGGCGCCGTCGGCTCCGAGCGGGACGGGACGACCATTCATGCCGCTCCGACCGTCGGGATGCTCGTCGAAGACCTCGAGCGAGACGAATTCGCGGGCGAGCGGTTCACCGTCCGGACCGAGGACTCGCCCCACGAAGACGATCGGCTCCGGAACGGTGCGCAACGGCAGACGCACCTCTTCCGCTCCCACGGGAAGGCTCTGCATGCCCCCGATGCGACCCGGGCTGCGGGCGAGGACGCAGGGGTTCTCCTCGGCCGCGGGAACGGCGACACGACCGGAGCCGTCGGTGGTGGTCTTGACGAAGTCCGGCGACTTGGACGCGAAGAATCCTTGGAAGCCGACCAGCGTCCCGGGGTCGTCGTCCTCGAGGTAGGGCGTGAAGGAATTCGGCAGGAACAGGACCTCCGCCCCGGCGATGGGACGGCCGGTCTCGGCCTCGACCACGAGCAGGGTGCGGGGCAGGACCACCTCCGCCTCCGCTGCGGCCGCGGTGTCGCCCTCCCCGGCGGGCTCTCCCTCGGCGACGGCCGCCTCCTCCGAGGACGGCGAATCGGCGATGCTGCGTCGCGGCGCTCCGAGACCTTCCTCGAGCGAGCCGGCGACCGGCGCAGCCGCTGCGGGGTCGGGCCCGGCGCCGTCGTCCACGACTCCGGACCGCGGGCGCAGGAGCAGGACCAGGAGGGCGACCCCCAGGGCCGCGAGGACCAGGAGAGCGGGACGAGACTTCACGCCGGGCATCGTATAGGTTCACGAAAGCGGCGCCGGCCGGAGGGGCCGTCTCCCCTGGGGACGGTTCGGATCGCCCGTGCATTCCCCTTCCTTCCTCCCTTCGCAGCCTCCCCGCCGCCGAGGCCCGCGTCCGATGCCGTCCCGCCCCCTCCTCGCGTTCGCTGCCGCGCTGGTCGCCGTCGCCCTGGCGCTCCTGCTCTGGAGCCGCACTCCGGCCCCCGTGCGGGAACTCCCGCCGCCCCCGCCGACGCCTCCTCGATCCTCTCCGGCGCGCGTCGGCGCTCCGTCGCCACGACGCCTGCCGCCCGCCGCCGCGCCGACGACGGCCGCCGAGCCCGACGAAGTCCCGCCCCCGGCCGACGCGACCGACGCCGGAAGGCCGCGACTCACCGCCCTGGCGGCGACGTGGTACCCGTCCGCGCCGTCCGACGGCGACGTGGGCTACCGCGGCGTCCTCCTCGACGCCGACGGCCGCCCCCTGGCGCGGGCCGTGGTCACGGTGTCGCGACGCATCGGGCTGCCCTCCACCCTCTTCGCCGGAGGGAGGTGGACCCCGCCTCGAACGTCCTTTCCCCTACCCCCTCTCCGGATCACCACCGACGACGACGGGGGGTTCTTCGTGTCCACGTCCGACGTCTCGCCAGCCGCCGGCGAGGACTCCTCCGCAACCACGATCACGTTCCGCTGGAGCCCCGGAGACGCCCCGGACCAGACCAGCACCCGCAACGTACGGCGACCGCCCGAGGCGGGCGGCGCCGACCTCGGCGCGGTACGCCTGCAGACCGTGCCGCTCCTACTCGCGGTGCGCGTCCTGGACGACCGCGGCCCGCTGGCCGGCTCGCGGATCTACGTGCGGGCTCCGGGGCGGGAGGAGGCCCCCGCCGAGAGCCTCGGCGTCACCGACGCCGACGGCCGACTGGTGGCGTGGCGAAACGGCGCGGGGGACGCCCCGTGGCAACTCCTGGTGAACGCCGACGACCACCTCGGCTGGCGTGGGACCTTCCGCCCCGGAGAGTCCCGCCACGTCTTCCTCGATCCAGGGCAGGAGTTCCACGGCATCCTGGAGCTCTCCCCCGCAACGCGGCGGGAGTGGTACCGACTCTACGTGGACGTCCCCGACCGCGGCCGTTTCGGACCGGCCTGGCCCGCGGCGGACGGCGGCTTCGTCTTCACCGGACTCCCGGAGGGTGAGGCCACGCTCGTCCTCCACCGTCGCCGGGGCGACGAGGGCCTCGACGTCGCCACCTGGCCCGTTCGGATCGGGCGCGACGGACGCGCCGCCCCGTTCCCGGCCGACGCACGCGCCCTCCGCCCCGACGGCTGACGCACGACGCACGGGTCAGTCCGCCGTCCCGAACCGTCGCTGCAGCTCCTCCACCCGCTCGGGCCCGAGCCGAAGGTGGAAGGTCCGCGGCTCCGACGCGTCGGGCACGACGACCCGACCGAGGTCGTCGAAGGTCAGGCTCTCGGGCGGCGAGGTCCCGTCGAAGGGCGCCGTCGCCACCAGCGAGACGCGCCACGGGCCGGGCGCCTCCAACCGGAAGTCGGCGCGACCGCCTTCCACCTCGGCGGAGTCGCGATCGGCGACCACCGGGTCGGTCCCCGCCCATTCCACGGCCACGACGACGGAGGCGTCCTCGGGGACTCGAGGCAGGTCGTCGAGGACCACCGAGACCGCCAGGCCGTCGGGCAGGACGACGCGATGCGCGCCGGGCGCGGTCGGCGCCGCCACGGCGCGGTGGCCCGGGGCCCCCACGCGAAGCCGCGGCAGGGCGCGCACCGGGAAGCGCAGGTGATGGGTGACCTCCTCGCCGGGATAGCGGAAGAAGGCATGCTCACCGCCGACCGCAGCCCACGCCTGCGTCAGGGGCTGCCCGGAATCGTCCACCACCTCCAGGTCCATGCCGTGGACCACGCCCCGCAGGTCCACGTCGTGACGGGTGGTCTCGCCGGCGACGAGGGTGACCCGACCGCGCCACAGCTCTTCGCCGGTGGGTGCGACCAGGACGAGGGTCTGCACCCCCGGCAGACACGGCGACCATCCGTACTCGCCCCGGTCGTCCAGTCGGAGGCGCGCCCGCTCGCCGTCCCCCGGAGTGAGGACCAGCATGGTGCCGCGGAGCGGAACGCCGGGGTCCACCCGAATGGAGCCGCGGACCGCGGCCCCTCGGGGCAGACGGACCTCCAGGCCCTCCGTGCCGGGTGCGGTCTCGACCTCGCGGCCCAGGTAGCCCGGAGCCCGAACCGCGAGCCGGATGCGCGGGCGGGGTTCGCGGCCCCGGAACGTGAAGGAACCCTCGGCGTCGGTGCGCGCCTCGCGCCACCAGGACGCAGCAGGTGCTGCGGTTCCATCGGGCGTCGCGGTGGCGAGGGTCACCCACGCCCGGGGCACCGGCTCTCCGTCGGGGCCGAGGACGCGTCCGGCGACGAGGAGCGGGTCGGGATGGAGGACCACGTCGCCGGGGTCCGCCTCTCCGGACGACGGGAGACCGACGAACGCGACCTCGGCCGATCGCTGCGGCTTGCGCCGGGTGGCGTGGAACTCGACGACCCAGCGCAGGAGCTCGCCGGCGGCGACGTCGCTCGCGGCGAACTCGGCGCGGAAGCGGCCGTCGGAGTCGGTGAGCAATCCACCGCGAGACACGCCACCGTCGCGACGGAAGGTCAGAGCGGCGAGCTCGAGCGAACGCGCAGGCCGTCCCTCCTCGTTGACGATGCGGCCGGTGAGGACGAGGAGCGCAGGCTGCAGCGACGGGCGCGGCTGGAGCCGGAAGGCGACGACCTCGCCCGGGGCGCGCGGTCCGCCGCCGGAGGTGGAGTCCTCCCGCCGCAGGTCCAGCGTCGAAGCCGCGGCCCGGAGCTCCAGCCCGAGACCGACCGCGGGGACGCGCAGGCGGCCGTCACGGGCCAGGCCGCCGACCGCGGTGACCGCGTCCTCCGGCACGCCGCCGTCGGCCGGGGACCAGGTGACGCTCACGAGGACGGGCTCGGAGAACGGCGCTCCCTCCTCCGTGAGCACGGTGACGTCCACCGCGCCGACCGCGTCGAGCTCGAACTCCACGGGTTCGGTGGGAAGGGCGTTCGGATCGAGGACCACCGTGGGGGCGGCCGGACCGAGCCGTTGCAGGCGGACGGCGGCCCGGCCGGCCAGCCGCAGCCCGGCGAGGATCGGCGGGAACAGCCGCAAGTAGGCCATGCCGTCGGCGTCGGTGACCCCGAGCGCTGCGGCGGCGTCCGGCTCGGCCCCGGCCGTGAGCTGGACCCCGACGCCGGCCACCGCTGCTCCGGCGGCGTCGCGGACCCGGACCGGAACGGTGGTGACGCGCTCGACGACGAGCTCGATTGCAGGGTCGTCGCCGGGCTCCCAATCGGTCTCGCCCCAGTGCGTCGCGGTGCCGGCGGCGAGGCGCACCCGCTCGGTCGGCCGCGGCAGGGTGACCGCGCCGGCTGCGTCCGCGCGCCAGGGGACACCGAAGCCGAGGAAGGGCAGGTCGCGCGGGAACGGCTGGTGCGGCAGCGGAGGTTCGGGGAACTGGGCCAACCCCGGACCGGAGAGGAGCCGCAACTCGGCGCCGGGGACGGAGACCCCGTCCCCGTCCACGACGTGGATGCGCAGCACTGCGGCGTCCGCCGCGGCGCGCCGCGTTCCGGTCGCCGTGGGGGTCGCCTCCTCGCGATCCGTCGAGCCGGGGCGGGCGAGCTCGGCCGGCGCCCCCTCCCGAACGGACGGCGGCGGAGCGGAGTCGTCGCTCGGGCCGGCGCCCCCACCGCCGAAGGGGTCGGCGAAGACCAGGAGGAGCCCCCCGAGGACGGCGAGTACGAGGAGCGACGCGAGGAAGCGGCGAGGGTTCACGTTCGACATCCCAACCGAGGTCCGGGGCGCAGGACCATCCTATCGGGGCCCCGCGACGGCATCGGGGCCGTTGCCGGGTCAGCGGCGGGCGACGGGGAGCGGAACGCGCAGGACGACCGTCTCTCCCGGCCCCGACGGTCCGGTGGCGGTGACCCAAGGGGTCGTCCGCCCGTCCACGGCGACCACCCGGGCGCGGAGCGGGGCGGCGCCGGGGAGGACGGCGCCGAAGCGCGCGCGGCCGTCGCGGACGGGAGCCGTGGCGTGGAGGGTGGCCGAGAGCCCGTCCACGTCGGGGGGTGCGATCCACGAGAGGTTCGCGGTCCCCGACAGCGGAACGCGTCGGCCGGCGACGTCGGTCACGACCACCTCGACCGCACCGCTCGGAGGCGCGAGCAGGGCGACGGGATCACGCGGCAGACGGAGCAGGTCGAGGGGCGCCTCCACGGGCTCGGGGCCGAGCCGCTGGGCGGACAGGCGGACCTCGGCCGCGGCGAAGCGCTCGAGCAGCGGGGGGGAAGAGCCGCAGGACGGCGACGCCCACGGCGTCGGTGGGTGCGACCTGGATCGGGAAGGGCACCCCGTCCACCGAATGGGAGACCGCGACGGCGACGTCGGGGAGGGGGCGACCTTCGGGATCCCGGGCCACCGCACGGACCGTCGGCACCGACTCGAGGACCAGCTCGACGGCGTCGCCGTCCCCGACGCGCCACCCGCCCTCGGCCCACAGCTCGCCGCGGACCGCGACCAGCCTCGCCTCGTCGAAGTCGCGGACGAGTCCGACCCGGCCCTCCGCGTCGGCGACCATGGCGCGTCCGAAGAGCCGGGCCGGGAGGTCGCGCGGGAAGGGCGCGTCGGGGGCAGGCGGAGGGCCGGCGCGCTCGAGCGCCGCGCCCGTGAGGACCCAGAGCGTCGCGCCGGCCGCGGGGCGGCCCCCGCGCTCGAGCAGGCGGACCGTGAGGCGCGCGGCGTCCCGCGGCGCAGGCTCCGCCGCGGCGGCGCCGTCCACGGTCGCCCGTTGCGGAGCCGCCACGTCCGCTGGGGCCGCTCCGCTCGCCGCCGACCCACGGGGGGCGGGCTCGCGCGCCGTCTCGGCTCCGCGAACGGCGTCGTCTCGGGCGTCCGCGCCCCGGTCGCCCACGCCCGGCCACCACCAGACGACCGACGCACCGAGGACGGCGAGCAGGAGTCCGCCCAACAGCCACGCGCGCCCCATTCCGCTCGCCCTCCGTGCGGGACGGGCGCTCACTCCTGCTCCCGCTCGAGCACCTCGTTCACCCGTTCCGGGTCGACGGTGACGGTGAACTCCTGGCGACCGGCGACGTCGCGCACCTCGAGGACGCCGACGACCCCCACCGCATCGCTCGTGGTATTGCGCCCCCCATCGAACCGCACCGTGTGGCGCAGTTCCAGCGAGACCTCGTAGCGGCCGGGGGCCGGGACCACCGCCGTACCCCGCCCCGAATCGTCCAGGACGAAGCCCCCGAGGGAGCGCCTCACGTCGCCTCCTACGAACCTCGTCGTGAACCACAGCTTCCAGCCGTCGGGCAGGGGCACCACGGGCACGACGCGGAGGCCGATCTCGTAACCCGGGACCAGCTCGACCTCGCGTTCACCGACGGCCCCTTCGAGGCGGACCTCGCGCGTGCCGTCGGCGAAGACGACGAGGTCGAAGGCGGGCCGCGCCGAGACCAGTTCCACGTCGGACTCGCTCACCCAGGCCACGCGACCCGGTTTCCCTTCGCCTCCGACCTGCGCCAGGGTCCAATGGTCCAGCGGACGTCCGTCGGCCCGATGCACGTGCAACACGAGCCGGGACAACGGCATGCCGCGCAGGTCGAGGACCACCGGCTCTCCCGACCCCGCCGGCACCGGACGACGCAACAGCTCCTCACCGGTGAAGCGCGCCGTGAGCAGGAGCTCGCCCCCGCCGGGCGGCAACCCGCTCTGCTCGAAGGTGCCGTCGTCGCGCAGGCGCAGGAAACGTTCGCTGGTGTCACCGTCGGGATCGGGAACCAGGAAGAGGAGTCGGAAGTCCCCCGGGTCGAATCCCTCCGGCAGGAGGAGCCGACCCTCGAGCCGCACCGCAGGACGCAACCGAACGACGACGTCCCGCGTTCCGAGCGGCACTTCCTGGACGCCCTCCAGGTACTCGGGGTGCTCGGCGCGCACGCGGTAGCGCGGCGCCTCCTCGGGGCGGCCGCGGATGGTGAAGCTCCCGTCCTCCGTCGTCAGGGCTTCGGGCACGCCGGCCGACCTCCAGTGTTCCGAGCCCGACCCCGCGGCGGTCGAGAACGGGCGCTCGCAGCGGACCCGGCTCCCGGCCACCGGCCCACCCGTGGGGTCGAGGACGCGCCCCGCAACCACCAGCGGGACCGGTGCGACCACCAGGTCGCCGAGGTCGGTCTCGCCCGGCGGCAGCGGCCGGCTGAGGTCCACCGAGACGTCGCGCTCGGGCTTGCCGCCGCGGGGAGGGACGAGCACGCGGAGGGTTCGCGTCGTTCCCTCCTCGTAGGCGTGCTCCAGCACGTAGCGGAACCGGCCCTCGCCGTCGCACCTCGTCGAGCGCTGCGAGGAGGACCGGCGGTGCTCGTCGCGCACCGTCGTGCCGATCAGGATCCGGACCCCCTTGGCGGGGCGCCCCTCCTGGTTCAGCACGCGTCCGACGAGGACGGGGCGTTCCTGTCGCAGCACGAGGGAGAACCGGGCCGTGGCTCCCGGAGCCGCCGGACCGGTCCCTTCCACCGAGGCGCGCAGCTCGCCCCCGAAGGTCCGGGCTGTGACCCGGAGGGGAAGCCCGACGCGGACCAGCGGGAAGGTGGCGCGGCCGTCCTCCGCCAGGCGATGGGCGGTCGACGCCCCGAAGCGGGTGGACGCGGCGCCGTCCCCCGTCGCGGTGAGGGCGACCGAGACGGGCTCTTCCGGTGGACCGCCCCCCTCCAGGGATACGGCGACCTCCACCGAGCCGCAGTCGTCGGGCACGACCAGGCGGACCGGTTCGTCGGGGATCCGGTCCAGGTCCACCTCCGCCTCCACGGGGTCGCCGCCGACGACGTCCAGGACGACGAAGGTGGTCCCCTCGGCGCCGCCCGCGGCGTCCAGCTCCTCCAGGAGGCGGCTCGGCAACTGGAACGAGACCGATCCGTCCTCACCGCTGACCTGGCGCAGGAGGTCGGACCACCCGCCCGGCCAGCGGCGGCGCAGCACGACCGGCGCGCCGGGCACCGGTCGGTCGGCAGAGTCCACCACGCGCGCCGACAGCCCGTTGCGCCGTCCCAGGGCGAGGGTGACGGCATCGGCGTCGGGCTCGAAGTCCCAGGCGACGTCGAAGCGTCCGGGTGCGACTCCGGCGAGGACGAAGGTGCTCCCGTCGGGTCGGGGGAAGCGCGCCTCGCCGTGGGCGTCGGCGACCCGTCGGACGCCGTGTTCGCGGAACAGGTCCTCGAGCTCGCCGCTTCGATCCATGGCGGCTTGCAGGGTCCGGGGCCCGACGGCCTGCAGGTCGACGAAGAAGACCTCCGCCCCGGGCAGCGGCGCGCCTCCGTCGGCATCCACCACGCGGACGAGGAGCTCCGGACCGTCCGGAGCGGACGCTGCGGCCTCGTCGACCGCATCGCGGCGCGGGGCGACGGCCTGGTCCGCGCCCGAGGCGTCCGCGACGAAGCCGGGGGCGGGGGCAGCGGCGGGTGGTGCGGCGTCCGCCGCGGCGACGCCGACGGCCCCGCCCTCGGACTCGGAGGCTGCGTCCGGGGCCACCCACCAGACGAGCCAGCCGGCGAGGGCGAGACCGAGCAGGACGAGGAGAAGTCGGGGCTTGGGCGAGGGGGCGGTCATGTTGCGGGTTCGGGGACCACGCCGAGGCCATCGGCCGGGGCCGGTCCGACGACCTCGGCGGGAAGACCGCGGCGGTCGTCGCCGCGGCCGAGGCCTCTCTCGACGCAGCCGACGTGACCGGCCCGAGGGGGCACGGCCGTTCCGTCGGAAGAGGCCCCACGGACTCGGTCTCCGCTCACTCCTGGTCTCCTTCGAGTGCCTGGCGCACGAGCTCGGGGTCCAGGGCGACGGAGAACTCCTGCACGCCCGCGACCTCCGTGACCTCGATCGCGCCGAGCCGCCCGAGGGACCGGGCGGCCGTGTAGGCGACGATCCCGGCGTCCGCGTCCCGCACCACTTCGAACAACTCCCCGACGACGAGGAAGCGGCCCGAACGGCCGACCTGGGTGCTCCCGCGGCCCGCGGCGTCGAGCTGGACCTGGCCGACGAAGGCCCCGCCGCTCGTCGCGCCCTGGCCCTCGTCTGCGTAGAGCTGGAGGACGAGTTGGGTGCCCTCCGGCAGGTCGGGCACCGGAGCCACCGCGAGGACGATCTCGAACCCGTCCTGGAAGAGCACCTCGCGCTCGCCGGAGACCCCGGACAGGCGCACCTCGCGGGTGCCGTCGCCGCCGAGGACGAGGTCGAAGCCGGGCGCCAGCGTGACGAGTTGGACCTCGGCCTCGGACACGTAGGTGCGCCGCTCCTGGGCCCCCGCGGGATGCAGCCACCAGAAGTTCGGCCGGCTCCCGTCGGCGTTCCGGACGCGGAGGTCCAGCGTCGTCAACGGGAGTCCCCGCAGGTCGAGGACCACCTCTTGGTCCCCTGCGGGGCCGATGGTCCGCCGCGCCAGTTCCTCGTCGGTCCAGCGGCAGGACAGCACGAGTTCGCCGCCGCCGGGGGGCAGGCCCTGGCGTCGGAACGAACCGTCGGCGTCGAGGCGGAAGGGCACGGCGCCGTCCTCGCCTCGTTCGGCGGGCACGAAGGAGAGGATCAGCGCGTGGGGATCGATGCCGTCCGGAAGCAGCACCCGCCCCAGCAACTCCCGCGCGGGACTCAAGCGGAGGACGACGTCCCGCGTGCCCGGAACGATCTCGGCGTCGCCGGCCATGAACGCGGGGTGGGTCGCGACGACGCGCAGCCGACCTTCCACCCGCCCGCGGAGCTCGAAGCGCCCCTCGGCGTCGGTCTCGGCCTGGATCCGGGCGATCGGAAACCAGGCCCCGTCGTCGGCGGTCGGGCCGTGGACGGAGAAGCTCTCCACGTGGACCTGCGCGCCGCCGACCGGGTTCCCCTGCGGGTCCACCACCCGTCCCGAGGCCAGGAGCGGCGCCGGGCGCACGACCAGGTCGCCGAGTTCGTTCTCGCCGGGGGGGAAGCTGCGGCTCAAGTCCACCACGACGTCGCGCTCGGGCTTGCCGCGTCGCGCCGGGACCACCAAGCGGAGGGTTCGGGTCGAACCCTCGCGATACGGGTTCTGGAGGACGATGCGGAACCGCCCCTCGGCGTCGCACTTGACCTGACCGCCGATGGACGAGCTGCCCGTCTCCATGACCTCTTCGAGGTGGGTCTCGAGTCGCACCCCCTTGCCGGGACGCCCCTCCTCGTTGAGGATGCGGCCGACCAGGATGGGACGCTCCTCGCGCAGGACCAGGTCGAAGCGGGCGGTGGCGCCGGGGGTCTCCGGACCGTAGCCCTCCCGTTCGGCGCGACGCTCCCCACCCAGGATTCCGGCCTCGACGTGCAAGCGGGTACCGGTCCTGACGCCCTCGAACACGGCGCGTCCGTCCTGCAGCAGCGCCATGGTGACGCGTCGGACCGCTCCGGGGCCTTCCTCCTCGCCGTCCAGCGGGCGGAGGCCGACCTGGGTCGGGACCGTCGGCGCGCGGCCGTCCTCCTCGACCACGTACACCTCGACCCGGCCGACGTCGTCGGGGACGACCAGGCGGATCGGCTCGCTGGGGAGTGCCGCCAGGTCCAGGGGGACCTCGACCGGGTCGCCGCCGACGATGGAGAGCCCCAGGGCGTATTCCGTGTTGGCCCCCTCGTCGAGGATGGCGCCGGGCAGCAGGAAGGAGGCCAGGCCGTCCTCGTCACTCGACTCCTGGAAGAAGTCGGCGGACGTCGCCCCCAGACGACGACGCAGGGCCACCGTCATGCCGGCGACCGGTCGCCCCGCGCCGTCCACGACCCGGGCCACGACCTCGTTGCGCCGGGAGAGTTCGAGGGTGACCTCGTCCTCGTTCGGGTCGTAGCCGAAGCCGACGTCGAAACGCCCCGGAGCGGCCCCGGCGAGGACGAACGCGGCGCCCTCGACGCGGGGGATGCGGACGTCCCCCGAAGCGTCGGCCACGCGACGGCGCCCGAGACGGCGGAACAGCTCCTCGAGGTCCTCGTCTCCGGCCTGGGCCAGCGCCTGGTCCTCGGGATCGAGCTCCTCCGGCTCGACCAGGAAGACCTCGGCGCCCGGGAGGGGGTCGCCGGTCTCCTTCGCGACGACGTGGACGAGGAGGATGGGCCCCGCGGGATCCGGCGGCGCCGCCTCTCGGTCGGGACCTTCGGGAGCAGCGTCACGACGCGGCAGGTCGGCCGCGCTCGGGGCCGCGGCGCCCGCAGCGCCCGCGGCCAGGTCGGCGGCGGCGGAAGGAGCGGGATCGGCCACCGTGACGGAGACGGCTTCGACCTCGACCTCGGGAGACTCGGCCTGGAACACCCACCATCCGAGCCAGCCGACGCAGGCGAGGCCGAGCAGGACGAGGAGGGTGCGGACGATGTGCGAGGAATCGTTCATGATGCGGGTTCGGGGTCCACGCCGAGGCCGTCGGCGATGCGATTCACGTAGTTGAAGTAGGCGACGACCTGGGCCGCGTGGTGGATGGCGGCGTCGTCCCAACCATGCCCGCGGAGGCGGCGCACGTCCTCCTCCCCCATCGCTCCCGGGGTCCGGGTCAGTTTCTCGGCCCAGGCGCAGAGTGCGCGCTCGGCCTCGTCGAGGGGGGCGGACTCCCAGCCCTCACGCGCGAGGGAGTCGGCCAGTTCGGGTTCACCGACCTCGACACGGAGGTCGTGGGCGTGCGCCGCCACTCAATAGTGGCAGTCGTTGGCGCGGCTGACGACCACCGCCAGGGTCTCCCGCAGCCGCGGCGGCAGCGGACCGGAACCGAGCATGACCTCGCGATACAGCCCGAGGTGGGCGCGCGTCATCCGCGCGTCGAGGCTGGTCACCTTGACGATGTTCCAGACCCGCCCCGCACGCCGCACTGCGTCGTCGTAGATCTTCCGGAGCAGCGGGTCGTCGGCCTCCCCGGGCTCCATCTGTCGAACATAGGCCATGGGGCCAGTCTAGGCGGACGCGGCGATTCCGTCAGGGCGCCGGCACGGGGTCGCCGATCAGCGCCGGGCCCAGGCCAGGGCGGCCTCCAGGGACTCCGGATCGGGGTCCAGGACCACGGACTGGATGCCCGGGACGTCGGCGACCTCGAAGCGGCCGCCGCCGACCAGGGCGACCTCGCGGCTCTCGTCGTCGCCGACGACGATCCCCGAGGAATCGGCGTCCACGCGCTCGAGGAAGGCGAAGGCGCGGCGCGGACCGGGACGCTGGAACAGGAGGACCTCGGCGCGCCCGGGCCGCAGCGGCCGGCCGGCGACGACGCCGAACGTCGTCAGCCCCGGGTCCACCTCGGTCAGGTCGTCGTCCCTCCAGAAGAGGTTCCAGGTGTACCCCTCGGGGGGCGACGGCCAGGATTCGAGGTGGACCCGGACGCGGAGCGCCGCGGGAAGGACCACCGTCTCCTCGCCGCCGGGCGATTCGACCAGGACGGCCCGATGGGCCACGTGACCGACCCAGAGGCGGAAGCCGTCCCCGGCGGTGACGAAGGTGGTCGGCGAGGTCAGGCCGCCCGAACGACGGGCTGCCCCGACCGGCGCATGGGCCCAGTCGGTCAGGGGTCCACCCTTCTCGTCCACGACGTGGAGGACGAGCGCGCGCAGACGACCGCGCAGGTCCAGCGTCAGCGGTTCGTCCGCCCCGTCCACGCCGATGCGCACGCCGTCCAGACGGAAGAGCTCCTCGTCCGCGACGACGGGATGCCTCGGCAGGACCGTCAGGGTGACCGGCCCCGGCGCCAGGCCGGTCAGGACGAAGGCGCCCTCGTCGTCGGGCGGCACCGCGCCGACCTGCCGCCCGTCGGGGGTGGAGACCCGGACCACCAATGCGGCGGGCGGCACCTCCGGGTCGAGTTCGACCCGACCGTGGAAGGTGACCGCGCGGGTCAACCGCAGCACCACGGTGGAACCCGGTTCGAGCGCGCGTTCCTGGGACACGAAGCCGTCGGCCCGCACCCGCACCGCATGGGTGGTCCCGTCCTCGGCGCGGTGCAGGACGGCGAGTTCTCCTCGCTCGTCGGTCTCGCCCATCGGCTTCGACGTCTCCGAGCGGCCCATCGTTCCGAAGTCGATCCGGTCGACCAGTCGCACCGTCGCTCCGGGAATGGGGCGCCCCTGGTCGTCGAGCACGCGGACCAGGGCCAGGACGTCGGCGAGCCCGAGCCGCACCACCCCGAGGTCGCCTCCTTCGCTCGGGAAGGGCGGCGGCAACGGGACCTCGGCCGTCCATTCCGCGACGCCGTCCTCCGCCTCCGGCCGATGACGGAAGCGCAGTACGTGGCGCGTTCCCTCGGCGTCGGGCACGAGCGTGGGGAACGCGAATCGTCCCTCCCCGTCGGTGGTCTCGGTCCGCCCCTTCGTGGAGCGCCATCCGCCTTCGTCGGTGCGGACTTGCTCGACTCGGAACCGGGCGTTGCGCAACGGCTCGCCCGCGACGTCGAGGAGGCGACCGCGCAAGAGGGCGGTGTCGCGGCGCGGTCGCATCGCGAGCTCGACCTCGCGGGCGCCGGCCGGAACCACCGCCACGCCGACGGCGTCCTCCGAGGCGGCGAGCACCAGGGTCTGCTCCGTGACCGGCCCGGGCAGCCGGGCCACGCCGGATTCGTCGGCCCGGGCGCGCGGCCACGACGTGGGGACGTGGCGCAGGCCCTCCTCGAGGTCGTCCCCGCCCCACTTCAGGGCGAAGACGTCCTGCCCGGAGGTGGCGAGCCGCACCACCGCCTCGGCGACCGGCGAGCCGTCGGCCTCGCGAATGCACCGGACGACGAGGACTTCCTCGGGCGGTGCGGAGGCACGAGGCGCCGACTCGGTCGCCGACGGAGCCTCGGGGGCGGCCTCCGGGGCGGCCTCGGCACGGCGCGGAGCCTGGCCGGCGCCGGTCCCGGAGGGGGTCGCCTCGGTCTCCACCACGGCGCCCTCCGGTCCCCCGGCCGCAGGCCCGCCTCCGCGCACGAGGAGCAACGACACGACCACGAGGACGAGGAGCAGGCCCCCGAGGAGGAGACGCGAACGACCGCTGGACACGCGGCCATCCTACCGCCCGGCCCCGGTCAGCGGGCCGAGAGCTCGACCAGGGTGTCGCGGACGAGACCGGCGACGACCTCGGGATGGGTCAGGTGGACGGGATGACCGGCGTCGGCGAGTTCGCACCACCGGCCGTCGGGCAGGAACTCGAAGCGCTCGCGGGTCTCGGGGACCCGCGCCAGGATGCCGCGCTCCGGGACCAGGACGCGCACCGGAACGGTGATGCGGCGGGCGCCGACGCGCCACGTCTCCTCGGACAGGCGGATGGGGTTCGGCCCGCGCACCCTCGGATCCACGTCCACCACCCAACGGCCGTCCTCCTCGCGCAGGAACCAGCGGGCGAGCCGTCGCGCAGCGGTCTCGTCGAGCTCGGGATTGCGCAGCCGCAGGTGGGCGACTCCTGCTTCGAGGTCGGCGAAGCTGCGAAAGGGCGGCGCGGGCTCGAGGACGCGTTCGAGGACCCCGGCGAATGCTTCCCAAGGCTCGCGCGGCCGGGTCGGGAAGCCGCCGAGCGTGTCCAACAGCACCAACGGCGGAGTGGCGTCGGGCCGGGAAGCGGCATGGAGGAAGGCGACGATGCCCCCCATGCTGTGGGCCAGCACGAGGTCGGGGCCGAGCCCGCGCTCGCCGAGCTCGCGCAACACCCGGGCCAGGTCCTTGAGGTGGTCGAGCTGGTGGTACGACGCCTCGGGATGGACCCGTCCGCTGCGCCCGTGGCCGCGCCAGTCGAGGGCCAGGAGCCGCGCCGCCCCCCGCAGGCGCTCGGCCACCGTCGTGAAGGAACGTCCCACGTCCAGGTAGCCGTGGAGGGCGAGGACCCTGGGGGCATCCCCGGCCTCCGGCGCGTAGTCCCAGGCCACGAGCGGCAGGACGTCCTCCTGGAGGTGGATGGGGGTGGGACGGGAGCCCATGACGGCACCATCATGACGTTTTTCCATTCGGTGTCCGGCCCCGCTAGACTCACGGCCCTCCCGGGGCCGCCTTCGGAGCGGACCCCTCCACCCCCACCAAGGAACACGATGAAGTCCTTCCGAATCCCTCTCCTCGCCACTCTCCTCCTCGGAGCCAGCTGCGCCTTCCCGACCTCGGAGGCCCCTCTCAAGAAGGGGATGCAGCACAGCAACTTCGCCTTCGGCTACTGGTCCACGACCTACGACAGCGGGTCCAGCGAGACCGACGTGGACACCACCATGCTCGAGGTCAGCCACGGCTGGTTCTTCCGTGACGACATGGAAGCCGGAGGTCGAGTGTCGTACCAGAACTCCGACACGTCCCCGGGAGGCTCCGACACGCTGTGGGCCGCCCTGGCCTACTACCGCTACTACTTCCTGGGCGGCGGCAGCATCCATCCCTACGGTGAGGCCGCCGTCGGTCTCGGAAACGTCGACAGCGGCGGGACCAACGACGACCTGACCATCTGGAGCCTGGGCATCGGCATGCTCCAGATGATGTCGGCCTATTCCGGCCTGGACGCCATCCTGAAGTACCAGTCGGTGGATTACGACGGCCCTGCCAGCGAGACGGGGTTCCACGTCGAGCTCGGCTACAGCCTGTTCTGGTAGGCCCCATCCAACCTCGACGCTGCGGGGCGCCCTCCTCGGAGGGCGCCCCGCTCGCGTGACCGGCGGCCGGCGCGGGGTCAGTCCACGTCGAAGCGGATGCCCTGGGCCAGCGGCAGCTCGGTGCCCCAGTTGATGGTGTTGGTCTGACGCCGCATGTAGGCCTTCCAGGCGTCCGAGCCCGATTCGCGACCGCCACCGGTCTCCTTCTCGCCGCCGAAGGCGCCGCCGATCTCGGCGCCCGAGGTGCCGATGTTGACGTTGGCGATGCCGCAGTCCGAACCCGAAGCCGAGAGGAACCGCTCGGCCGCGCGCAGGTCGTTGGTGAAGATGGCCGACGACAGGCCCTGCGGAACGGCGTTGTGCTTGGCCAGGGCGTCGTCCAGGTCGTCCACCTCGATGACGTAGAGGATGGGCGCGAAGGTCTCGTTCTGGACCACGTCCCAGTCGTTCTCGGCACGCACGATGGTGGGCTGGACGTAGTGCCCCCCTTCGAGCCCCTCCGGAACGTGGCGCCCGCCGCCGACCAGGACCTCGCCTCCGAGTTCGCGGGCGCGGGCCACGGCGCGCTCGAACCCCTCGACCGCCTGCTCGTCCACCAGCGGCCCCATCAGGACCTCGGGGTCGAGCGGGTCGCCGATGCGGACCCGACCGTAGAGCTCGACCAGCCGCGCCACCAGCGGCTCGGCGATGCCCCGCTGGACCAGCAGCCGACGCGTCGAGGTGCAGCGCTGCCCGGCGGTGCCGACCGCGCCGAAGAGGATGGCCCGGGCCGCCATCTCGAGGTCGGCGTCGTCGAGCACGATCACGGCGTTGTTGCCGCCGAGTTCGAGCAGGCACTTGCCGAAGCGCTGCGACACCTTGTTGCCGACGATGCG
>Ga0256830_1001370_pt1 | contig 17356 bp, 15 predicted proteins | sample 128326metaG_FD_190537 | JGI IMG/M metagenome (GOLD analysis project Ga0256830, IMG submission 190537) | Hydrothermal vent microbial communities from Lau Basin, Pacific Ocean - 128-326 | ecosystem: Environmental > Aquatic > Marine > Hydrothermal vents | place: Pacific Ocean: Lau Basin | collected... | reverse complement strand
CGGCTCGCCCCCCTCGTCCGGTTCCGGAGCCGGGGCGGGCGGCGGATCGGCGGCGAAGAGATCGATCACCTCCGCGCCTCGGGCACCGGCCGCACTTCCGGCGAGCAGCAGCCCGCAGAAGGCTATGGCCACCGCCGGGAGGCGGCGGCGGACGGCGCGGTCTCGCGAGGCTTCGCCGCCGGGCCACCTTCCGTCAGGCGGGCCGTTCGCGTGCACGGGCTGTGTCGGAGGAACCGGTTCCCGACCCGGTCGATCGTCCACGGGAAGTCTCGATGGATAACCTGTGGTTGGATTTCTGTTAGACCGAACATCCTGGAGTTGGCAAGCCCGGGGGACCGGGAGGAAAGCGGCAACCCGCGGTCACGACAGCCGCCGGCCTTATGGCGAGGGACGCCGGCCCGGTCGTGCGGGATCCTTCGGGGTCGGCCCGGTCGCCTCACGCCTCCCTCTCGAACAGCCGTTCCGCCATGACGCCCACGCGCTGCTCGATGGCCTCGAGGGCGTCGAGGATGAGATCCTCCCGGAAGCGCCGGCCGACGATCTGCACCCCCACCGGCAGCCCCTCGTGCATGCCGGCCGAGACGATGCCCGCCGGCAGGCCCAGGAAGTTCATGGAAATCCCGTAGAGACCGCCGGCGAACACCTCCCGCACGCCCTCCGCGCCCTCGGTGTCGCGATCCCAGCGGTAGTTCGGCACCGGCAGGAAGGGCGTCAGCACCAGCGGATGCTCCTCGAGAAACAGCAGCCACTCGCGCACGTAACGGGCGCGCCGCGCCATCCCCGCCAGGAGATCGTCGCCCTCGTAGGGCCGGAACTGGCGGAAGTATTCGTCGAAGATGGCGTTGATGGTGGCGCTGCCGTATTTCCGCACGTCGGGCTCCATCAGCACCCGCACCTCGCCCATGAGGCAGCTCAGGGCCTCGCGGGCGGTCTCGCGCACGAGCGGCGGCTCCACCTCCTCCACCCGGTAGCCGGCATCGCTCAGCGCCTGCCGCGCCGTCTCCAGCGCCTCCGCCACCGCCGGATGGAGGTCGAACTCGTAGGTGTTGCGGGTGAAGGCGACCCGGACGGGACGCTGCGGCGGCGGGCCGGCGAAGGGCATCGGCACCATCCAGGGATCGCGGGGATCCCAGGCCACCAGCGCCCCCATGGCGAGGCGCACGTCGCGCACCTCGCGGGCGATCACCCCCTGGACCGACATGAGCTGGGCGAGGAGACCGCGCTCCACCCTGGCGGAGGGATTGTAGGCGGGGACCCGGCCGAGCCCGGGCTTCACCGTGGTGGCGCCGGTGCAGATGGAGGGGTAGCGCAGCGAGCCGCCGATGTCGTTGCCGTGGGCGATCGCCCCCATGCCCGACATGACGGCGGCCGAGGCGCCGCCCGAGGAACCGCCCGGCGAGATGCGCTCGTCCCAGGGGTTGAGGGTGCGGCCGTGGAGCTCGTTGTCGGTGGTGACGCGGAAGGAGAACTCGGGCGTGTTGGTGCGGCCGATCACCACCGCCCCGGCGCGCTCGAGGTTGCGTACCACCGGCGAGTCTTCGGGGGCGACGATGTCCCGGAAGGCGGTGACGCCGTTCGGGGTGGGCCGCCCCTTCTGATCGATGTTCTCCTTGATGGTCACGGGCACGCCGTGGAGCGGCCCCGCCGGCCCGCTCTCCGCGAGCCTGCGGTCGAGCTCCTCGGCCCGTCGCAGCGCCGCCTCGCCGAGATCGTCCACCACCGCGTTGATGCACGGGTTGCGTGCCCGCATGCGGTCGACCGCCGCCCCTACCGCCTCCCGAGCGCTCAGCCGCCGTTCGGCCATCGCCTGCACGAGATCGCAGGCGCTCCACTGCCACAGTGGACGATCTTCCATCACGGCCACCTCCCCTCCTGTGCCACCGGCGCATCCGGCCTCGCCGCCTCAGTCTGGCCGCCCGCCGGCGATGCCGCAAGTCGCGGGCGCGTGGTCGGTGGGCGACGGCCCCCGCGGGGCGCCATTCCGTTGCCAAGCCGGACCGGCTTGGCTACCGTTCGATCGTCGCCAGCGGGTGGCAACGGTCACGGGGGAGGCCCATCGTGCGCGTCGAGTTCGCATCCGGATGATCGGGATGGGCGACGACGGGCGGAGAGGCGGCGGGCGCCTGCCCGGGCATCGCGCCGCACGTGCTCGCCGCGGCTCGATCCGGAACCGTGCCCCGAGCGGGGATCGGGCCGCCGACGGCCGGTCGACGGCCGCGGGGGTCACCGCTCCGCGCGGCCGCCTCGGTGCAGGGAACGAAATCGGTTGACAGAGGGCGACGCGCCTGCACCGTGCCGGTGAACGGACGCGACCGGAAAATATCAGGGAGAGAGCACCATGGTGAAGTGGACGAGACGTCAGACCGTCGGAGCCGGTCTCGCGCTGTCGGTGGCAGCCGGGTTCGGGGTGCCGTTCGTGCATGCGCAGGGGCGCAAGGTGCTGCGGGTGATCCCGCACGCCGATCTCAAGAACCTCGATCCCATCTGGACCACCGCCTACATCTCCCGCAATCACGGGTACATGATCTACGATACGCTCTTCGCCATGGACGCGAATTTCCGTCCGCAGCCGCAGATGGTGGAGAGCTGGGAGGTGTCCGACGACCGTCTCACCTGGACCTTTCGGCTGCGGGAGGGGCTCAAGTTCCACGACGGCGAGCCGGTGCGGTCCAACGACTGCATCGCCTCTCTCCAACGCTGGGGCAAGCGCGACGGCATGGGCCAGCAGCTGTTCGCGGCGGTGGCCGAGCTCAAGGCCAAGGACGACCGCACCTTCGTCATGCAGCTCAGCCAGCCCTTCGGGCTCGTGCTTGAGGCGATCGGCAAGATCTCTTCGAACGTGCCCTTCATCATGCCCGAGCGGGTGGCCCGGACCGATCCCTTCGAGCAGATCAGCGAGTACGTCGGCTCGGGGCCGTTCGTGTTCCAGAAGGACGAATGGGTGCCCGGCTCGAAGGTCGTCTACACCAAGTTCGAGGGCTACGTGCCCCGCTCCGAGCCCCCCTCCGCCGCGGCGGGCGGCAAGATCGCCAAGGTGGATCGGGTGGAATGGACCTACTTCCCCGACCAGACGACGGCGATGAACGCGCTCCTGGCCGGCGAGGTGGACTATTTCGAGAGCCCCTCGAACGATCTCATGCCGATCCTCTCCGCCAATCCCGACGTGGTGGTGGAGATCAACGATCCCTTGGGCAACATCGGTTTCGCACGCTTCAATCATCTGCTGCCGCCCTTCGACCGCGCGGAGGTGCGGCGGGCGGCGATCATGGCCATGAAGCAGGAGGACTACATGGCCGCCGCCATCGGCGATCCCCAGTACTGGAGGACCTGCTATTCGGTCTATCCCTGCGGAACGCCCTACGCGAGCGAGGTGGGGTCCGAGGTGATGAAGGTGGGGGACGTCGAGAAGGCCAAGGCGGCTCTCGACGAGGCGGGATACGACGGCACGCCGGTCGTCATCATGCAGCCCACCGACATTCCCGTCCTTTCGGCCTTCTCGCTGGTGACCGCCGAGAAGCTCCGCAAGATGGGGATGACCGTCGAGGTGCAGGCCATGGACTGGTCGACCCTGACCTCCCGCCGCGCCAAGCGGGATCCCGTCTCCGAGGGCGGCTGGAACATGTTCCACACCTGGTGGATCGGCGCCGACGTCATGGATCCCATGGCCATCGCCTTCTCCGGCGATCCCGAGAAGGGCTGGTTCGGCTGGCCTTCCGACGAGGAGCTGGAGAAGGCCCGGCGCGCCTTCGCCTTCGCCGCCACCGACGAGGAGAAGAAGAAGTACGCCTACAAGGCGCAGGAACGGCTGTGGGCGATCGGCGCCTCCGGGCATCTCGGCCAGTTCTTCGTGCCGGTGGCCTACCGGAGCAACGTCAAGGGGCTGATCAAGTCGCCCGTGCAGTTCTTCTGGAACATGTACGTGGAGTGACCGCACACGCCGGCCCGGCCGCACCCCGCGGCCGGGCCACGCTCCCCGCGGAGACGCCATGCTGCGCTACGTGCTGATGCGCGTCCTGGCCACCGTTCCCGTGATGGGGGTGGTGGCCGTCTTCGTCTTCCTGATGCTGCGGCTGACACCGGGCGATCCCGCGGCGGTGATCGCCGGCGACTACGCCACCGCCGAGGACGTCGCCCGCATCCGCGAGCAGCTCGGCCTGAACCAGCCGATCCCGGTGCAGTTCGCGAAATGGGTCGGGGCCCTGTTGCAGGGGGATCTCGGCACCTCGATCTTCACCAACCTGCCGGTAACCACCCTCATCGCCCAGCGTCTCGAGCCGACCCTGCTGCTGTCCCTCAGCACCATCACCTTCGCGGTGCTGGTGGCGGTACCGCTCGGGACCGTCGCAGCCTGGCGTTCGGGAAGCCTCCTCGACCGCTTCGTCATGCTGTTCTCGGTCACCGGATTCTCGGTGCCGGTCTTCGTCCTCGGCTACATTCTCGTCTACGTCCTCGCGATGTGGCTCCAGTGGCTGCCGGTGCAGGGCTACAAGAGCCCCTTCGAAGCCGGCTTTCTGGCCTTCCTGCGCCACATCGCCCTGCCGACCATGACCCTGAGCGTGATCTTCATCGCCCTCATCGCCCGCATGACCCGGGCCTCGGTGATGGAGGTGCTGGAGGAGGACTACATCCGCACCGCCCGCGCCAAGGGGCAGAACGAACTCCGGGTGCTGCTGCGCCACGCGCTCAGGAACGCCGCCGTGCCCATCGTCACCGTGATCGGCATCGGCATCGCGCTGCTGATCGGCGGGGTGGTGGTGACCGAGAGCGTCTTCAACATCCCGGGCCTCGGCCGCCTCGTGCTCGACGCCGTGCTGGCCCGCGACTATCCGATCATCCAGGGGCTCATCCTCTTTTTCAGCTTCGTCTACATCCTGATCAACCTGATCATCGATCTCTCCTACACCCTGCTCGATCCGAGGATCCGCTACTGATGGCGACGGGGCGGCAGACGGATCCGGCCGCGCTGTCGGCCGAGGCCAAGCCTCCGACGAAGCGGGAGGTGGGCATCGTCAGTCTGGTGCTCGCCAACCGCGGCGTCTTCTGGGGCGGGGTGCTGCTGCTCGCGATGGTGGCGATCGCCCTCCTCGGCCCGCTCTTTACGAGCGATCCCATGGCCCTCAATCCCATCAAGCGGCTCAAGCCGCCATCGGAGGAGTTCCTCTTCGGCACCGACTTCTTGGGACGCGACATCTTCGCCCGGGTCGTCTACGGGGCGCGCATTTCCCTCGCCGTCGGTCTCGCGGTGGCGCTGATCGCCATCTCGGTGGGGCTCGTGATGGGCATGATCGCCGGCTACATCCGCGCCCTCGACGCCGTGATCATGCGGGTGATGGACGGGCTGATGGCGATCCCCGGCATTCTCCTCGCCATCGCCCTCATCTCGCTGTCCGGCGCCACCCTGACGACGGTCGTGATCGCCATCGTCATCCCCGAGATTCCGCGGGTGGTGCGTCTCGTGCGATCGGTGGTGCTGACGGTGCGCGAGGAGCCCTATGTGGAGGCGGCGATCGCCGCCGGCACGCGGCTGCCGCAGATCCTCGTCCGCCACATCCTGCCCAACACCATCGCACCGCTGATCGTGCAGGCGACCTACATCAGCGGCTCGGCGATGCTGACCGAGTCGATCCTCGGTTTCCTCGGTGCCGGCATCCCGCCCGAGATTCCGAGCTGGGGCAACATCATGTCGGAGGGACGCACCTACTTCCAGATCAGCCCGTGGATCATCTTCTTCCCGGGCATTGCCCTCGCCTTCACCGTACTCGCCGTCAACATCGTCGGCGACGGGCTGCGCGACACCCTCGATCCGCGCATCGCGCGGAAGATGTGAAGGGAGGCGACCGCATGCGCCACGACAGCCCGACGGCCGGCGTCCCGGTGCTCGAGATCCGGGGGCTGACCGTGACCCTGCCGCCGGGTGCCGACCGCCGATACGCCATCGAGGAGGTGAGCCTCACGGTCGGGGCCGGGGAGATCGTCTGCATCGTCGGCGAATCGGGCTCGGGCAAGTCGGTTACCGCCTTCACCGTGATGGGGCTGGCGCCGCGCAAGGAGCTGAAGCCGGTGGCCGGCGAGGTGCTGCTGCACGGGCGCGACATCCTCGGGCTGCCGGAACGGGAGCTGCGGCGGTTGCGGGGCGAGAAGATGGCGATGATCTTCCAGGAGCCGATGACCGCCCTGAGCCCGGTGATGAAGGTGGGCGATCAGATCGCCGAGGTGCTGGAGATTCACACCGAGCTCGGCCCGCGCGAGCGCCGCGAGCGGGTGCTGGCGGCGATGCGCGACGTCAACCTGCCCGAGCCCGAGCGTCTCTTCCATTCCTATCCGCACCAGCTCTCCGGCGGCCAGCGTCAGCGGGTGATGATCGCCATGGCGCTGGTACTCGACCCGGCGCTGCTGATCGCCGACGAGCCCACCACCGCTCTCGACGTCACCACCCAGGCGCAGATCCTGGAGCTCGTCAAATCGATCCAGCGCCGGCACGGCATGGGCGTCATGTTCATCACCCACGATTTCGGCGTGGTGGCCGAGATCGCCGACCGGGTGGTGGTGATGCGCGAGGGCCGGGTGGTGGAGCAGGGACCGGCCGAACAGGTGCTCGGGCGGCCCCGGCATCCCTATACGCGGATGCTGATCGATTCGGTACCCAGTCTGACACCGCCCGAGCGCCCATCCCGCGAGGACGCCGAGCCGGCGCTCGAGGTGCGTCGGCTCAACAAGGTCTACGGACATTCCGGCTGGTTCGGCGGCGGCCGGGTGGTGCATGCGGCCAAGGACGTGGACCTCACCGTGCGCCGCGGCGAGACCCTCGGGGTGGTCGGGGAATCGGGTTCGGGCAAATCCACCGTGGCCCGCTGCATCGTCCGCCTCGTGGACATCACCAGCGGCGAGGTGCTGATCGACGGCATCGATCTCGCGAAGCTGCGGGAGGGCGCGCTGCGCCCCTACCGCCGTCTGGTCCAGATCGTCTTCCAGGATCCCTACCGCTCCCTCAATCCCCGCCGCACCGTCGGCCAGTCGATCATCGAGGGGCCGATGAACTTCGGCCTGTCGCGCCGGGAGGCGCTCGAGCGGGCGGCGCGGCTGCTCGAGGTGGTGGGACTGTCCGCGGATGCCCTCGACCGCTTTCCCCACCAGTTCTCGGGCGGCCAGCGGCAGCGCATCTGCATCGCCCGGGCGCTCGCCATGGAGCCCCAGATCCTGATCGCCGACGAGGCGGTGTCGGCGCTCGACGTCTCGGTGCAGGCGCAGGTGCTGGACCTTCTGGACGAGGTGCGCCGGCGGTTCGATCTGGCGATGCTGTTCATCACCCACGATCTCCGGGTGGCGGCACAGATCTGCGATCGGATCATGGTCATGTGGCACGGCCAGGTGGTGGAGCAGGGACCCACCGCCCGCGTGTTCCGCGAACCGGCCCACGAATACACGCGGCGGCTGCTGGCGGCCGCCCCCGGCCGCCATGCCTTCGGGGCCGAGCGCCGCGAAGCCGGCGACCACGTCTGACGCGCGAAGACCGACCGTTCGGGACGCCCCTTCAGGGGCGCGCCTGCGGCGTCCGAACCGGCTGTCGGGCCGGCGGCCGAGACGACGCGCGGGATCAGGGACCGGCGATCACTCCTTCCGGCGCCACTTGCCGTCGGGTCCCATCACGTACTGGCCGGAAGGTGTCTTGGCGATCGCCTTCTCGCCGGCGATGGCGGCCACCGCCTCGACGGGCACCCCGTTCTTCTCGGCGATCGCCTCGTAGGCCTTGCGCCGCTTGGCGTTGACCTCCTCCACGAGGGCCTTGGCGGCGGCCGGCGCATTCGGATCGACGAGGCCGAGATAGCCGTCGGCGCGTTCTCCCACCCAGCCCTTCGCCTTGGCTTCGGCGAGGCTCAGGGCCCAGGCCGGCAGCGACGGCGCGAGCAGGAGGGCGACGGCCACCGCAGCCAAGACGTGCCGTCTCGGAAGGCGCGGCCGATCAGAACAGATCGGGGTTGTCGAGGAGCGTTTCCACATCTTTTTCGACCTTGATCCGCACTTCCTGCTCGATCTTGACGTTGAGATTGATGGTGATGGGCTCCTTGGGGGCCTCCACCCGCACCGTCGGCTGGCAGGCCGCCAGCAGCAGCAGGGAAAGCATGACCGCCGGCAGCTCACCGCGTCTGCCGCTGTAGCCGGCGCTCGATCTCGGCCGGCAGCCGGTAGGCGCGGATGCCGGCGCCGAGCAGCGTCCCCAGAGGGCCCTCGAAGGTGACATTGAGCGCGACAGGATACCCCTCGTAGAAATCCGGATTGCTACCGCCGAGTCCGATGGTCAACCGGAGCTCGTCCAGGAGATCGCCTTCGACACTAGCCTCGAGACGGGTGAAATGGAAGTTCCGGATGGCCTGCAGCAGCATCACCATGCGAGGATCGGTCACGGGCGGCGGTTCTTCGGGCGCGTAACGCAGGGTGCCGGGACCGCGGGCGGCGAGCCTCCCCTCCTCGATGGTCACCCCGTCGGCGGCGATGCGCGCCACCAGCCGGCCGTCCATGATGCCCTCGCCGGAGAGCCCCGGCAGGCCCGACTCGGCGAGCAGCCGCTCCAGCCGGAGCCCGCGCAGCTCCACCGTCACGGAAGCCGCCGGCCGGTCGAGGGCGAGAGTGAAGGGGCGTGCGGTCAGGCGCCCGCCGGCCATCGCGAACTCCAGGCGCTGGACGGCGAGTTTCCTTCCCGCGGCGAGCGCGAACAGGATCCGGCCCCGTTCGAGCGCCGGACCGGCGCCGATGCGGGCCACGGTGATCTCCTGGCCGGGAAGGGTGGAGGGCGGGACGAGCGCGTCGAAGGCGATGCGTCCGCGCACCCCCGAGACGGGAACGCCGGCCAGTTCCATGGACAGGTCGTCGAGCGAAAGCTCGGCCAGCTGGCGGGAGCGCGGCCCCCATTCGATACGGGCGAGGAAACCGATCTCGCCCTCGACCTCGCGCAGCAGCTCTCCGAGGGCCGGCGACAGGAGCGCCGGCTGCATCCCGCCGGCGGCGAAGGCGATCCTTCCGGCGTCGATGCGCAGCACACCGGTACCGCCGGCAGGGTCCCATTCGCCGTCCAATGCGATCCGCAGCGGGGCGGCGGCGATCTCGACGGTTCCCGAGAGGCGCAGGACCCCGGCGGTCGGAGTGGCCGAGACGGCGAGGCCTGCGGGAGCGAAGCGCGGCGGGCGCGCATTGTCGGCGAGTCGTGCGGCCCGCAGCCGGTAGCTGGCCCCCGCATCCGCCGGCAGGTCGAGGACCAGATCGGTGACCGTCACCCCCGGCTCGCCCGGGCTCGCGAGGCGCAGGGAGGCGATCGAGACCCGGCGGAGGGAAGCGAGTGCGCCGGCGAAGGCGCCCAGTTCCTCGAATGGGCCGGCGATGGCCGCGACCGGCGACAGGAGGAGGCAGGACAGGAGCGGCAGCAGGGCGCGCCCCGCCCTCATCGACGAGCGTCCGGCGGCTCAGGTGGTGAGGCGGTCGAGGAGGCCATCGAGCTCCTGCACGTCGCCGATGATCGCGTCGGCCAGCGGGGCGAGGAGGCGGGGCGGCGTACCGCCCGTGCGCACGGCGACCGCCACCGCACAGCCGGCGTTGCGGGCCATCGCCAGATCGGCACGGCTGTCCCCCACCACCACGGTCTCCTCCGGAGTACAGCCGACGACGTCGCAGAAGGCGTGGACCATGCCCGGTCCGGGCTTGGCGCCGTGGCCGGCATCGGCGCCGACGACGAAGGCGAAATGCTCGGCGATGCCGAGATCGAGGACCGTGGCGCGCGCCTTCTCGGTGGTGTCCATGGTGGCGATGCCGAGGCGCAGACGGCGGTGGCGCAGCCGCGTCATCAGCCCGTGGAGATCGCCGATCGGCACCGGCGGATAGCGCCGGTGGTCGCCGAAATGGGCAGCCACCACGGCCTCGATGCCGGCCACCTCGCGCAGCACCGGTTCGGCGCGCCAGATGGCCGCCACCGCTTCGCCGGTGGCCCACAGGAGCGGGCTGTCCTCCTCGAAACGGTCGGTATCGGGATCGTAGCCGGCGCGCCTGAGCAGATGGTCGGCGAGCTCGCGGCCGCCTCCCGCCCGCGCCGCCAGTTCGCGCGCCACCCCACGGTAGGCGGCGACCCAGGTGGCGCGGAAGTCGACCAGCGTCCCGTCCTTGTCGAAAAGCACCGCCTTGATCGTCGGGGGCATGGCACTCCGCCGGAACATCGAAGGAGCGAGTCCCGCGGAAGCGGGCGCGGACGGCATCATTATAGGGCGCGCCCGCGGCAGACGACAGCACGTACTCGCGTCCTTCGGTGTAGAAAAAGCGCCACCCGGCGAGGGAACCGGCTTCGCGGGGTCGGGAAGCGGAATGCGGACGGCGGCCCTTGACAGCGACGACGCAGCGCCTAGGAAAAGGATCGACCCGTGGCGATTTGCGCCGACCGGCTTGCGGCCACGTTAAACATGCAGCTAAAAGGTCGGGGCCTCCGAGACCCGACCGCGCCGGTCGGGAAACCGCACTGGAGGCCCGGATGCCCATCAAGATCCCCAACGATCTGCCCGCCGCCGAAAAGCTGAAGGCGGAAGGGGTGCGCATCATCGGCGAGCAGGAGGCGCTGCGCCAGGACATCCGGCCGATGCAGATCGCCCTCCTCAACCTGATGCCGGAGAAGCCCAAGACCGAGACCCAGCTCGCACGGCTGCTGGGCGCCACCCCGCTGCAGGTCGAGCTCACCCTGCTCACCACCTCCACCTACCAGCCGAAGACGGTGCCCCTCTCGCATCTCCAGGCCTTCTACCAGACCTGGGAGGACGTGAAGGATCGCAAGTTCGACGGGCTGATCATCACCGGCGCGCCGGTGGAGATGATGCCCTTCGAGGAGGTCAAGTACTGGAAGGAGCTGACCCGCATCCTCGACTGGTCGCGCACCCACGTCCATTCGAGCTTCTTCATCTGCTGGGGGGCGCAGGCGGCACTCTACCATTTCCACCGGGTGCCCAAGCACATCCTCCCGGTCAAGCGCTTCGGGGTCTATCTGCACTATGTGAGCGAGCAGCGGGACGCCCGCCGACCGCCGCTGACCCGCGGCTTCGACGACTATTTCCTGGTGCCCGTCTCGCGGCACACCGAGGTCCGCCGCGAGGACCTGCCCACCGATGCGGGACTGGAGGTGCTGGCGGTCTCCAACGCCGCCGGTCTCTGCCTCGTGCACGAACCGCGCTTCCGCTCGGTCTACATGTTCAACCATCTCGAATACGACACCTACACCCTGCACGACGAATACATGCGGGACCGGGCACGGCGCGCCGATGTGGCGATGCCGGTCAACTACTATCCCGACGACGATCCGGAAAAGCCGCCGCGCAACTGCTGGCGGGCCTATGCCCATCTGCTGTTCGGCAACTGGATCAACGAGATGTACCAGACGACACCCTACGACATCTCGAAGATCGGCATGGAGCCCGAGCGCCAGCCGCTGCAGGCGGCGGCCGCCGAATAGGCCTCAGGTCGCGCCGCAGGATTCCCGTCCGTCCGCCCGGTGGTGGCGGTCGGCATCGTAGGCCGAGCCGCCCTCGGACAGCCGGTCGGAGACCACCGCCGGTTGCACGGGCACGTAGCGGCGCCGCTTGCGGCATTCGACGGCCGACACCGGCGGCGCCACGTAGATGCGCTTTTCCGCCTCGATCAAGAGCACCCCGGAGAACTGGGGCGCGAGCCGCAACCCGAAGCGCTCGAGGGGGATGGCGAGGCGGCGCAGCAGCGCCGAGCGGACGGGCGGCATGTAGAGTGCGTGATCCTCGCTCACCGGCTCGAGGAGCTGGGCCCGCAGCAGCCGCTCGAGCTGGCCCACGGTATAGGGGTGGCCGTGGCCGAAGGGGGTGCGGTCGCTCCAGCACCACAGCCCGTGGCGGTTGGGCACCATCACCACCAGCCGACCGCCGTCGGCCAGCACCCGCCACACCTCCCGCAGCAGCCGGCTGGGGTGGCGCGCCCCTTCGAGGGCGTGCACCAGCAGCACCCGCTCGAACATGCCGTCGGCGAAGGGGAGCTCGTCCTCGCGGGCGAGGGCCACCCGGTTGCCGCGTCCTGCGCACCAGGGGCACGCGCCCTGGTTGTGGGGCATCACCGCCACCGCCCGGCCGCCGGGAGCGGGGGGCAGGAACGGCAGCGGATAGCCGATGCCGAGCAGGCGCGTGCGTTCGAGATCCGGCCACAGCCGGCGCAGCGCACGCAGAATGAGCCGCCGGGCGAGGAGGCCCTCGGCGGTTTCGTAGAACGTCCGGAGATCGAAAACGTCGGGGCGCACGGGCTCCGCCTGTCATCTTGGATACGTATCGAATGATACCAGATATAGATTGCGCCGGTACAGTTCGAAGAGGGGCCGGCCACCGGCGCGCGAGGCGAAAGGGGGGATCCGCACCATGGTCGAGATCGAGCTGCTGCCGGTGATGAGCGACAACTACGTCTGTCTGCTGTTCGATCCGGCGACCGGAACCAGCGGCGTCGTCGATCCCGGGGCGGCCGAGCCGGTACTCGCCCGCCTCTCCGATCTCGGCCGCGGGCTCGACTGGATCCTGCTCACCCATCATCACGCCGATCACACCGGAGGCGTGCCCGTACTGCGACGCGAAACCGGCGCACGGGTCGCCTACTCGCGCGGCGATACCGGCCGCATACCCGGCATCGACGGCGGCACCGACGTGGCCCTCGGGGAGGGCGATCGCCTGGGCTTCGGCGAGGCGGTGTTCCACGTGCTGGAGACGCCGGGGCACACCCGCGGTCACGTGAGCTTCTGGCTGTCCGGCGAGGATGCGGTGTTCTGCGGCGACACCCTGTTCGCCCTGGGCTGCGGGCGGCTCTTCGAGGGCACCCCCGAGCAGATGTGGCGCTCGCTTTCCAAGCTCGCCGCCCTGCCGCCGGCGACCCGCGTCTACTGCGGCCACGAATACACGGAGAGCAACGCCCGCTTCGCCCTCGCCGTCGATCCCGACAATCCCGAGCTTGCGCGCCGGGCGGAAGAGATCCGCGCCCTGCGGGGTCGCGGCGAGCCCACCATCCCCACCACCGTCGATCTCGAGCTCCGCACCAACCCCTTCCTGCGTGTCAACGACCCCGCCATCCGCCGTCACCTCGGCATGGAGGACGCGGACGAGGTGGCGGTGTTCGCCGAGCTGCGCGCCCGCAAGGACCGCTTCTGACGGCGCTTCGGGCCGGCGTAGCGGTGAAGTTCGTCTGGAGCCCGAAGCATGCGCGGCATCGGCCGCGAACCTTTCTCCTCCGGGGGCGGCCCGCGCCTTCGCCGGAGCGGCCGGAGCGGGTCGACCGGCTGAAGGCGGCGGCGCTGGCGGCCGGCCTCGCGCCGGTCGAGGCCGGGCGGTTTCCGCGCACCCACATCCTCGCCGTCCACCATCCCGACTATCTGGCGTTCCTGGAAACCGCCCATGCGCGCTGGCGGATGCTCGGCGAGGCCGCCCCCGAGGTGATACCGAACGTGCACCCGCAGCGCCGACCGGGACGTCGGCCGCGCCATGTGGTGGGCCAGGCCGGCTGGTATCTGGCCGACACCGCCTGCCCCATCGGCGAGGGCACTTTCGAAGCGGCGATCGCCGCCGTCGAGACGGCGCTCACCGCCGCCGATCTGCTGCTGGCGGGGGAGCGGGAGGCCTATGCCCTGTGTCGACCGCCGGGGCATCACGCGTTTCCCGGCATGGCGGGCGGCTTCTGCTATCTCGCAAACACGGCCATCGCCGCGGAGTACCTGCGGCGCCGGAAGGGGCGGGTCGCGATCCTCGACATCGACGTCCATCACGGCAACGGTACCCAGGAGGTGTTCTACCGGCGGGGTGATGTTCTAACCCTCTCGATCCACGCCGACCCGGATGCCTACTATCCGTTCTTCTGGGGATATGCCGACGAGCGGGGCGAGGGCGCGGGAGACGGGGCCAACCGCAACTGGCCGCTGCCGGTGGGGGCGAGCGGGGATCTCTGGCTCGCAGCCCTCGGCGAGGCGCTGCGGGAGGTGGAACGCTTCGCCCCCGCGGCCCTGGTCGTCGCCCTCGGGCTGGACGTGCACGAGGAGGACCCGCTTCGCGGCATGCGCATCGGCCTCGACGGCCTGCGGGAGGCGGGCCGGCGCATCGGTACGCGGCCCGAGCCCGTGCTGCTGGTCCAGGAAGGAGGCTACCCGCAGCCGGCGCTGGGCGCCTGTCTCGGTGCCTTTCTCGAGGGGTTCCTCGCTGCCCGCGGGCCGTGACGCGAGACGGTCGCCCGCGCGAGGCGCTCAGTCCTCCTCGTCCTCCGGCTCTTCCTCCCGCTGCACGAGGACCTGACGGCCCCGGTACATGCCGGTCTTGAGGTCGATGTGATGGGGACGGCGGAACTCGCCCGTGTCGCGGTCCTCCACCACCGTCGGCAGCGCGAGACGGTGATGGGTGCGCCGCTTGTCGCGCCGTGACTTCGAGACCTTCTTCTTGGGGACGGCCATCTCGTCGTTCCTCGAACTGGCGCCGGCCGCGGAGCCCGGGGCGGCGGCGCAACACATCCCTTCCGCGACGGCACCACCGTCGCGGCCGCCTGGCTCTTAGACCCTCTCCGGGCGGAGGTCAATGCGGCCGCCGGCAGGGAGCGGCTCAGCGCAGACGCCAGGCCTGGGTGCGGGTCAGCAGGACGCGGCTCGAGAGGGCCTGCAGCAGCCGCGCGGCGACGTTCGTATAGAAGATCATCATGCCCATCGCCGCCGCCGGCGCGATGTCGCCGGCATCGTCCATGTTGAGGACCGCCACCGAGGCGAGGGCGGTGGTGGTGGAGTAGAGAAACACCACCGCCGAGACCGTGGTCATGGCGTTGACGAAGAGATAGATCGCGATGTCCAGGATGGCCGGCAGGCAGACGGGTACGGTGATGCGGGTGAACATCCGCCACAGCGGCTGCTTGAGGCTCTCCGACACCGCCTCGAACTCGGAATCCATCTGCTTGAGGGCGGTGAGCGCCGTCAGATGCGAGACGGTGTAGAAATGGACGATGGTCGAGATCACGAGGATGGCCATCGTGCCGTAGAGGAAGTTGAGCGGGTTGGCCGGATTGTTGAAGAAGAAGATGTAGGAGAGACCCAGCACCATGCCCGGAACCGCCATCGGCAGCATGGCGAGGAGGTGGAAGCCCGCCCGCAGCTGCACGAGCCCGCGTACCTTCTCGACGATGTAGGCACCGCAGAAGACGATCGCGGTACCGATCACGGCCGTCCAGCCGGCCATCCGCACGGAGTTCCAGTAGGCCGCCCAGCCGCCGCCGTCCATGCGGTCGAAATCGTAGTTCTTGAGGCTGAAGGAGAGGTTGTAGGGCCAGAACTCGAACAGCGCCGCCAGCTGGCACATGACGAGGATGCCCAGGATGTAGAGCGCCACCAGGCTGCAGAAGCCCAGCATCAGATAGTCGAAGCGGCGATGGGGCTTCGGCACCAGCGGCACCGCCCGGGCGGTCAGCAGCGCCACCTGACGGCGCGACGCGATACGGTCGACGGTGAAGGCCACGGTGGCGGGCAGCAGCAGCACCACCGAGACCACCGCGCCGATCTGGAAGTTCTGCTGGCCGATCACCTGCTTGTAGATGTCCAGCGCCAGCACGTTGAAGGTGCCGCCGATCACCTTGGGCACCCCGAAATCGGTGATCACCAGGGTGAAGACCACGAAAGCCGCCGAGATCAGGCCGTAGCGGGCGCCCGGCAGGGTGACGGTGCGGAAGATGCGGAAGCGCGAGGCACGCAGCGCCTCGGCCGCCTCGTAGAGGCGCGCGTCGCTGATCGACAGTGCCGTCAGGATGATCAGGAAGGCGTGGGGAAAGGTGAAGAAGGTGCTGGCCATGACGATGCCGATCGGCCCGTAGATGTCGCGGCCGAACAGCAGCGGCGTCAGCAGTCCCTGCTTGCCGAACAGATAGACGAGGCCGATGCCCGGCAGCAGCGAGGGTACGAGGATGGGTACGAGGGCGATGAGCTTGAACAGCCCCTTGAAGGGCATGCAGCTCCGGGTGATGGCGTAGGCGAAGCCGAAGGCCAGCGGGATCACGATCAGGGTGGTCAGCCCGGCGGTCAGGAAGCTGTTCTGGATCGAGCTGCGCAGCGCCGGGGTGGCGAAATAGTAGCGGTAGTTGTCCAGGGAGAAGCGTGCCTCGGGGCGCAGCCGCACGCGGGCGAAGTCGCGGCGCGCGAGCTCCCAGACCTCGCCGGGACGCGACAGCCGGCCCTCCAGCAGCAGGAGGCCGCCACCCTCGGAGAGATCCTGGACGCGATATTTCTCGACCCCCCGGCGCGCCTTCTTGGGGATGATGGCCACCAGCCGCTCGCGCGAGCGCTCGCTCGCACGCAGCCCGTCGTTGAGCCGGTATCCCGTCTCGGCGATCCAGTCGGCGAGGCTGCGCGGCGGCTCCCAGCGGCCCTCGCGGAAGAAGGCGACGGTCACCTTCTCCGGGGTGAAGCCGTAGACCTCGACCGATTTCTGGAACACGGTCCAGAGCGGCAGGGCGAGGGCCACCACGAGGTAGAGCATGATGGCGAGGATGAACCCCCGCGTGAGCCAGGCGTCGAGGCGGGTCGCCAACGCCGCGCGTGCCGGGGCCGCCGCGCTCGCCGTCGCCATCAGGCGCTCCCCGCCGGGTAGAGGCGGATCCGCTCGGGCGGCACCGCGAGCTCGAGCTCGCGCCCGAGGGCGATGTCGAGATCGCGGACGAGGTTGATGGAGAGGTCGACCAGAAGCCGCCTGTCGCCGAGCGGCTCGGCACCGATCTCGACCCGCATGAAGGGGCCGAGGAAATCGGTGCGCAGGATGCGGGCGGCGAAGCGGTTGCGGGTCTCGGCGGTGATCGCCCGCACCACCACGTCCTCGGGGCGGATGGCCACCGTCACCCGTTCGCCGGAGCGGAAGCCGTCGGTCGGGCATTCGAGCGCCAGGTCGGCGATCCGGCAGCGACCCGGGGCGACGATCTCGCCCTCGACGAAGTTCATGGTGCCGACGAAATCGGCGACGAACGGGGTGGCCGGATTCTGATAGATCTCGATCGGCGTGCCCAGCTGCTCGATGCGGCCGCGGTGCATGACCACGATGCGGTCGGCGATGCTCAGCGCCTCCTCCTGATCGTGGGTGACCATGATGGTGGTGACGTTGAGCTCGCGCTGCAGATCGCGGATCTCGTGCCGCAGGTAGAGGCGCACCTTGGCGTCGAGGGCCGAGAGTGGCTCGTCGAGCAGCAGCAGGCCGGGCGAGGGGGCGAGCGCGCGGGCGAGGGCCACCCGCTGCTGCTGGCCGCCCGAGAGCTGGGCCGGGTACTTGTCGCCCTGATCGCCGAGCCCGACGAGCTTCAGGAGCTCCTCCACCCGCTCGGCGAT
>Ga0256830_1001369_pt1 | contig 17362 bp, 9 predicted proteins | sample 128326metaG_FD_190537 | JGI IMG/M metagenome (GOLD analysis project Ga0256830, IMG submission 190537) | Hydrothermal vent microbial communities from Lau Basin, Pacific Ocean - 128-326 | ecosystem: Environmental > Aquatic > Marine > Hydrothermal vents | place: Pacific Ocean: Lau Basin | collected... | reverse complement strand
GTTTGCAATTCTCACGTCATTGCTTAAATTGCTTCCTGAGCCGTTGATTGGCTCCAAAAATCTTATCTCTCCGTAATTGCTGTCCTTGAAATAAACAAGGCCTCCTGTTCCTGCAATTGAATAATTGAGTATTGGCTGGTCTATTAGGTATGTTCCGTTGATGCTTTCTCCTGCAATGTTCAAATGAGTCCATCCATTGTCAATTATTGTGTTGTTTGTGAATATATTATTCACTGGATAATTTGACCCAGAAGAATTAATTCTTATTGCATCGCTGATTGTAGCATTTATGACATTGTTGTAGAGAGAGTTGTTATATGCCGAGGAATACAGATAAATCCCTCTTCCATCTTCCCCAGTAACAAGAACATTATTGTCAAAGACTGAATTGTTGTAAACAACTGTTGACAAAAGCATTCCATGGCCTATTCCGCCCAGAGTTGTAATGCTGTTATTGTAAATTGAGTTTCTGTAAACTGAGTTGTATAAAGTTACTCCATGGCTTCTGTTGTCCTGAGTAGTTGACACTACATTTCCATAGATGGAATTGTTGTAAACTGTTGAGCGGAGATAGATTCCATAGCCCCATGTCCCATTTGTTGAAACAGAGTTGTTATATACTCTGTTGCTGTAAGATATTGAACGAAGATATATTCCGTGGCCATAGCTTCCGCTTGTTGTTATGTTGTTTCTGTAAACAGAATTATTATAAGATGTCAGGTAAAGATATATCCCAAACCCTCCAGTCTCTCCGCTTGTTGTTATGTTGTTTCTGTAAATTGAGTTGTTGTATGCTGAAGAATATAAGTAAACTCCAAAACTATAGTTTCCATTGGTTGTTATGTTATTGCCTGTAATTTTATTCCCTCTGGAATTATTATGAATATAAATGGCATAAGCATTTTGAACTGAGCTGTTTCCCTGAACAATATTGCAGTTTTTTATTGAAGTTTCATTATGAGATGTTATATCTACTGCATACCCTTCTGCTGACTGAGAATAATTAATCCAGTAACTGTTGCAGTCAAGAGTCACATTATTTGCAGTTATGTTGAAGCAGGTTCCTGCTGAAGAGACATTGTTTTGAAGCGTGTAGGTTACTCCAGGAGCATCAAGGTTCCTGCATGAGGTTGTAGCTGAAGTTTCAAATGTAAATGCAACTGATTCTGAGTAGTTAGTGTTTCCAAAGCTGTCGTTTGCATAAACCTGGAATATGTAGCTTCCGTCTGCAATGCTGTTGTTGGATGCATTGAAGTTTCTGTTGTCTGTTGAGGACATTGTTATATTGTTTGCCCCTCCGTCAAGAGAATACATGACTGAGCCGTTTTCATTCAGAGTTACATTGAATATAAGAGGAAGGTCACTTTCAGTGTAAGTTGTATTTGCAGGGAAATTTATTGTAACCTGAAGAGGAATCAAATCAACAGTTACCTGCCTTAACTCAGTTGAATTTTCATTTCCAAGATTGTCGGACGCAAAAGCCCTGTAAGTGTAAGTTCCGTCATCCAGCCCAGAAGTTGAGTTTTTGCTCTGGTTCACATAGAGATGCCATTGAGTCTGGTTGTATTTCCTTAAATTGCTGAAATACATCTGCTGGATTTCTTCTGCTGAAAGGCTCCTGTTCCAGATTCTTACTTCGTCAATGTTTCCATTGAAATAAAGAGTTCCTGCAGCCCAGCCTCCAACCATTAGAGATTGGGATGGGTTGACGCTTCCAGTTACTCCTGCAATGTTGTTTATTGTTCCTGTCTGGACTCCGTCAGCATATCTTGTCATAGTTCCTCCGCTTCTGTCAAAAACAGCGGCAATATGGTGCCAGTTCCCGTCATTTACAACAGCCCCGTCATCAGTTGAGTCTACAGGATTGCCTGCATCATCCTCTATAGAGCTTCCGACTCTTCCTGTAGCAGTTAAAGTTAAGGCATACAAAGGAGTGGTTCCGGAAGTGCCTTTTGCAACAGCTATCTGGGAAGCTCCAGAAGCTGTTGTCTTAATCCATGCCTCAATGCTGAAATTGTTGGTTAAAGGGTTTAGCAATGATGCTGCTCCGGCATCAACATAATCCCCACTTCCGTCAAATTCAAAAGAGCCTCCATGCTTTCCGGATATGTTGAACTTTGCATCACCTTTTCTTGTTCCATTGTTTCCTCTTCCAGAAACATCAAAAACATAAGTGTCATTCTCTCCCAAAGCAGAGACATTGTTGAAGTTGAACATTAAAAGGAGAGAGTCATTGTAGAGAGTGTAGTTTGTTCCGTTCCAGTTGAAGACAACTTCTGAAAGGTCTGATGCGTTTGATATTGACACATTTATCTCTATGCTTGTATTGCTGGTTGTTGTTGCATTCGGTGGTGTTGGAGCCGCAAAAGAGATGTTATATCCTGAGGCAGGGTCAACAATATAGTCAAACTCTATTCCTGCGCTTCCTGTAGCTGAAGCAACCCGAAGGTCAAAAGTATCATAGCTTTCATTGTCTGACAGGTTAGTTAGATAAACCTTGTACCAGTTCTCTTCAAAAATATCTTCAAATACTGCAATTGAGTTATTGCTGTCTTTAGGATATACCTCCAAAGAATAGCTTATATTTGAAGAAAGATTGGACGCTTTTGCATAGACAGTTATATCTCTCTCTTTTGTCAGGTTTTGCTCAAAAACAACTCTTACATACTCTCCTGTTCTGATTGCCTCGCTCCAGTTTCCATCCAGAGCCCTGACTTCTTCATAAATATCAGAGATAAATGTCCTGTTTGAATCAAGATGCTCTGCTTTTGTTATCTCAATAACAAGCTCATAGGTCTGGTTGCTCAGGCTTGGAACTATCCACTCAATATAGTCAATCAAAGAATTGTTATTTACATCATATCTCAATGTAGGAACTTCTTGTTTTATATTTCTGATTATTATCTCTCCGGTTTTATTATCTGTAAAATTTTCCTGCCTAAGCCAGTACAAGCGGATTGATGAGTCAGGAACTTCTTTTGGAAGCACAGTATATGCCAGGATATTTTCATAATGCACATCTGACGAGATTGTTATTATCTTTCCTTTGGAGGTATTTTCTTCACTGGAAGTTGGTCCTGGAGTTACATATTCAATCTCATACTCTGTTGCATTATCCTCAATAACAACTTCTTTGACTTCTGTCTGCTCCTGCACCTGAACAGCCCTTCCTGTCAAAGCCCTGAATACTTTGCTGAAAAATCTTGCGATAAAAGGGGTTTCACTCTCTTTCAGCTCAATTTCTGCTGTGATTTCTCCAGTCATAACTCTGGAAGTTATTTTGACTTTTTTATCATCAACCCTCTCTTTTACTTTGATTTTCCTCTCTGCAGGCTTAGTGATATTTCCTTTAATATTAATTTCCTCTTCAGAATTGCTATCAGATTCTGTTTTATTTTCCTGCCCAGCTTCTTTCTTAACCTCATCTATTTCATCATCCTCTCCAGTTGTATTTCCGGCATCATGGGTTTTATTGGACTCCTCTTCATTTTCCGGAGTTTTGCTGGTTTCATTTCTCATAGATTCAATATATTCCTCTTCTTTCATGCCTTCTTTCTCTGTTTCATTTGCCTCTTCCAACTCTTCTTTCACCCCTTTTTCTGTAAGCTTAAAAACAGTTATATTCGCTGCTTCTTTTGGCAGCTCCACAGTGATATTGGTCTGATTGCTTGCCTTAATCTGCTTTTTCCACTTAACTGGCTTATTAATAACAGCCCCTAACTGCACTGTAGTTATATTTATATTAACTCCGCTGATATTGACAATGCTGACATTTGCTATTGTCTTATTGATTATTGTTGCGTTCTCTGTAAGATTCATAATGGTCTGGTTTTCTTCAGCAATTGTTTCATTTATTGTGCTTTGGTTTTCAATAGTCTCTGGCTCTTTCTGAATGTTTATGGTTTCTTTAAGGCTCAAAATTTCTGTTTCATTATATGAAAGAACCACTCTTAATTCCCCTTCTTTTACAGGAATATTTAGCTTCCGTAGGTCAATTAAGATTTCTTTTTCAGCATCTTTCTCCACAGGATAATTAGCTGTCACAACCACCTGCCCTCTGCTAATTGTTAAATCAAGCACCTCCTCAGAAAGAATCTCTCCAGAGCCGGTTTTTACGCTTCCTTTCTTGATTTTTGCTTTCTTCCCTTCTGGAAGATTATAGGTAAAAGACTCATTTGGTGAAATCTTTCCTTCAATCTCATCTTCAGCCTGCAAAACAGCATGGCCTGTTCCTGTTAATCCAAGAAAAAAAGAAGAAACTGGCTTAAAAGCGCTTAGAATAATTGCGCCAGTAATTGATGCTCCTGAATCAGAGCTTTCTGAACTTTCGCTTGTTCCTGAACCGCTTTCCCCGCTTGTATCCGCAGAACTTCCTGCACTTTCAGTGCCTGCTCCTGAATCGCTTGAAGGAGAACTGCTGCCATCATCTCCACTGCCATCATTGCTTTGGCTTTCTGAACTTTCATCCGCAGAACTTCCTGCACTTTCAGTGCCTGCAATTTCTGAATTTTCTCCGCTGCTTGCAGAATTATCAATGCTTTCAGAATCTGAATTCCCTTCATTTGAAGCTGGCTCTGGACTGCTCTTGCTATCTGCGCTTTCGCTTGATTGGCTTTCACTCTCAATTGCATCAGTTTTTGTCTCCTGCCCTGATTCTTTCTCTGGATTTTCAGTTTCATCAGTCTCTGTTTTTTCCTGTTCTTCTGCAGTCTCTCTTCCCTCAGCATCACTATCGCCTGGCTCTCCATCTTCTTCTGAAATCTCTTCAGTCTTATTCTCTGAAATATTCTTAGCAGGCTGGGAGAAATTAGCCTCTCCTCCCTTTTGCTCTTCTTCTGAATCCCCTTCCTCGCTTCCTCTTCCCCCTATCACTTCTTTTTCAGGTTTTTCTGAAATACTCTCATTTTCCTCAGAATAAACTTTAAGTGTAAAATAAATTACAGGAAAAAATTCGCTCTTTCCAAGGCCATATCCCTCTCCACTTCCGGAAATTGCGCTTCCTTTAATATAAAAATCTCCTTCAACCGGCTCGTCAGAAACAATATCTTTTAATTGATATTCATAAGAAGCATTGTCCAAGCTTATGACAACTTTTGTTGAAGAAGGAATTAGCTCTTCTTGCGATAAAACAAGTTTCAGAGTCCCGTCAAGGCTCTCGCCCTCATAATAATTTGTCTCTATTCCAAGAGTGGCCTTTCCTGTAAGGCTTCCGAAAAACAAAGAGCTGTAAGCCAAAAAAACTGTAAGTAAAAACCCGAAAAAAATCCATGCAATTTTTTTGTAATCAATATCTTTCTTTTTTTTAGGTCCAAGATATTCTGACACGACTTTTCCATTTACCCTACGGCTGTTATAAATATAAGGACCATAAATTTTTCCGTTTTTTTTAATATATTTCTTATAAACCATCTCTTTTTTATGCCCCTTTGATTGAACTACTGAAAATAATTTTGCAGTGGATAAGTATAATGTAAGTAACTGATTATTTGATGTCTCTTTTTTATATCTAAATCAGAAGAATCATATATTTAAAACTTTCCAAGAAAAATTCCTGTAAAAGAGTAGTTGCACTACATTAGAATTCTGCAAAAAAATGAAGAATAGGGTAAAAAAAGTTTTCCTTGTTTCTTTCGCATGCTGCTTTAAATTACTTTATCAGCACAAAATCTTCTTTTGCCTCTAAAGTCAGCTTTCTTATTCCTTCTCCAGAAGTCAGGTTGCCTTTTATTGGAACTCTGCTTTTATATGCCCTCACATTCTCTCCAGAGCTAAGCTGAATTGTTGCTATTAGATAGCTGGAATTTATCTCAAGGTTTTTTACTCCTTCTGGAAGATGGAGCCTTATGGTTGTTTTGCTCGGTTCGCCTGCAAAAAAAACAGATTCTGCTGAGTTGATGAGCTGAATGGCGAAATTCTCCATCTGGTTTAACTTAATGCGGTCTTTTATCTGGCCTGAATAAAAGACAGCCAGGCCGAGAACAATTGTAAGAGCAAAAGTGATGAACCCAACAATAATCATGTACTCTACTCCTGCCTGCGCCCTCTTATTCTTTCTGAAGCCCTTCATTCTGAACGCCATCCTGTTTTATTAGTAAGATTTATATAACTAATTTTCTATTAAAATAAAAAGATTATATAAATGCTTTTAATAAGCTCATGGTGGGAAAAAGAGGATTTTTTGGAGTTGTATTATTTGTGCTAATCCTGTCAGCACTGAATATGATTTCATTCCTTGACGGGAAAAACAGGCCTTCTTCAATCTATGGAATGTTTATAAAAGACCTCCCAGGAATTCCGTCAAAAGGAGACATATCTTTAGTTGTTTTTATTGTTCAATGGTTCATTCTCCTGCTAATCCTTATTTTAGCATACTCGCGGTTTCTAAAGCACAAAAAAGAAAAGCTGACAAAAGAGGAATATTCCATAGTAAAAAAGAAAAAAAAGAAATCAGAAACAGACCTTGACATTCTGTACGGCATTTTGAAAAACAAAAAAACGCTAAGCATTACTACAATCTCAAAGTTATTCAAAATATCCAAAGAAAAGGCGCTTGAGTGGGCAAAAATACTTGAGAATCACGAGCTTGTTAAAATAGAATATCCTGCCTTTACTGATCCTGAAGTAAAAATAAATGAAAGAAATGTTGAAAAAGAAAATGAAAAAACAGAAGAAAAAGAACAGGAAGGGGACAAAAAGAGAAAAGCAGGCAAAGGCGCCGGTGCAAAAGCCGGAGAAAAAAAGGGAAAATGAAAAAGCTGTGATTAAAACAGCCCTGCCGCATTTGAAAAGAAAAGTCAGAAAGGGCATAGAAGCCAAAAAAGTAGGAAGTGTGAAGGAAAGCTATCAGCTGGTAATAGACAAGGCAAAAGTAACAATTGAAATAAAAACAGGGGAAAGCGGATTTACATACAACCTTTTCATACCGAAAATAGACATAGGGACTCAGGCTCTTCTTGATGAAGTAAGGAATGAGCTTGTTTCTGTAACAAGTGTAGCCGTAGGGGAAATTGTTGATGAGAAGTCAATCTCAAAAATAAAAGAGAGGTTTATGTCAGATGCCTGCAGCCTGTTGAGGGAAAAGGTTCCTGGAATTGAAAAAGAAACAGAGGATTTTCTCGTGGGAATATTAATGCAGGAAATGATGGGGCTTGGAAAAATAGAGTTTCTTATTAATGATCCTGGCCTTGAAGAGATAGTAATTGTAAGCAGCAAAGAGCCGGTCAGAGTGTATCACAAAAGATACGGATGGCTTCCTACAAATATTTTCCTTAAATCCGAAGGGGAAATAAACAACTATGCAAACATAATTGCCAGAAGGGTTGGAAGGCAGATAAGCGTCCTTACTCCCCTGCTTGACGCCCATGTAATAACAGGAGACAGGGCAAATGCAGTGCTTTACCCGATTGCAACAAAAGGAAATACAATAACAATAAGAAAATTCTCAAGAGATCCATGGACAATCGTGGATCTGATAAAAAATAACACAGTAAGCAAAGACGTTGCTGCGCTTTTATGGCTTGCAATAGAATATGAAATGAATGTCTTAATCTCAGGAGGCACTGCTGCAGGAAAGACAGTTTTTCTGAATGCGTGCATGCCATTTATCCCTCCAAACCACAGGATTATCAGTATGGAAGATACAAGAGAGCTCATGCTGCCGGAGTTCCTTTACTGGTGCCCGTTAGTTACAAGGTCTCCAAATCCAGAAGGTAAGGGAGAGGTTTCAATGCTGGACCTCCTTGTTAATTCCCTGAGAATGAGGCCTGACAGGATTATTCTTGGTGAAATAAGGAGGCAGAGAGAGGCAGAAGTGTTGTTTGAAGCAATGCATACCGGGCATTCAGTTTATGCGACTGTGCATGCAGACACTGCAAATGAAACAATAAGGAGGTTAATTAACCCTCCGATAAATATTCCCCCAACAATGCTGAATAGCGTAAACCTTAATGTAGTCATGTTCAGAGACAGAAAGAGCGGCATACGAAGAGTGTTTCAGCTGGCAGAATTCATTCCAGGAAAAGACAGAGTTACAGCAAACATCCTCCACAGATGGATTCCTGAAAAAGACGAGTTTACATCCCACAACAGAAGCTTGTCTTTCTTTGATGAGTTAAGCAGGCATACAGGAATGTCTGAAATAGAGATAAATGAGGATATTGAGAAAAAAAAGAGGATTCTTGAGTGGATGATAAAAAATGATGTAAGCGACCTTAACTCAATAGGAAAAGCGATGAATCTTTATTACACCAACAGAGAAGAGCTAATGTCAATAATGAAGCACAACCATGCAGAAAAAATAACCGGAACAAAGAACAAAGATGGTATCAGCTCAAGATGAAATTCAGAATACCCTTTACATTCTCAGACACAGAAGTCTTAAAGAGAAAGAGCAAATCTTTAATCAGGTTTGCCGGGATGAAAAGAGGAAAGCTTGACGAATACCTCAGGAATACTGGAGAGCCCATCAACAGGAGGCAGTATCTCTCTATCTGTTACAGGTGTTTTCTGATAAATATGCTTTTTTTCTCAGCGATTCTCACTTTTATCCTTGCAATATTAGGGGCAAATTACTCATATCTCATTGGAGTAGGGTCTGCTTTTCTCATATCAGGGTTTGTTTTCTTCAATCAAATAAATTATCCGAGAATATTCTCCCTTAATAAAAAGAGGAATATTGAAAAGAACCTCATACCTGTTCTTCAGGATATGATGGTGCAGCTTAACTCAGGAGTCCCGATATTTGAGATAATGGTTAACATTTCAAATTCAGATTACGGAGAGGTAAGCGAAGAATTCAAAAAAATAACAAAAGAAATAAGCTCTGGAATGCCCCAGATTGAAGCTATAGAAAAATACGGAAAGATGAACACTTCAGAGTATTTCAGGAGAGTCTTATGGCAGATGAGCAACGGAATGAGGGCCGGAAGCGATATAGGAATCGTAATAGAAGAGGGGATAAGGATGCTGAATGCAGAGCAGGCCATCCAGATTCAGGGATACGGAAGCAAACTAAACCCCTTGATTATGTTCTACATGCTGGCAGCAGTCATACTCCCTTCCTTAGGGGTAACCTTCCTTATTATAATATCGTCAATATTAAACATAGAAAGCAGAATAGTGCACCTTATGTTTTTTTTGATTGCGGGCTCAGTGATATTTATGCAAATAATGTTTCTCGGAATAATTAAATCAAAAAGGCCCACTTTATTATGAACACTTTAAAATTCTATCCAAAAAAACTAAGGGAAACTTATGAAAGAAATATAAAAAACGCAGGCATAAAAATCCCTCCTGAAAAATACCACAATTCAGTCTTCAGAATTTCTGTAATAGTGATGATAATTTCGTCAAGCTTGTTCTACTTTCTAAAGATAAATATGCTTTACTCCCCTCTTGTTTTTATCCTTATGAATATTTTCTTTTACCTTAAAGTGAGCATGAAAGCAAGCGCAAGGGTAAAGAATATGGAAAAGATATTTCCTGACGTGATATCTCTGATGGCGAGCAATCTTAGGTCGGGGATAACAATAGATAAGGCATTTTTGCTCTCTGCAAGGCCTGAATTCGAGCCTCTTGACAAAGAGATACTAAAAACAGGGAAAGAAATAGCCACTGGAAAAGACATAATCTATGCTTTAAAGTCAATGAGCGACAGAATCAACTCTGAAAAAATATCAAAAGTAATTATGCTCATAACCTCTGGATTAAAAACAGGGGGAAACATATCTGATCTTCTTGACCAGACTTCAAGAAACATGAAGGAAAAGGAGATTATTGAGAAAAAAACAGCGTCAAGCATTCTCATGTATGTGATATTCATATTTGCCGCAGTCGGAATGGGAGCCCCTGTACTCTTTGGCTTAAGCTCTGTTCTTGTCGAGATAGTGATTGGCCTTACTTCGAGAATGCCTGAACTAAGCTCCTCTCAAATGGATTTGCCTTTTACCTTCAGCGAAATTTCAATCTCCCTTAATTTCATAATATATTTCTCAATCATTTTCATGATTATAACTGACTTTGTGTCGAGCATGGTCATTGGGCTCGTAAATAAAGGAGAGGGAAAAGCAGGATTGAACCTGTTTCTCCCATTAGTTGTCCTCAGCCTGGGAATTTTCTTTGTGGTAAGAACGCTCTTGTCAAAAATACTGCTTGATGCAATGTCTTTGTTTTGACAGGAAATATTTAAAAGAAAGGACTTATTATAAGTAATATGAGCAAAAAAGCAGAAAAAAGCAGAAAAAAAATTATTCGAAAAAAGAATCAGAAGAAAAAGAAGCCTTCAAGAAAAATCCCCATTAAGACAAACTCATCCATGCCAAAAAAGCGCTCAAAAGAGGGAAGAGCCAAGACAGGAATTCCTGTTTTTGACAGAATGATTAAAGGGGGTTTTGAGAGAGAGTCAATAAACCTTATTGCAGGAAGAGGTGGCAGCGGAAAAACTATTTTTGCAATGCAGTTCTTAATGGAAGGGATAAAAAACGGGGAAACAGGGCTTTATGTTACATTTGAAGAGAAAAAGGAAGGTTTTTATGAAAACATGAAAAAGTTCGGATGGGATTTGGAAAAGGCTGAAAAATCAGGGAAATTCATATTCCTGGAGTACTCTCCTGAAAAAGTCAAGATGATGTTGGATGAAGGTGGAGGGGCAATTGAAGCAATTGTCATCAAGCATAAAATAAAAAGAATGGTGGTTGACAGCATCACAAGCTTCTCTCTTCTGTTTGAAGACGAGCTGTCGAAAAGGCAGGCAACTCTCGGGCTCTTTGACATAATAAGGAAGTGGAACTGCACAACATTATTTACAGTCCAGTATGACCCTTCAGACAAAGAAGACAAAGGAATATCTTCAATTGAATTTGAGGCAGACAGCATAACCCTCTTTTACTTTATAAATATAGACAATAAAAGAGAAAGGTTTATGGAGGTATTGAAAATGAGGGGAACAGACCACTCAACAGAAATCCGCTCTTTTGAGATAAAAAAAGGAATTAAAATAGGGAAAAGAGCAACAATCAAAAGAAGCCTGCTTCAATGTTAGAAGAAGATTAAGCCTTCAGAGAAAATCTATCTGCAGGTTCAGAAAAAGGCCCTTCACCTGAATTTTGAATAATGGATTTTGGACTTGAAAAATGAGCAAAAAACTTATATTAATTTTGATACTTGTGTTTTTAGCCCTTATAGCCTTTTTTGGAGATAATAAAAAAGTTGAGCCTCCTTCAAAAAAATTAGCAGAGAGAAATTATTCCCTTTCTTTCGGAGCAGTTCCTTTTGGAAAAAGCGAAAAAAGCATGGAAAAGATTCTTGACAATTCTGTTGACAAAATTTCAGAAGGAGCAGACATTTATTTGGCAGTTGCCTTATGGAGCAGAATTGACGAGCCTTTTGCAGTCTCTTTGTTTGAAAGGGGGATTGCAAAAGCGAGGGAAAAGGGCCTGAATATTTCCCTTTATATTGATGTAACAAATCCAGATGACAGGACGACCATTGCCCTCCCTTCTAATGTCGCCTACAGCTCCCTTAGCTGGAAAGATGAGAGTGTCAGAAAGGCTTACGCTGATTTTGTTTTGTCCCTTATGGAAAAGTACAGGCCGGAATATCTTGGATTGGGAGTTGAAGTAGATACGCTCTATCTAAAAAACCTTTCAGAATTCATCGCATATGCAGATGCTGTTAATGAAGTATCAAAAGAGTTGAAGGAGCTTTACCCAGATACTTTCATATATGTTTCTGTGCAATATGACAGGCTGATTCGCTCAGCTCCGGAATCAGAGAGTTTGGAATTGTTTGATTACTTTAATGACAATATTAATTTGGGGCTGTCCCTTTATCCCTGGCAGTTTTACTCAGAAATCAGCGATATTCCTGAAAACTATCTGGAAAAGGCATATAACACCAAAAAGCCTGTTTATATTGCAGAAACAAGCTGGTCCTCTGCAAGCGAGGGGGTTTTGCCTGGAAGCTTGGAGCAGCAGAAAGAGTTTGTAAACTGGCTTCATAACGAAGCCTTAAAGGGAGGGATTAATGTTATTACGTGGTGGAGTGTTAATGATTTTGAAAGCCCTGGAGACCCTACATTCAGCTTCTGGAACAGCCAGGGATTAGTTGATAAAAAGTTTAATGAAAAGCCTGCATGGGATGCCTGGATAGGCTCTTATCGGGAATAGTTTTTGGGGTTTGAAATAAGGGAAATTAAGATTTAAATAAAAACTTATCAACCTGTTTTCTTGCTTTTTCCCGCTTTTTCTGGTGTTCTTTCAAAAAAGAATTTATTTTGCCAACTAAAATCTCCTTCAATTCAGAGGTCAGCATTTTTCCTGATTTGTAATCATTATAGATTTGTTCAAGCTTCCTGTCATCAGGCTCAAAAAACATTCTAAGATACTGGAAGCTTACATCTATGTCAGGATTTCCTCCCTTTTTTCGGTGCTCTTCAATTGTCGCCTGCCCTCCAGAGAAAGCATACTTCTTTATTTTCCTTTCAACTTCTTTCGGAGAGTCTGTTGTGTAGATTGCTGTCAATTCTTCACTTGAAGACATCTTCCCGTCAATTCCCTGTAAAGGAGGCAAAAATCTCCCGTGAATAATAGCTGGCTTGTAATATCCCAGCTTTGGATAGACATCTCTTGCCACTCTGAAATGAGGGTCTTGGTCAATTGCCAGAGGAATGAGGCAGGGAATGTTTCTCTTCCTTAAAACACTCGGAATTATTGCGGGAACTGCCTGCATGCTTGTATAAAATATCTCTCCTATGTTTCTGTCGTTGGTAAATCCAAAAGCAGCTTTGACAGTTGAAAAACTGATTTTTTTGGCAAATCTAATTGCCTCGGGATACAGCAGATTGGCATGTTTTGTATCAATTATAAAATGCGTCTTTTTTTGGTCAAACCCTAAAGCAATGACATCCAGCATATTTTCATAAGTCCATCTCTGTATTTCTTCATAAGGCTTGTCATTAAACAAGAACTTCTCATCATCTGTAAACTGGAACCACAACTCGGCATTAAATCTATCCTGCAGCCATTTTGTTAAAATCCATGTTCCCAGATGCCCCAAATGGACTTTTCCAGAAGGCCCCCTTCCTGTATAAAGAAAGAATTTATTTCCCTTTTCATATTCATCAAACAGCCATTTTAAGTCCCTATGTGCAAAAAATATCTTCCTCTTTATCATAAAATGCACTTCTTTGGCATGTTTTCCTATCTTTTCAATAATTTTGTCATCCAGCCTTGAAACCCCGAACTGCTTGATAAGCCTTTCGTAATCAACCCTTCCTGAAACCTCCCAAGGAGTTACTTTTGCGCTTTCTTTTGGCATCTCTAAACAAAGCCGGCAGTATTTTTAAACCTTACATGGGCAAATAAAAACAGCCAGAATTTCACGAGAAAATTTATAAACAATATTTAATTGAGAATGTCATATAAAACCTAAAATGAGGCGCATACTATTTCCACTAATTATCGTAATGATGGCTGTTTCTTTAATCTCGCTTGCATCCGCAGATATAATAATAATCCAGCAGCCAAAAAAACTCTACAACCTTGACGAAGTTATTATTCTTCCCCTTAAAATAACCACTTCTGCAGTAATAGATAACTTTCTATCGCTAAAGCTTATTTGCGATGGGAAACAGACTGAAATCCATAAGCAGTACATATCTCTAAGTGCCGGAGAGGAAAAAGAGCTGAGCCCTTCAATACCGTTGACAGAGAATTTAATTGGAAGGCCTGTTGGAACATGCAGAATAAAATCAACATTGGGAGAAGACTATGTCCTGACAAATGAATTTGATGTTTCTAACCTTATAGAAATTGAAATGAAAACTGAAAAAAAAGAGTTTGCCCCTGAAGAAGAGATTATTATTGAAGGGAGGGCAAAAAAGGAAAGCGGAAACCTGGCTGAAGGATTCATAAAGCTAAGCATCACCCATGAAAACCTTCCTGAAAGCATAGAGATTTTAGATACAGTAAATCTTGGATATTTCTTCATCAACTTTTCCCTTCCAAAAGAAACAAAAGCAGGGCCTTACACTGTAAGGCTGGATGTCTATGAAAAAGAAGAAGGAGCAAAAGGGAACATAACCAACAAAGGGTTTCTGGATTATAATATTCTTGTAACGCAGGTTCCTACAAGCCTTGAGATAGCCTTTGAAAGCCCTGAAGTGGAGCCAGGAGCAAATTTAAAAGCCAAAGCAATACTTCGCGACCAGACCGGAGAGAAAATAGACTCAAGAGCAGTTATAAAAATAAAAGACAAGGAAGGGAATATCTTGAAGCAAGAAGAGAAAAAAACCGAAGAGTTCATGGAATTTGCAATACCTTATAACGAGCCCCCTGCAGAATGGAAAGTAGTGGCTGTTTCAGGCGAATTAACAAGCGAAGCGGCATTCAGCATAAAGGAAAAAGAAAAAATAAAAACAGAGTTGATTAATAAAACACTCATCATAACGAATATCGGAAATATCCCTTACAGCAAAATTATCGTTGTAAAGATAGGGAACGAAACAAGAGAATTAAACATAAGCCTTGATGTTGATGAAACCCGGAAATACACTCTAAAGGCTCCTGACGGAGAATACAAAATTGAAGTCATAGAAAATGGAAAAAGCATAGGCACTGGAATGGCTGTCCTTACTGGAAAAAAAGTGGATGTTAAAGAAGCCTCTGGGGCAGTGAGCTTAATGAGGTATCCAATAGTGTGGATTTTCATCACATCTGTTCTCGGATTTGTGTTTTTTATGATACTCCGGAAAGGGTATAAGAGAAGTTTTTTCGGATACATCAGAACAAGAAAAAAAGAAAGAAAAAAAACCAATTCCAATATTAAAAAAGAACCTATTATTAATTCTAAAAACATGGCTGAATTCTCATTGTCCCTTAAAGGAGAGAGGCAGGATGCAAGCATTGTCTGCCTTAAAATAAAAAACAAAAAAGAAATAGAGTCAAATACTGAAGGCGTAAAAGAAACTATGAAAAAAATAGCAGAGATTGCTGAAAAGAATAAGGCATTTGTATATGAAAATCAGGATAATTTCTTCTTTATACTTGCTCCTGTTTCAACAAGAACATTCAAAAATGAGAAAACAGCTGTAAAAATTGCTCAGGAGATTAAGAGGGTGCTGTCAGAGCACAACAGGATATTTAAGCAAAAAGTGGATTTCGGGATATCCCTGAATTACGGGGAAATAGTTGCAAAGAGTGATGTGAAATCAAATGTCTTAAAGTTTATGAGCGTAGGAGGAGCGATAATAAAATCAAAAAAGATTGCTTCATTGTCAGAAGGAGAGATTTATTTAAGTGGTAAGATAAAAGACAGATTAATATCAGATGTAAAGACAGAAAAGCATGAAATAAATGGAGTTGAATTCTATACAATAAAAGACATAAGAGACAGAGAACATCACAGAAAGTTCATAAATGATTTTATAAACAGGCTTGAAAAGCTTAAATAACTCTGGAGAGAGTATCTGCATTTGCTGGCTTATTGAAAGTTTCAGCATAATTTTATAAAAAAGTATTTCTTTAGAATAATGCATGCAAAAAAGAGGTAATTTCCCAAAAGCAATACATCTGATTCTGATTTTCCTGATAATAGTTGTAACGGGAGTTATCTACATTATTGTAAAAGACACTTTTCCAGACAAGGCAGAAGAAAAAATTATGAGTCCCATGTCAATTGATGCGGACATTAAAGAAATACTGATAAATGCGTCTTCAAATAACATTACTCTAAAGGTAAAAAGAAACCCTGGATATGGAAACTTGACTGGGATAAAATTCACATTCAGCAATGGTACAGACATAGAAGAGGTAAAAAGGAATACGAGTATTAAAGAACTAGAAAGGATGGAATTCACTATTCATCTCAAAAAAATAAATGTTTCTGAAATAATAGAAATATCAATCTCGCCTCTTGTAAAAATAGAAGAATTAGATGAGGAGATTGAAGGGAAGGTTGTGTATACCAGCAGCAGGGATTATGTTAAAGGGAATGATGATGGAAAAACATCCAGCTCAGAAAAAAGCAAAAGTAGAAAAGATGCTGGGAAAAATAATGAAAGCCAGAAGAAGATTCCAGTTATAGTAAATATAACTTTAAAGGCAAAATCACCTTATGAAGTGGAGATACTGTGGAGTGTGGATGAAGAGGTAGAGGATGTTGAATTCTTTATTTACCGCAACGGAGAATATATTGGAAAAACTTCGGGATTGAATTATTCAGACAGCGGGCTTGCGCCTTCCAAGACATACCTCTATCAGATTTCCGCTTACAAAGGAGTTGAAGAGAGCAAATCTCCTGCCGCAAGCATAACAACTCTTCCAATAGTGGAAATAAAATATGACATGTATGGAGGGTGCAGTAATTGCGGAATATCCGGCAACTCGACTGGAAAATTCCACACAGAAAAAATAGGGAAAAGATGGTGGATTATCACTCCATTAGGAAATCCCATTTTCATAAAAGCCGTCAGTATGGTGGATACAACTGATTTCGGAGGAAACGGGGGATTTCTGTCATATGACGCTGTTTATCTGAGAGACTCTTCAGGAAAATTCTCAGAGAACCTTAAAAAAGCTGCTGAAAACTCTATTGAAAAAGACGTAATTCATGCATTAACAAACAAAACCCTGTCAAAAATAGGTGATGAAATTTATATAGGAGACAGAAAAAAGATCGCCCATACTTATTTCTGGGCTAATCAGCTTGGAGAAGGGGGAAATGTAAAATGGTATTACTCAACTTCAAAAGGCTGGAAGCTTATTAACGGGGATGGAAATCCATCAAGAGGAGAGAAGATAAATGCAGATAAAAGCTATAATCTTGATATTGGAGGATGGCTTGCTCCAAACTCTGATGGATTTGGAGTTTGGAATCAAAAAGAAGCAAACAGGATCTCGTGGTGGTCGAAAGGCAAAATCCCTTCTGACTTTGAGAAGACAAGAATAGAGGGCAAGGATTCTGAGCCGAGATACTATATCAGAGGAATAGTTACAAAAGAATTTACAGTTTCGCCAGTAATTAACCAGATATACGAAAGAGCATACCTTAAAGAATCAATCCTTAATAAATATGAAAGCTACAGCAAGTGGGCAGAGGCAATCACTCGGAGATTTGATTCATGGGGATTTAATTCAGCCGGGATGTATTCCTATAGATATGAAAACGAAGACAGAGGACTCTCGAAAAGGCTTCCTGTAGAGAAGACGTGGCAGCTTTCAGGATGGGCCATGAAAAAGCCGTATAATGTAAAAAGCATTTATGATGGAGCAGTATGCCCTCCAGGGAGCTCAAATATAAGGTGGCAAGGAGGACAGGCAGACATATTTGACCCTTTATACGAAAAGGCCATGAAATCAGAAGTCCT
>Ga0256830_1001368_pt1 | contig 17369 bp, 15 predicted proteins | sample 128326metaG_FD_190537 | JGI IMG/M metagenome (GOLD analysis project Ga0256830, IMG submission 190537) | Hydrothermal vent microbial communities from Lau Basin, Pacific Ocean - 128-326 | ecosystem: Environmental > Aquatic > Marine > Hydrothermal vents | place: Pacific Ocean: Lau Basin | collected... | reverse complement strand
ATCATCATCAGTCCGGATACCCCAAGCCTTCCCTTGGGTGCCCAACTCAACCTGTCCGCAACCGGCTTGTACAGCGATGGCAGTAGTCAGGAACTCAGTAATCAGGTTAGTTGGAGCAGTGCGGACAGTGGCATTTTGACCGTTGACGCATCGGGTTTTGTGCAGCCGCAAGCCATCGGCAGCAGCACCGTGAGCGCCAGTCTGGCCGGTGTTACAGCCGACACCCTTGTGACGGTCAGCAATGCCGTATTGACCAGCATCGAAATCGCCGCTACCTCCACCACTCTTTCTCTGGGTAAGCAACAAGCGCTGCGCGCTCTTGGCCATTATAGCGATGGTAGCTTGCAGGATGTCACTGAACAGGTGATCTGGCAGAGCGTGCCCTCGGAGCCTTTGGCCATCAGCAATGCCAGCGGCAGTCGCGGATTGGCCACCGCGCTGGCAATAGGCAGCCTTACGGTAACGGCCACTCTGGGAAATATTGCCGGTAATTTGGGATTTAATGTCAGCGCCGCGACGCTGGACAGCATTGATATTTCCCCGCCTGCTGCACGCCTTGCTTTGGGCACCCAGACAAATTTCCAGGCCACTGGCTGGTATTCCGACGGTACTGTGCAGGATGTGAGTACGCAGGTGAGTTGGGCCGCTGTTGATACTGCCATTGCCAGCATCAGCAATGCCGCTGGCAGTCAAGGTCAGGCAACAACCTTGAGCGCAGGGACCACCGGTATTACTGCCACTCTGGATGGCGTGGTGGGCAATGCCTCACTCACTGCGACTGCTGCGCAATTAGTGTCCATTAATGTCGTGCCATCGGTATTAAGCCTGCCAGCAGGTACGGGCCAGAGCCTGAGCGCGGAAGGCAGCTTTTCTGATGGCTCGATACAAATCATCAGTGAACAAGTTACCTGGGAGTCTGATAATCCCAATATTGCCGCAGTAAACAATGGTGCATTGGATGCCCTTGCCCCGGGCAGTGCCCGCATCAGTGCCAGCCTGGCCGGAATTTCCGGTAATGCTGCGCTTACCGTGACTAATGCCACTTTGAGCAGCCTGCAAATCAGTCCCGGTACCCCTGCTTTGACGGTTGGTACACAAATGCAGCTTCAGGCTACAGCGACCTATTCCGATGGCAGTCAGAACGATGTTACCACGCAGGTCATCTGGAGCAGTGCTGATAACACGCGGTTGCTTGCACAAAACGGGGTGGGTCAGCAGGGGCGACTTGTTGCTTTGATCGGCGGCAGTGTTGAGGTTACGGCCAGTCTTGACGGGGTACAGGACAGCGTTACCGTTAATGTTGGCTCCGCCGCTCTGACTGGTCTGAGCATTATCGCTGCAAGTAACAGTCTGGACAGTGCCGAGCAGCAACAGCTGATAGCCAGCGGGACTTTTTCCGATGGCAGCAGTCAGGACCTCACCGATCAGGCGGTTTGGAGTTCTGATGCTCCCGCCCTGGCTTTTGTCAATAATACATCAGCTGATCGCGGTCTCGTTGAGGCTGGCGTCGGTGTGAGTGGCAGCGTCACCATTACCGCCAGTTACGGTGGTTTTAGTCCCACGCTTGATCTGACCATTAATGATACGCCACAGCGACCGGTTTCACTGGTGGTGTTGGCTACCCCCAACACCATTCTCAATGATGGTGCCGATGCCAGTCTGCTTGAAATTCAGGTTCTGGCCGCCAACCCTGCGGCTACTGTGGCTGATGGTACTCCTATCGAGTTGCAAATCAGTCAAAATGGTACTGTGTTAAGCACACAAAATCTGGTTACCACCGGTGGTATTGCCAGCACCAGCTTTACCACGACAGAAAATGGCTTATTGCAGATCCAGGCGACGGAAACCGGAACGGCTATCAGTAACAGCACTGTGCTGTATGCCTCGGCAACTATTGCGGATGTGATTGCCAGCGCAGCCTTTGCCGATGCCCAGGTTTCTGGAACAACTATACTCAGCGGTGGGCGTTTCGGGTTTTTCCTGTATAACCTGTCGAATCGGGACTTTCCCCTGCTGCAATATGAGCTGCGTAATGGTGGAGATATCCTGTCCAGCACCACGGACCCGCTTTTGTTAAATAACAATGTATTATCCGGCGGACTGAAGATGGGCATTATCTACACGCTTCCCGCAGATATTACGGATCAGGGTATCGAGGCGCGTTATTACCTGACCGACCCGGCCAGCGGCGCTTCTTTTTTCTATCGTGTTATATATAGCGCGCCATAACACCGCACGCCCGGAGGGTCTGGGTCAGACTTGTTTCATGTAACTTTGGGGGGAATGGTGCCGGTGAGAGGAGTTGAACCCCCGACCTTCGCATTACGAATGCGCTGCTCTACCAACTGAGCTACACCGGCTTGTTTTTTTTGATGTTACGTCCCGGATAAAGACGCTTTTTTGGAAATAGCGTATAGAAAAGCAAGATGCGCGAGTATAAGAGATGCGCAGGGGTGTAAACAACAGTGGCGCGTTATTCTGCTGTGGTGCGTACCCGCACAATAATGTCGATACTGTCCAGTTCCACGCCAGCAGGCAGCGTGGGCAGGCGCTGTAAGTCCAGTTCCTGATTTTCGATATCCTGCAATAGTCCGGTGTCAATATTATAAAAATGGTGGTGAGCAGAGGTGTTGGAGTCATAAAACACTTTGCTGGGATCGACAATCACTTCACGAATCAAACCCTTGCGGGCAAAAAGTCCGAGTGTGTTGTACACCGTGGCTTTGGAGGCCACCGCACCGTTTTGATTGACGCGCTCCAACACCTGGTCTGCTGAAAGATGTTGCGGCCGGGCAAACAGGATTTGTGCAATTTGTCGACGTTGCTGTGTTGGCGCAATATCGTGCCGCGCCAGCAGTTCGCTGACACTCAGTGTATGTTGATCCTGTGTTTTGGTTCCATCAGTAATTCCTAGCATGTCGCTAAGTATATCGCCAGGGGGGAGTAGTATGCAATGCGACTGATTCAGGTTACGCAGCCGTAGAACAGTCATCCAGTGAAAATGGACCGGCTTCCACCATGGTGGGTTGGTTTTGCACGATATCGGCTAACAGTTGTGCTGAAGCTGGAGCCATTACCACGCCATTGCGGAAATGCCCGGCATTGATGAACAGCCCATCAATTTTGGGGTGGGCTCCGATGAAAGGTACGCCGGAAGGAGAACCTGGGCGTAAGCCAGCCCAATGGCGTTCCATGGGTACGTTGGCCAGAGCAGGCACCATTTCACAGGCCACCTGGGCCAGATTGTCACGGGCTTCTTCAGTGACTGTTTTGTCGAAACCGACATCCTCCATGGTGCTGCCCACCAGCACCCGGCCATCGCGCCGGGGAATAACATAGTGCCCTTGCCATAACACGATGTGTTGCAACTGGCCGGGTTGCATGCGGAATAAAATCATCTGTCCGCGCACGGGCATCACGGGTATTTCCTGGCCCAGTTCTTTGAGAAGGGTGGCGCTCCAGGCGCCACAGGCAACGATAACCTGGTCTGCCATTACTTCGCTGTATTCTGTTTGCACGCCCTGGATGCGCCCCTTCTTGGACAACAGGTGCGTGACCTCGGTGTTTTCCGCTATGTGCACACCACGTGACCGTAAATCCTCACGCAGGGCCTGAATCAGTAACGGATTGCGAATTTGTGCTACCTTCGGCATCCACAGGCCGGACTCGTGGACAGCAGGCAAAGCAGGTTCCAGGCGTTGAATCGTATTGGCATCCACCGGTTGCACATCAGCGGTATATGTTGGCGCCCAGGCCAGGGCTGCTTCGCGTTGATCGTCATCCAGTATCAGCAGGCCACTTTGCGTCCATTCTGCATCAATGCCGGTGGCCTGTTCCAATTCTTCGATCAACTGGTGATAACGGGCCTGACTCCAGGTTGCCAGCTCATTGACCGCAGAGGGATATTTCCAGGGGTACAGCGGCGACAGTATGCCGCCACCTGCCCAGGATGATTCCTGACCCAGCTGGCTGCGTTCGACGAGAATCACTTTTGCGCCGCTGACACTCAGCGTGCGCGCAGTCAGCAGGCCGATAAGGCCGCCGCCGATAATCAAAAAATCCGCCATGATCGTATTTTCCCTTCTGTAAATTAGCGCTGTCTCTGTACAATCCCCCGCAATCCCTGCTGGGTGCATTTTTGTCCGGCCAACTGACAGGCGTCACGCAAGCTGTCCGCCAGTGGCAGCCCAGCCAGTTTGGCGTGAATGATGGCTGCATTGAACGTGTCGCCTGCACCCAGAGTGTCCACTACGCAAGGTAAACCCTGTGCCGGGCTGTGCAGTATCTTGCCCTGCTGATCCACGCCCCAGGCGCCTTGCCCAGCCCAGCTGCAAATATGTTCTGTGGTGGGCATAATCTGCTGCTGTGCCTGTAAAAAGGTGACAGGGTCACTCGTTTCGCTGTTTGTTACGTGACAGGACTGCACGTAGCTGCGTGAGTATAATAGCAGCTTTGCGCCATCACACAGGGACTCTATTCCCTCGCGCGGCTTTTCGATCTCCACCGAATGCGGTATTGTTGGCGCGCGCTGCCGGGCAACATCGAGCATGGCCCGGGTCTGTGCCACATTGCGTCCTTCGAAATGCAGCCAGTCAAAGCCGGTGAGATCAATTTGTTTAAAGGCTGTCAGGCTGTACTCGGGCAAGTCACGATAATGCACGATGGTGCGCGAACCGTTTTGCTTGTTCAGGGTGACATACGATGTGGGTGAGCTCCCGCCTGTTATTACCTGCACTGCATCCATATTCACGCCATAACGTGCAAGATCGGCACGAATAATTGTGCTGCTGGCATCATCAGCCAACGTGCCCGCCCAACTGCATTGGTGTCCTAATTGTTGCAGAACCACGGCGGTATTGCAGGCATTGCCACCGCGTCGTGTGGCCTGTGCACTGGCGCGTACCTCTGCATCTTCCTCAGGATAATCATCCACAGTGTTAATAATGTCGAGGGTTGCGATACCTACTACCAACACGCGCGCCATAAGACAGATCAGGAATCCTGTTTTGGGTCTGAGGGTTGTTTGTCAGACAATGCCGCACCGCCTGGTGAGCGTAATGGGGTCAGTGGTATGTATACGGAAAAATAATCCAGGATCAGCCAGCCCACCAGCATTACCAGCAGATACCACAGTGAATCCAGATAGGCGAGATACCCAAATAAAACCACATCCCACACATAAGCAAAATATAATACGGCCAACACTATGGGTTGTGCGCACACCCGGCCGGTGCATTGCGAGCAGCGCAAAATCCCCCATTTGCCAGTGCGGTACTTGTGCCACCAGCTGAAGGTTTTTTGCTCGCAATGTGGACAAGGAATTGAGGTCATATACAAAATCATCCGACTGATTCATTCGCAGAACGAACATAGTAACCGAGTCCCTCTCAATTGCCTATCATGTGCGTCCAGTGGAAAAATCGCTTGCGGATTTTCCCTGTAAAAAATGCGTGTGGTAGTTACCTCATGATGGCGTACTGGGTTAGACTACTATTACGATGAAAAATATTCGGCGTTATCAAAGCATCACCCCCAGTCTGGATGAAACAGTCTTTGTCGACGACACCGCGCTGGTTATTGGTGATGTGGTGATCGGCAAAGACAGTTCTATCTGGCCAATGACTGTGGTACGTGGCGACGTAAATAAAATCCGTATAGGCAAACGCAGCAATATTCAGGACAACAGCGTGATTCATGTCACTCACCCATATACTGACGTACCCAAAGGTTACGCGGTGGACGTGGGCGACAACGTTACCGTAGGTCACAAAGTGATCCTGCACGGTTGCAAGGTGGGTGATCACTGTCTGGTGGGCATGGGCTCTACCATTATGGATGGCGCAGAGCTGGAGCCTTTTGTGTTACTGGGCGCAGGCAGTCTGGTATCACCAGGTAAAGTGCTGGAGGGGGGCTATTTATGGTTGGGTAGTCCGGTGCGCAAGGTACGGCAGTTGTCAGATGAGGAACGTAAGTGGATTAAATACTCCGCGCAGCATTACGTGGATTTGAAAGGCCACCACTTGGAAAATTGAGGTTTGGACTCCTAGTACCTGACTTTTATGCTCAGGTAATATGCGCTACACTATCAAGCTTGGCTCGATAATAACCACCTGTTAATCATGGTTATTGTGAATTATTCAGTACAAAGCAAGCGAGGTTATGAAATCAATGGACGTTTTGGAACGCATCAAACAACAGGTCGAAAGTAACCCGGTGGTTATTTACATGAAAGGTACTCCACAATTGCCGCAGTGTGGTTTTTCCAGCCGTGCTGCGCAGGCCTTGCAGGCTTGCGAGCAGGAATTTGCTTATGTCAACGTGTTGGCTGATCCGGAAATTTTTGAAAATCTGCCGCGCTATGCCGATTGGCCTACCTTTCCGCAAATCTATATCAACGGTGAGTTGATTGGTGGCTGCGATATCACGCTGGAATTGTTTCAACAGGGTGAGTTGAAGAAAATGGTGACAGAAGCAATGGAAAACGCCAAAGCCACTTAAAGCGGGGCTTTAATTGTCGAACGCAAAAAAATGGCCTGCAAGGGCTATTTTTTTGCGTTGGTAATTTGTGGATTGCTAATCCAGGAATTCTCAGTTGACCGCTTCATTCTGAGATTAAGCTACTGACATGAAATACCGTTGCCGGGCGGGGCTAAACCGGACTGCCGCCAAGCGCCTTCCAGCGATTGACAATGGCGCAAAACAGCTCGGCAGTTTTTTCTGTGTCGTAAACAGCAGAGTGCGCTTCGTTGTTGTTCCATTCGATACCTGCGGCGGCAATGGCCCGGGCAAGCACTGTCTGGCCATAAACGAGCCCGGAGAGTGTGGCTGTGTCAAAAGTGCTGAACTGGTGAAAGGGGTTGCGCTTTATGCCGGTGCGTTCCACGGCTGCCTTGACGAAGGCGAGGTCAAAGGATGGATTGTGGCCCACGAGAATTGCCCGTGAGCAATTGCTGCCTTTGAGTATGTTACGAATGGGTTCAAAGATTTTTTTTAACGCTTTGCCTTCAGGTTCGGCGATGCGCAGTGGGTGGTGTGGGTCGATGCCAGTGAAGGCCAGTGCCGAGGCTTCCAGATTTGCGCCGGGAAAAGGTTCGACGTGAGCGCTGATGGTTTCACCGGGGTAAACCAATCCTGTTTCATCCATGTGGATGGGCACTGCGGCGATTTCCAGCAGGGCGTCGGTGTCGGCGTTGAAGCCGGCGGTCTCCACATCCACCACCACGGGTAAAAAACCGCGAAACCGGCGCGCAATACCGCGGCCCGTGGGGATGGGCGCGGCCAGTTCTTCAGGGGTTTCCGGGGCGTCCGGGTTTTTTGTCGGGAGTTTGGCCGGGGTGTCGGTCGGAATGTTCATAATAATTTCCATGCCAGTGTTTTTCCGGCGAAAAAGGGTATCAGTGTATCGTTGGCAAAAGCCATTTCGGTAGCCAGGGTGTGCTCGCGCCGTTCCAGGGTGATGCTGCCGGTGTTGCGTGGAAGGCCGTAAAAGTCAGCGCCGAAGTGGCTGGCAAAACCTTCAAGTCTGTCCAATGCATGGGCATGCTCAAAGGCCGTGGCATAAAGTTCCAGCGCGGCATGGGCGCTGTAAATGCCGGCACAGCCACAGGCGGATTCTTTTGCGCCTTTGGCATGTGGGGCGCTGTCGGTACCGAGGAAGAATTTTTCCCTGCCGCTGGTGGCGGCAGCGATCAGCGCCTTGCGGTGGGTTTCGCGCTTGAGTACAGGCAGGCAATAATTGTGCGGGTGTATGCCACCGACCAACATGGCATTGCGATTCAGTAGCAGGTGTTGCGGTGTAATGGTTGCCGCAATGTGATTGCCGCTTCCCAGTACAAAGTCGACGGCATCTTTGGTGGTGATGTGTTCAAACACAATTTTCAGGCCGGGAAATTGTTGAGTGAGGGGTATGAGTTTCTGTTCGATAAACACCCTTTCACGGTCAAATACATCCACCGCAGGATCAGTGACCTCCCCGTGTATCAGCAGTGGCAGGCCACAGGCTTCCATAGCGGCCAATGCAGGGTAAATTTTTTGCAGGTGAGTGACTCCGCTGTCGGCATTGGTTGTGGCGCCGGCCGGATACAATTTGACGGCAAACACCATGCCACTGCTTTTGGCGCGGGAAATTTCGTCTGGTGAAGTGTCGTCAGTAAGGTATAGGGTCATCAGGGGTTGGAAGTCACAGCCTGCTGGCAGAGCGTCCAGAATACGTTGGCGATAGGCCAGCGCCAATGCCGTTGTTGTTACTGGCGGGCTGAGGTTGGGCATGATAATGGCGCGCGCAAACTGTCGCGCAGTGTGCCCGATGACGGCGGCCATGGCGGCTCCGTCACGTACATGCAGATGCCAGTCATCGGGGCGTGTCAGTGTGAGCTGGGTGATGGATGAGTTCAAATGTGTGGTTCCGGCCGGATCGTGTTTTGTGTTTGGGAGTGCTCTCATTATGCCATGTTTGCCGCTGGCGCAGTGCGACGTGCCGGGTGACAATACAGTTTATTTTATGCTCTGGAGGTTTTGTGCGTATTCCCCGGATTTATCAGCCGATGCCACTGGCCAGTGGTCAGACAATTGAGCTGGATGCTCAGGCGACGGTGCATCTCACCAGGGTGTTGCGCCTGCGGGTGGGTGATGTGCTGGTGCTTTTTAACGGCAAGGAGAACGCTGATGGTGAAAACGGGGAGTTTATGGCGCGAGTGAGTGCTGTGGAGCGGCGTTCAGCGTTGATTGACGTTGGTGAGTTTGTGCTACGTTCGCCGGAGTCGTTGTTGGAACTGGTGTTGTTACAGGGGGTTTCGCGTGGAGAACGCATGGATTACACGGTGCAAAAAGCAGTGGAATTGGGTGTTTCGCGCATTGTGCCGGTGTTGAGTGAGCGCACGGTGGTGAATCTTAAGGGGGAGCGGCAGGAGAAGCGTCGTGTGCACTGGCAGGGGGTGGTGAACAGCGCCTGCGAGCAGTGTGGTCGTAACCGGGTACCGGTGGTGGCAGCGGTACAGTCATTTGCTCAGGTGCTTGCGGAGACGGCAGAAACGGACAGTCTGAAGCTGGTGTTGCATCATCGTGCTGAGACAGATCTTGCTATGTTGCCAGCACCCCGGGGGGCGGTGAGCCTGTTGATAGGTCCCGAGGGCGGGTTGTCGGGGCAGGAAATTGCGGCAGCGGAAGCCGCAGGGTTTATACCATTACGACTTGGTCCTCGGGTGTTGCGCACGGAGACTGCGGCGTTGGCTGCAATTTCGGTATTACAGTGGCGCTGGGGTGATTTCACTGTCGGAGCTGATTCAAAGTGAATGTGCTGACATTTTTACGCAGGTTGAGTTTTCTGTCTGTACGGCAGCGGCTGGAATGGTTTCCGCCTTTTTTTCTGATGCGCGTGAAGGTGTTGGAGTTGACCGACGATTGGCAAACCGTGCGTTTGCATCTGCCGCTGAATGCCTTTTCGCGCAATATGAGTGACAGCATGTTTGGTGGTTACCAGGCCTCGCTGGCTGACCCCATTGCTGCCCTGGCCTGTGCGCAGCGTTACCCAGGGCACGAGGTGTGGACGCGGGCCATGCACGTTGACTTTGTGGCTGAGGGCAACAGTGATCTGGAGCTGCGCTTTGAATTTGATGCGGCTATCGACCGGAAAATCCGGGATGACCTTGCCGCCCGTGGCCGTAGCACTCCGCAGTTTGAGTATGGTTTTTACCGGCAGGACGGTGTGCTGTGCAGTCGGGTAACCAATACGGTGGCGATTCGTCCCAAGGGTTATATTGCGCTTCCCGGAATAACAGGGAGCGAAAAAAGAGATTCACGTGAAAAGTAAAATCCACTCGCAGTTTCTATTATGGGAGATGGCATAACCGAGGGGTGAGATCGGAGGATAACGCAACCGTACGCTAGGATGTGGCATTGTTTAATGGGTCACAAATTACTGTCATTTACAGGGATTTTCTGACAGAATTCGCGGCGCGCTACTGGCAGGGTTGGGGCAGGATTGGGTCAGTGCGTAAGCATATGGCAGGACTTAAGGGAATAAATAAAAGCAGGCATCAGGCAGTGTTTTTTTATGCGCTGAGGGGTGTTTGCTAATAACACAGGATGAAACACATGCGTGAACAAGACACATTTGCCAGTCGATTAACCCAGTTGATTCGTGAACACAATATCTCCCACGCAGAAGTTGGTCGTGTGGTAGGCGTTTCCGGCCAGGCTGTGGGCAAGTGGGCCAAGGGCGGGAACATCGAATACGATAATCTTAAGACGGTGGCAGCCCATTTTGATGTGAACTGGATCTGGCTGCGTTATGGTGATGACGCAATGACCTCATTCAGCGAGCGTCGCACCGGCAGCAAAGTGCGCCGTGCGGTGATCAAATCCATCGTTGATAATGAGCAACGCATGCGTCTGGCATTGGAGGCTGCCACCATAGGCACCTGGGATCTTGATATTGTGGGTGACCAGATGGTGTTGTCCGATGTGGCAGAAAAGCTGTTGAGGGTAGGCAAGAACGGTTTTCGTGGTAACAAAAATGACCTGCTGTCGTACGTTGCAACGGCTGATCGCGCCCAGGTGGATGAGGCTTTGAATAATGTGATCGAAGGCCGGGAGACGAATTTTGATGTGACCCACCGCCTCACCAATGGCGCGGGGCGTGTGCAGCAGCGTGGCAAGATAGTCGAAGATGATGCCGGGCGACCGGTGCGCATTATCTGTGTTATTACTGCGGCAGAGTCCTGATTCCGGTTTTGACTGCGCAGCGTTTAGCACCGATATTAATCATTAACTTATTGTTTTGTAAATGGTTTGGTCTGTGATTTGTGCTTGGGTCCGCGCTGCGCTGGCTTGACCTGTACGGGTAAAACAACGATCATACGCGGCTCTTTTTTGCCGCGGCCTCTGCTTACTTCGTCAATGTCACTTTGGCGGGGTTCGGGTGTCCTGGCGAATCAAGCAGGCACGAATTTCTAAAGAGGTTGGAACATGTCCCAGCAATTGCAAATGTCTGATGTTGATGCCACAGAAACTCAGGAGTGGGTAGAAGCGCTGGCGGCGGTGATTGAGCACGAAGGTGTCGAGCGTGCCCACTTTCTGCTTGAGCAGCTCATCGACAAGGCGCGGCGCTCCGGCGCCAATCTGCCGTTTTCCGCCAATACCGCCTATGTGAACACCATTCCCACGCACCTGGAAGCCGAGTTGCCGGGTGATCAGGCTATTGAGGATCGCATTCGTTCCTACATTCGCTGGAATGCCATGGCCATGGTGGTCAAGGCCAATCGTAAAAGCAGCGAGCTGGGTGGGCACATTGCCACTTTTGCGTCGGCGGCAACACTGTATGACATCGGCTTCAACCACTTCTGGCATGCGCCCAACAGTGAGCATGGCGGTGACCTGGTCTTTTTCCAGGGCCATGCCTCACCCGGCATGTACTCGCGTGCCTTTCTCGAAGGCCGCCTGACAGAGGAACAATTGGATAACTTCCGTCAGGAAGTGGGCGGCAAAGGCCTGTCGTCCTATCCGCACCCGCATCTGATGGACAATTTCTGGCAGTTTCCCACGGTATCCATGGGGCTGGGGCCAATCATGTCCATTTATCAGGCGCGCTTCATGAAGTACCTGCAACATCGCAGTCTGGCCAATACAGAAGCACGCAAAGTGTGGGCGTTTATTGGTGATGGTGAGACCGATGAGCCGGAAACCCTGGGCGCTATTTCACTGGCCGGTCGGGAAAAGCTCGATAATCTCGTATGGGTGGTGAATTGCAACCTGCAACGCCTCGATGGCCCGGTGCGTGGCAATGGCAAAATCATACAAGAGCTGGAGGCCAACTTTCGTGGCACCGGCTGGAATGTGATCAAGGTCTTGTGGGGAAGTTATTGGGACCCCTTGCTGGCTATGGATAAAGACGGTTTGTTGCAACAGCGCATGATGGAATGTGTGGATGGCGACTTCCAGAATTACAAATCCAAAGATGGCGCTTACGTACGCGAACACTTTTTTGGCAAGTACCCGGAATTAAAAGCCATGGTGGCGAAGATGTCTGATGAAGATATCTGGCGCCTTAATCGTGGCGGGCATGATCCGCATAAAGTTTATGCGGCTTATCATGCAGCAGTGAACACCAGTGGCCAGCCCACGGTGATTCTGGCGCAAACTGTGAAGGGGTACGGTATGGGGTCCGCCGGTGAAGCCCAGAACCGCACGCATTCACAAAAAAAGCTGCAAGATAACGAAATGCTGGACTTCCGCGACCGGTTCAATATTCCACTGAATGACGAAGATGCCGCCGCCGGTAAATATTATGTGCCTGAAGCGGACAGTGAAGAAATGCAGTACATGAATGCCCGCCGAGCAGAACTTGGTGGCCATTTACCGGTACGCAGCACACAGGCTGCGCCACTGGATATCCCGCCTTTGTCGATTTTTGATGCGATGCTGGCAGGCAGCGGTGATAAAGAGATGTCTACTACCATGGCCTGGGTGCGGATGTTGACCATATTGTGCCGCGATAAAAATATCGGCAAAAATGTGGTGCCCATTGTGCCGGATGAAGCGCGCACTTTTGGTATGGAGGGTATGTTCCGCCAGCTGGGTATTTACTCTTCGGTGGGCCAATTGTATACGCCGCAGGATAAAGACCAGATCATGTTCTACAAGGAAGACATGAGTGGACAGATCCTCGAAGAAGGCATTAACGAAGCCGGCGCCATGTCATCCTGGATTGCTGCGTCCACGGCGTACAGTTCACACGGCGTCAACATGATTCCGTTTTATATTTATTACTCCATGTTCGGTTTTCAACGCATAGGTGACTTGGCCTGGGCCGCAGGTGACATGCAGGCGCGAGGTTTTCTGATTGGTGGCACGGCGGGTCGCACCACACTGGCTGGTGAGGGTTTGCAGCACCAGGATGGGCACAGCCTGATTCTGTCCGGTACCATTCCCAACTGCATCAGTTATGACCCTGCTTTCAGTTATGAAATGGCGGTGATCATTCACGACGGCATGCGCCGCATGTTTGCCGAGCAGGAAAATGTGTTTTATTACGTCACCGCGATGAATGAGAACTACGCGCATCCGGCCATGCCTGAAGGTGCCGAAGCCGGTATTATCAAGGGGCTATACAAATTCCGCGCCGCAGAGAATACCAAGGCGGCAACAGTGCAGCTTATGGGCAGTGGTGCGATTTTGCGTGAAGTGATCGCGGCAGCAGACTTGTTGCGTGACGATTGGGCGGTGGATGCAGATATCTGGAGTGCCACCAGCTTTACCGAGCTGGCCCGTGACGGGCGTGACTGTGATCGCTGGAATCGCCTGCATCCTGTTGATGAAGCCCGCGTACCCTACATAACACAATGTTTTGCCGGCCATGCCGGCCCGGTAATCGCTGCCACTGACTATATTCAGTTATATGCTGACAAGGTGCGCAAGTGGATACCGGCGCGCTATGAGGTTCTGGGTACCGATGGCTTTGGCCGCAGCGATACCCGTTCCCAATTACGCAAGCATTTTGAAGTCAATGCTGTGTATATTGCCCTTACGGCACTGAAGGCATTGGCGGATGAAGGCAGTATTGATGCCGTTACTGTGGCCGAAGCCATTGATAAATACGGTGTTGACCCGGAAAAAATCAACCCACTGCATGCTTGATTGGGTAGGCATTGCCCGCCACCTGGCCGCGGCATAATCCTGTTAGGATAATAATTGGTGGGCAATTGCCCACTCTACAAATGATCGGGAACGTACACATTGTTTCATGCGCGTTCCTGACTGACGTTCAAGTTGGCAAAAAACATGGCAAAAGACTCTTTGATAAAAGAAGTGGTAATACCCGACATCGGTGACTTTGACAGTGTTGAAGTGATCGAAGTACTGGTTGATGCAGGTGACACCATTGCCGCAGAAGACTCTCTGATTTCCGTGGAGTCTGACAAAGCCACCATGGAAATCCCCGCCCCCGAAGCGGGTGTGGTGAAAGAGGTAAAGGTTTCGGTGGGTGATCAGGTCTCCCAGGGCAGCTTGATATTGCTGTTGGAGCCCAGTGGTGATGTGCCTGCGGAGGCCGCGCCCGTGACACAGGAAAGTACGCCAGCGCCGGTGGCCAGTAAACCGGCTGCACCTGCGCCACAACCCGTTGCACAGCCTCCGCACCATCGCCCCTCGCCCACAGCAAAAATCGATGAGGTGAGTTTTGCCCGCGCGTATGCCAGCCCCTCGGTGCGTAAATTTGCCCGTGAGCTGGGAGTAGACCTGGGGCGTGTCGCTGGCAGTGGCCGCAAAGGCCGGGTTATCAAGGATGATGTAAAGGCCTTTGTTAAACAGGCTTTGACCCAGGGCACTGGCGGCGGTGGTTTGGCTGTGGCCCCCATGCCGGACATTGATTTCAGCCAGTGGGGTGAGATTGAAAGCCAAAAGCTGAGCAAGATCAACAAACTTACAGGCAAATTTCTGCACCGCAACTGGGTTACCATACCGCATGTTACGCAGTTTGATCAGGCCGATATCACCGAGCTGGATGCCCTGCGCAAAACCATGGCGGCGGAATACAAAGACAAAGGCATCAAGATCACCATGCTGGCCTTTTTGATCAAGGCCGTAGTGGCCGGGTTGCGTGAGCTGCCACGTTTCAATGCATCGCTGGATGCCTGTGGCGAAAACCTGATATTGAAGCATTATTTCAATATTGGCATTGCCGTGGACACACCGGATGGACTGGTGGTGCCCGTAGTGCGTGATGCCGACAGCAAAAGTCTGGTGGATATCGCAGCCGAACTGGGTGAAATCAGCCAAAAGGCCCGTGACAAAAAACTCAAACCCTCGGACATGCAGGGTGGCTGTATGACGATTTCCAGTTTGGGCGGCATTGGCGGCACGCAATTCACGCCTATCGTCAATGCGCCGGAAGTGGCCATTCTTGGTGTGTCACGTCACAAAATGACACCGGTATGGAATGGTGAAACCTTTGAGCCCCGGCTGATGCTGCCGTTGTCATTATCTTACGACCATCGTGTGGTTGATGGTGCTGATGGCGCACGTTTTACCCGTTTTATGGGCCGGGTGTTGGCAGATGCCAACGGACTGGTGAAATAAATTATGAGCAGTCTGACCGAAGTCAAAATACCCAACATCGGCGATTTCGACGGTGTTGAAGTGATCGAAATTCTGGTAGCCGCTGGCGATCCTGTTGCGGTGGAAGATTCGCTGATATCCGTGGAGTCTGACAAAGCCACCATGGAAATTCCCGCACCACAGGCGGGTGTGGTTAAAGAAGTACTGGTATCTGTGGGCGACACCGTGGCCGAAGGCAGCACGATCCTGATGCTGGGAACAGAAGAATCCGGGGCGTCTGCGCCAGCGGGCAGCAGCAAACCGGCGGTAACTGAACAAGTGCCAATAGCAGCCCCAACGGCAAGCCAATACAGCGGTGATGTCGATATCAGTACACAGGTTGTGGTGCTGGGTTCCGGTCCCGGTGGTTATACCGCAGCATTCCGTGCCGCAGACCTGGGTCTGAGCGTGGTGATGATCGAGCGCTACGAAAGCATCGGCGGTGTGTGTCTCAATGTAGGCTGTATTCCCTCCAAAGCGCTGTTGCATACTGCGCAGGTGCTCAATGAAGCGGCAGAATTTGCTGACATCGGCGTCAACTTCAACAAGCCCGAAATCGACCTTGATAAACTGCGTGCGCACAAAGACCGTGTGCTGGGCAAACTCACCGGCGGTCTCAAACAGCTGGCCAAGCAACGTAAAGTGAACATTGTGCATGGCTACGGCAAATTCACTTCCGCCAACACTATCAAAGTGGAAGCAGAGGACGGCAGCAAAACCGTGGTGGGTTTTGACAATTGCATTATCGCCGCTGGTTCCAGGGTTACCAAACTGCCCTTTATTCCCTGGGATGATCCGCGGGTAATGGACTCCACCGACGCACTGGAAATTGAAGAAATCCCGGAGCGACTACTTGTCGTTGGAGGCGGTATCATTGGTTTGGAAATGGCCACTGTGTATGATGCGCTGGGCGCCAAAGTCACCGTTGTGGAACTGTCCTCCGGCCTGATTCCGGGCGCTGATCGTGACGTGGTGCGCCCGCTGGAACGGCGCATTAAAAAACGTTACGAAAATATTTATTTGAACACCAAAGTGACCGCCATTGAAGCCACTGAAAAAGGCATGTTGTGTTCTTTTGATGGTAAGAAGGCGCCGGAAAGCGATACCTTTGACCGTGTGTTGGTATCCATCGGGCGTAGCCCCAATGGTTTGCTGATTGATGCCGATAAGGCAGGTGTGTCAGTGGATGAGCGTGGTTTTATTGCTGTGGACAAACAACAGCGCACCAACGTGAATCATATTTTTGCTATCGGCGACATAGTCGGTCAGCCCATGCTTGCACACAAGGCCACCCATGAAGGCAAAGTGGCGGCAGAAGTTATCAGTGGTAAAAAGACTTTCTTTGATGCCCGCACCATTCCTTCGGTGTGTTACACCGATCCTGAAGTGGCATGGATGGGCAAGACCGAAGACGAATGCAAGGCGGAAGGTGTGGCCTATGAAAAAGGCGTGTTTCCCTGGGCTGCCAGTGGGCGCTCGTTATCACTGGGACGCGATGAAGGCATGACCAAAGTCTTGTTTGACGACAATCATCGCATCATTGGTGCAGCGATGACCGGCCCCAATGCGGGTGAATTGATTGCCGAGGCGGTGTTGGCGCTGGAATTGGGTGCTGATATTGAAGATATCGCCCTGACCATTCACCCACACCCAACCCTGTCGGAAACATTCAACTTTGCCGCCGAGGTAGCCGAAGGAACATGCACCGATATTTATGCACCCAAAAAAGCGGCGAAGAAAAAGAAGTAAATTTTATGTATCGGTCAACGGATGATGAGTAAACAAAAACCATCAGGTGTATCATCCACTGACGATTATTTTTTGATAAAAGACGGTGTGGAATATTCAGGGGCGCACTTATTGATTGATTTGTGGGGCGCCTCCCGGCTGGATGATCGTCCGTATATCGAAGAAGTATTGAAGCATTGTGTCACGGCCTGCCATGCAACGCTGTTGCATATTCATTTACACCAGTTTTCAGAAAGCGGCGGTATTTCGGGCGTCGCCGTGCTCGCAGAGTCGCATATCAGCGTACATACCTGGCCGGAACGTAACTATGCTGCCTTTGATGTATTTATGTGCGGGGCAGCCACGCCTTCAAATGCCCCAGCTGTTTTAAATAAAGCATTCAGGCCGAGTGAGCTGAAAGTAAAAGAAGTATTACGTGGATATAAAGAAGACGGATAAAATGTCGTTATCTCGTCATTCCGGCAGTTAACCCCGACACAGCGTAACCTTTCAGGGTTCAAAAAATGAACCAGCCCCTATCGAAATTATCA
>Ga0256830_1001367_pt1 | contig 17375 bp, 18 predicted proteins | sample 128326metaG_FD_190537 | JGI IMG/M metagenome (GOLD analysis project Ga0256830, IMG submission 190537) | Hydrothermal vent microbial communities from Lau Basin, Pacific Ocean - 128-326 | ecosystem: Environmental > Aquatic > Marine > Hydrothermal vents | place: Pacific Ocean: Lau Basin | collected... | reverse complement strand
CAAGGACGCTGAACAGGAGATGATCCTCAAGGTCTTTCGGTTCAGCCATACCCGGGTGGGGGAGATCATGACTCCCAGGACGGAGATGTTTGTGCTGGAGGTGGACACTCCTCCCATGGAGGCCTATGACAGGCTCAAAGAGGTGACTTTCAGAGAGGTCCCCCTCTACGAGGGCTCCATGGACAACATGGTGGGCATCATGAGGACCAAGGACCTCCTGGGCCTTCCCTGGGGAGTGGTCACGGTGGGGAGCCTCCGGGATATCATGACGGAACCCTACTTTGTGCCCGAGAGCAAGGAGGTGGCGGATCTGCTCAGGGAGTTCCAGAAGAAGCGCCTCCATATGGCCATCGTCATCGACGAGTATGGTGGGGTGGCGGGGCTGGTCACCCTGGAGGACGTGATAGAGGAGCTGGTGGGAGAGATCTCCGACGAGTTTGACAGGGAGGGGGAGGAGATGGAGGAGGTGGCCCCTGGTGTCTATAGGGTCTCCCCCCGCATGGCCCTGGAGGATCTGGAGGAGCGCCTGGGGATTCCCTATCCCGATGAGGATGTGGACATAGATACTGTAGGAGGGCTGGTCTTTCACCTCTTCGGCCGGGTGCCCCAGAGGGGGGAGTGGGTGGAGTATGGAGGCTGGCGTTTCGTGGTGGAGGATGTGAAGAGAACCAAGATCCTGAAGCTGCGTCTGGAGAGGGTGGAGGGTGGTGAGGAGGCCTGAGACACCCTTCATTGGAGCCGGGAGTGGGGGCCCCCTGGTACTCCTGGGGATCCCCCTGGAGGCCACCCTTTCCTATCGCCTGGGGGCTGGAGGAGGGCCCGGGGCCGTGAGGGAGGTGTCGGAGGTCCTGGAGACCTACAGCCCTTACCTGGACCTGGATCTGGAGGATCTGGCCTTCAGGGACCTGGGGGACCTCCCCCCCTTGCGGGGTAAGGTGGAGGACTATCTGGACTGGGTCCGGGGATTGGTGGAGGCCTACCTGAGGGAGGGCAAGACCCTTCTGGCCCTGGGGGGGGAGCATCTGGTCACCCTCCCCCTGGTGAAGGCTCATAAGGCCCTGTGGCCAGACCTTGTGGTGTTTCACCTGGACGCTCACATGGACTTGAGGGACCGGTACGAGGGCCTCTCTTTCTCCCATGCCACGGTTATGAGGCGGGTGTGGGAGGAGGTGGAGGGGAGGGTCTACCAGGCGGGGATCAGATCGGGGACCCGGGAGGAGTGGTCCTTCTCCCGGAAAAACTGTCGTCTGGCTCCCTTTGACCTCTCCGCCTTGGGGACTCTCCTGGAGGAGGCAGGCCAAAGCCCCATCTACCTCACCCTGGATTTGGATCTGGTAGACCCTGGATTCCTGCCGGGAACGGGCACCCCTGAGGGGGGAGGGGTGGCCCCCAGGGAGCTCTTTTCGGCCTTGCCTCTCTTTAAGGGAAGACGCCTGGTGGGGGCCGACGTGGTGGAACTCTCCCCGGTCCATGATGTCACCGGAGCCTCCGCCATCCTGGCGGCCAAGGTGGTGAGGGAGCTCCTCCTCCTTTTGGGCCAAGCCCGGGAGGATTTCTAGGCTCGAGGTTCAGAGCCGAAGGGCTTTCCTCCTTTGAATCATTCTGGGGACAACCTTGAACATGGAACTTTGAACAGCAGGTTGAACCCCTTGCCAACTCTTTGGCCTTTGTGGTAGAACCCCCCTCACGCTGGGGTAAAGGGTCCCCTATGGGCCCTTTTTGCTTTTGACAGGGATAAAGGGTTGGTGATTAGGTAGGATTGATCCGGATTAGGAGGATGGGTGATGCCCAAGGCAAAGACCAAGATGAAGACCAACAGGAGTGCCGCCAAGAGGTTTAAGGTGACGGGGTCTGGCAAGTTGAAGAGACGCAAGGCGGGGAAGAGCCATCTCTTGGAGGAGAAGCCCGCCAAGAGGAAGAGGCGGTTGCGCAAGGCGGCTCTGGTGGGCAAAGAGGAGATGGAGCGTATGAAGAGGCTTCTCCCCTACGCCTTCTGATGGATCTGGGCCAGGCCCAGGGGAGACCTTTGAAGAATTTAGAGACGGGGATCCCGGGAGGGGTACCCTAGAAGGAGGAAAGAGGCATGCCTAGAGTTAAGGGAGGCCCTAAGACCAGGCATCGTCGCAAGAAGTGGCTGAAGCTGGCCAAGGGCTATTACGGGAACAAGAGCAAGACCTATTCTGTTGCTCGCCAGACGGTGATCAAGGCCCTCGCATATGCATACAGGGACAGGAAGAACAGGAAGAGGGACTTCAGGAGGCTCTGGATCACCCGGATCAACGCCGCGGCTAGGCTCCATGGCCTCACCTACGGCCAGTTTATCCATGGCTTGAGGCTGGCCCAGGTGGAGGTGAACCGGAAGATGCTGGCGGACCTGGCTGTCAGGGAGCCCCAGGCCTTTGCCCGTCTGGTGAACCTGGCCCGGGAGCAGCTGGACGTGGCCTGACCCCGCTTTGGATGAGCGCGTAAAAGGGCGGGGTGTGAGGGAGTCGTGATCCCCTTTGTCCTCGGGCAAGGGCCGAAGGCCCAAGGTGTCCTGGGGAGCTTATGGTCCTGGGGCCCGGGGCTCTTTCTTTCCTTGTACCGCCCATGCATGCTGCCATGAGATACGTTGCCGTCCTGGGGATAGGTCGTTTTGGCTACAGCGTGGCCAAGACCCTCTCGGAGATGGGCTGTCAGGTCCTGGCCATCGACAAGGATGGCACCAAGGTGAAGCAGCTGGAGGACCTGGTGACCCAGGCCGTTCAGCTGGACGCCACCGATGAGAGGGCCTTGAGGGCTGTGGGTATCAAGGACGTGGACGTGGCCGTGGTGGCCATCGGTCAGAACATGGAGGCGAGCATTCTGGTCTCCCTCATTCTCAAAGAGATGGGCATCCCCTACGTCCTCTCCAAGGCCGTCACTCCCCAGCATGGACGGGTACTGGAGAAGATCGGCTGTGATCGGGTGGTCTACCCCGAGGGGGATATGGGGGTGCGGGTGGCCCGTTCCCTGGTCTCCCCCACCATCCTGGATGAACTGGAGATCTCCAGGGACTACGGTATTTACGAGGTCCAGGTCCCCCGTTCCCTGGCGGGGAAATCCCTGGCCCAACTGGCTTTCAGGAGCAAGTTCAATCTGAACGTCATCGCCATAAAAGATCACTCCGGCGATATCAACCCCTCCCCCGGGGGGGAGGACGTGCTGGAGGAGGGGCAGGTTTTGGTCCTCCTGGGGAGAAAAGAGGACCTGAACCGCTTCGAGAAGGCCATGAAGAAGTGGAATAAGGAGAGATGAGAGAGAAGCTGGAAGCCCTTAAGGAGAAGGCCCTGAGAGAGCTGGAGGGACTGGACTCCCTTCAGAAGCTCAGGGAGTTTCAGGTGCGCTATCTGGGCAGGAAGGGGGAGCTCAAGTCCCTTCTCAAGGAGATGGGGCGACTGGCCCCTGAAGAGAGACCCTTGGTAGGCCAGCTGGCCAACAGGATAAAAGACCTTGTGGAGAAGGCCATAGCCGAGAAGGAGAGGGTTCTGAGGGCTCAGGAGGAGGAGCGTCGACTGGAGGCTGAGAGGATCGACGTCACCCTCCCCGGTAGGGGCCCGGACCTGGGGGGAGTCCATCCCCTCACCCGGGTTCTGAGGGAGATAGAGGAGGTCTTCATCTCTCTGGGCTTTCAGGTGGCCCAGGGCCCGGAGATAGAGACGGACTACTACAACTTCGAGGCCCTTAACATACCTCCCCACCATCCCGCCCGGGACATGCAGGACACTTTCTACATCGAGGGGGGGCTCCTTCTGAGGACCCATACCTCTCCGGTACAGATTCGGGTCATGGAGAGGTTCCGTCCTCCCATTCGCATCATCGCCCCTGGCAAGGTCTATCGCCGGGATGCCGATGTCTCCCATACCCCCATGTTCCACCAGGTGGAGGGACTCCTGGTGGACGAGGTGACCACCTTTGCCGATCTCAAAGGGGTGCTGGAGGAGTTTGCCCTTCGCCTCTTCGGTCCCCAAACCCGGGTGCGCTTTCGCCCCAGTTACTTCCCCTTCACAGAGCCCAGCGCAGAGATGGATATCGGATGCGTCATGTGCGGCGGAGAGGGATGTCGGGTGTGCAAGGGGACGGGGTGGCTGGAGATCCTGGGTTGCGGCATGGTGGATCCCGCCGTCTATACCTTTGTGGATTACGATCCCCAGGTCTATCGGGGCTTCGCCTTTGGCCTGGGAGTGGAGCGGATCGCCATGCTCAAATACAGGATCGACGATATCAGGCTCTTCTTTGAGAATGACCTGAGATTCCTGAGGCAGTTCTTGTGAGGGTGCCATGCTCTTTACCTTGAATTGGCTGGACGAGTTCGTGGATTGCAGGGACCTCTCCCCCCAGGAGATTGCCCATAGCCTCACCATGGCAGGCCTGGAGGTGGAGGGGGTGAGCTATCTGGGAGAGGGACTGGAGAGGGTGGTGACGGGCCGGATCCTGGCCCTCAGGGAGCATCCCCAGGAGAGGCGCTGGAAGGTGTGCCGTCTCTCCCTTGGGAACCAGGAAGTTCAGGTGGTGAGCGGGGCTCCCTATCTGGAGGAGGGGCTCAACGTTCTGGTGGCCCTTCCCGGGACTCGCCTCCCCAACGGTACGGTGGTGGAGACGGTGGAGCTCAAGGGAGTGGAGTCCCAGGCCAATCTGGTGTCGGAGATAGAGCTGGATCTGGCCCAGGAGGGGGAGGTGGAGACGGTGATCTTCCTGGAGGAGGATGTGGAGCCTGGCCAGAAGGCCATCCCCCTCCTTCACATGGACGACTTTCTTCTGGAGACCAGTCCCACCCCCAATCGGCCCGACTGTCTGGGGGTCCTGGGAGTGGCCCGGGAACTGGCCGTTCTTCTGGATCGTCCCCTCAAGATGCCCCAGGTTTCCTTTCCTCAAGAGGGGCCTCCTGTGGATGAGGTGGTGGAGGTGGAGATCAGGGATCCAGACCTGTGTCCCCGCTACTGCGCCCGTTACGTGGAGGGGATAAAGACGGGTCCTTCGCCCCTGGCCATGAAGGTCCGCCTCAAAGCGGCGGGCATCAGGGCCATCTCCAATGTGGTGGACGTCACCAACTATGTCCTGGTGGAGCTGGGCCATCCCCTCCATGCCTTCGACTACGACGACCTGAGGGGTCACAGGATCGTGGTGAGGAGGGCCAGGGAGGGAGAGGTTTTGGTCACCCTGGACGGTAACGTGAGGGAGCTGGAGCCCGATATGCTCCTCATAGCCGATGCTGAAAGGGGCGTGGCCCTGGCGGGGATCATGGGGGGTGCCAACTCTGAAGTGAGGAGGCGCTCTGAGCGGATCCTCATAGAGAGCGCCTTTTTCCAACCCACCTCCATCAGGCGCACGGCCAAGAGGCTGGGCATCTCCACGGAGGCCTCCAAGCGCTTCGAGCGGGGAGCCGATATAGAGGGGCTGGTCTTGGCCCTGGATCGGACCACCCAGCTCATTCTGGAGGTGGCGGGGGGAAAGGCGGCCAGGGGCATGGTGGATGCCTATCCCCAACCATACCATCCCAGGAAACTCACCCTCTCTCTGGAGGGGTTGGACAACTTTCTGGGCACCTCTGTCCCCCATCAGGAGGCCGAGCGGATCCTGATGGGGTTGGGCTTTGCCCCCAGGAGGAAGATGGGTCAGCTGGAGGTGACGGTGCCCTCATACAGGGCCTTCGACGTCACCAGGGAGATAGATCTTGTGGAGGAAGTGGCCCGGGTTTACGGATACCACAGGATTCCGTCCACCATGCCCTCGGGCCCCCTGCCCAGGGAGCGGGTGGAGAGCCAGAGATCCCTCGTCATGGAGGCCCAGGCCCTGCTGTCGGGATTGGGTCTGGTGGAGACCATAAACTATAGCTTCATAGCCTCCTCTTCCCTCGAGACCCTGGGTTTCCCTCGGGAGGACCCCAGGGCCCATCCCGTGGCCATCGTTAATCCCCTGAGCGAGGAGATGGCGGTCATGCGGACCACCCTTCTACCGGGCCTCCTGGCCACGGCTCAAGCTAACGAGAAGGTTCAGGTGAAGGACATGGCCCTGTTTGAGGTGGGCCACGTCTTTTTGAAGGAGGGAGAAGGTATCAGGGAAGAGCTCTGCGGGGCCCTCCTGGCCATGGGTAAGAGGGGCACCGCCTGGGACGACAGGGGTAAGGAGTACGACTTCTTCTTCGTGAAAGGGGTGGTGGAGGAGTTGGTGAAGCGCATGAAGGGGGGAGAGGTCACTCTGGAGCCCTGGAGCGAACCCTATCTCCACCCTGGCAGGGCGGCCCGGATCCTCCTGGACGGTTCCCCCCTGGGTCACATGGGAGAGATCCATCCCCGCCTGGCCAGGAGATATCGGTTATCTGGCAGGTGTTACGTGGCGGAGTTCTCCCTGGAGACCCTGGCCGGGGGAAGGGCCATGGTGTTCGAACCATTACCCAGGTTTCCCGGTACCACCAGGGACCTCTCCATGATCGCTCCCCGCTCTCTCTCCCATGCCCGGATCCTGGCCGCCATGAAGGAGTTGGCTCCGGACCTCCTTTGGGAGATACGTCTCATCGACCTGTATACCGGTCCTCCCATTGAAGAGGGGAAGAGGAGCCTCACCTACTCCCTTCTCTATCGGGCCCATGACAGGACCCTCACCGACGAGGAGGTGGAGGGGGTCCACCTCAGGTTGGTGGATGAGCTGGAAAAACGCCTTCCCATAAAGGTCCGCAGGTAGCGGGGATCTCTGAGGGGAGGGAAAAACCATGGTCAGGGGGTGGGTTATGAAGAAGGTGGTGGTCTTTTTGACCTTTCTCATGGTGATGGGGGCCTCCAGTGTGATGGCCTATCAGTGTGCCAAGGGCCCTTCCAGGGAGGCGGGGCAGTTGTTCACCAGCATCGTGGAGAACCTGGTGAAGGGGAACACCCAGGCCATCTTGAAGGTCTCAAACGAGAAGATCAGGGCCAAGGTCCAGGATTTCAAGAAGATGGTGGACTATGTGGCCAGCTACGGCGAGCCCAAGAGCATGAGCCTCATCGGCTACAAGTGTTATCCCCAGGACCCCGGGTTCGAGAGGTTTTACGGTGTCTTGTGTTACCCTAAGAAGAAGGCCATGGGCGTGGATATCACCCTCACCCACACGGAGAAGGGCCTGATCCTGCGCCACCTCCGCCTGGATGTGAGGGAGGGGCTGGAGAAGTTCTGCCGGTAGGAGAGAGATGAATCTGGGGTTCATTGGGCTGGGCCGTCTGGGCAGGGCCATAGCGGGGAGGCTCCTGGACCGGGGCCATTCTTTGAGGGTATGGAACAGGACCCCGTCCAGGGCCCAGGGCCTGGACGGGGAGGTGGTTCCCTCCCCTGCCGCGGTGGCGGAGGGGAGCCAGGTGGTCTTCCTGTGCCTCTTCGACAGCCAGGCGGTGCGTTCCGTTCTCACCGGGGAGGGAGGCCTCCTCTCAGGGCCTGTTTCCGGGAGAGTGGTGGTGGATCTCACCACAAACCATTTCAGGGAGGTGGGGACCTTTTATCGCCTGTGTGAGAGGGCAGGGTGCACCTACCTGGAGTCGCCGGTATTGGGGAGCGTGGTTCCCGCCTCCAAAGGTGCCCTCACAGTCCTGGTCAGTGGTGATGAAAGGGGATTTGAGAGGGTGAAACCCCTCCTGGAAGACATCGGCAGACACATCTTCTACCTGGGGGAGCCGGGGATGGCCACAAAGGTGAAGCTGATAAACAACCTCACCCTGGGGAGTTTCATGGCCACCATTGCAGAGGCACTGGCCATGGGTGAGAAGGTGGGTGTCAGCAAGGAGAGGGTGTTGGAGGTCCTTTCCGTGGGGGGTGGGGACTCTCTGGTTCTCAGGGCCAAGAGGGAGAAACTGCTCCAGGAGGACTTTTCCCCCCACTTTTCCTGTGCCCTTATCTACAAGGATCTCCACTATCTTCAGGACCTGGCTTATGACCTCAAGAGGCCCCTCTTCACCGGGGCCGTGGTGAAGGAGCTTTATGCCCGGGCCTTTGAAGAGGGTGTGGACCGGGAGGACTTCTCGGCGGTCTACAAGTTGCTCAAGGAGGGGTAGCCTGGAGGAAGGGTCCCGGGCCCATTCATCTCTCTTCCACTATGTATCTGGCCACCACCTTCTCAAAGGCGTCCACCACCTTGGGATCGAACTGGGTGCCGGCTCCCTTGCGGATCTCCTCCAGGGCCACCCAAGGCGGTCGTCCCTTGCGGTAAGGCCTGTCCGACACGATGGCGTCGTAGGCATCGGCCACGGCGATGATCCGGGCGCCCAAGGGGATCTTTCTCCCCTGGGTCCTTTCCATCCCTTTTATGTAGAAGTCGTGATGGGCCAGGATGAGGGGAACGGCTTCCTTCAGGATGTCACCCATCTTCAAGACGATCTGGGCCCCCTTCTCGGTGTGGGTCATCATGGTTTCCCTCTCCTGGGCCGTGAGAGCGGCGGCCTTTCCCAGCAGGTCTGTGGTGATCTCGAACTTGCCGATGTCGTGGAGGAGCCCGGCCACCCTGACGTTCTCCACCTCCTCTTCTCCCAGACCCATGGCCGCGGCGATGTCCATGGCGATATTGGCCACCCTCACGGAGTGGGCCTCGGTGTAGCGATCCACCGATTCCATGAGCTTGCAGAGGATCTCCAGTACCCCTATGTAGGCCTTGCGTAAGGCTTCGTACTGCCTCTTCTTCTCCTCGGTGAGGTATCCCACCGTGTAGCCTGCCAGGACGAGGAAGCCTCCCCAGGGCAGGAGGTTCATGGTGAGGGTGAGGGGGGTATAGGATACCCCCATGTTCAGGTATTTCTGGGGAAAGAGAACGGCGGTGAGGATGACGGACAGGATGGATGCAAAGGCCGTCAGGACCCCTCCCCTTCGCCCCATGGCGTAACCTGCGGCCAGAGTGGGCAGGTAGAAGAAGTTCAGGAATCCCAGCTTCTCTGGCACGAAGAGGATGGTGATGGAGAGCCCCAGGAGGATGGTGATCACCAGGAGCAGTTCCAGTCTGGTGATCCGGGACTTTTTTGCCGTATCGTCGGGCATGGGGTTTCTCCCCCGGGGTAGATCACTCCATAAAGAGTTCTACCACCTTGAATTGTTCCACGTCCACCAGGCCCAGATCGGTGATCTTCAACTTGGGTATGACGGGAAGGGCCAGGAAGGATAGGGCCATGAAAGGGTTGTCCAGGGTGCAGCCCAGCTGGATGGCGGCCCTGTGGAGGGCCTGGACTTCCTGGGCCACCCTCTCCACGGGCTCCAGGGAGACCAGGCCTGCCAGGGGGAGGGGGAGGGCGGCCAGGACCTTCTGGCCTTTCACCACCACCAGTCCACCTCCCATATCCTCCACCTTTCTCACAGCCAGGAGCATCTCCTGGTCCGAGGCACCCACCACCACCACGTTATGGGAATCGTGGGCCACACTGGAGGCCAGGGCCCCTTCCTTTAGGCCAAAGCCCTTGATGAGACCCAATCCCACGTTGCCCGTCCCTTTGTGGCGCTCTATCACAGCCACCTTCAGGAGGTCCTGAGCCGGGTCGCTCACCACCCAGCCATCTCTGGAGGGTGGCTTCGCCACTTCTTCCTCGGTAGCAATTTGGTTGGGGATCACTCTAATGACCCGGGCTCTGGTGCCTTTGACGGGGATGGCGAAGGGTCTTTCCGGAAGCCTCATGTTGAAGGAGGGAGGAGGGGGTTCGGGCAGGGCCGTGTCTATTCCCTCCAGAAGGATCCCTTCCTCGGCCACTAGGCGGCCCTTCTTGAAGACCATCACGGGAGAGAAGTCCCGGAGGTCCTTCACCACCACCATGTCGGCCATGTATCCCGGCGCAATGGCCCCCCGGCGCCTGAGGTTGAAGTAGAAGGCCGGGTTGAAGGTGGCCATGCGCACCGCCAGGTTGGGGGCGATGCCCAGGTACACGGCCTTCCTCAGGAGGAAATCTATGTGGCCCTCTTCCAGGAGGTCCTGGGGATGGCGGTCGTCGGTCACCAGCATAAATCGGGAGACACCGAAGGCCCTCACCAAGGGGATGAGGGCCGACATGTTCTTGGCCGTGGACCCTTCCCGGATCATGATATACATGCCCCTTTTCAGCTTCTCCTCGGCCTCTTTCAGATGGATGCACTCGTGGTCCGAGGTGATGCCAGGAGCCACGTAGGCTGAGAGGGCCTCTCCCGTGAGACCGGGGGCGTGGCCGTCCACCTTCTTCCCCCTTTCCAGGGCCAGGTGGATCTTCTCCAGGGTCTGGGGATCTCCCTGGATGACTCCGGGGAAGTTCATCACCTCCCCCAATCCCACCACCCGGGGATGGTCTAGAAGGGAGTCCAGCTCCCTGGCTCCCAGGGTGGCCCCCGAAGTCTCCAGGGGTGTGGCCGGGACGCAGGAAGGGGCGGTGAAGAAGATGTCCATGGGCAGGTGCCGGGTGATACGGAGCATGTACTCCACCCCCTCCACCCCCAGGACATTGGCCATTTCATGGGGGTCGGCTATGATGGCCGTGGTCCCCCTCACCAGAGCGGCCTTGCAAAACTGGGCGGGGGAGACCAGGCTCGACTCCAGGTGGATGTGGGCGTCTATGAAGCCCGGGAGAAGATAGGCCCCTTTGAGGTGAAAGGTCTCCTGGGCGGGGAAGTCCAGGCCCAGGGCCGCCACGTACCCCTCTCTTATGGCCACATCCTTCCTCTCGATCTTGCCGGAGAAGACGTCCATTACCTGAGCCTCTCTCAAGACCAGGTCGGCGGGTTCCCTCTTGGTGGCGGTGTCGATGAGCTTCTTCATGAGGGCCACATCTATGGCGGTGGCGGCCTCTGTGTGGGTCTTTTCGTCCATCTCCCTCTCTCCCCAGAAATAGGTATTGGATGGGAAGGGGCCTTGTCAATGGAGCCTTCTTGAAGAAGGGGTGAGGAGCCGGATATGATGGCATGCCAAATCCTTGGGGGAGGTTGTTTTGAGGGAGGAGAGTCTGGAGGCCATCTTCGCGGGGATGAGGAGGGTGAGGCCTGCCTTCCGTAAGCTTTTCACCCTGGCCTCCGATCTCACCGATGTGGAGGTGGTGATTCTGGGCAAGATGGTGGAGGGAGGGGTGGAGGAGGTCTCCATAAAGGAGCTCTTTGACGATCTCAGCCCCATCCGGCCCAGTAAACTCACCCAGGTGACCAACCGTCTGGAGGAGAGAGGGCTCATCAGGAAGGAGAGGGACCCCAGGGATCGACGCAGGATCAGGGTGATCATCACAGACAAGGGCCGGAGGGAGTACGAGGCCCTTCAAGAGAGGATGCGTTCCATGCTCTATGGGGCTGTGCGTACCCTCTCTCCCCAGGAGATAGAGATCCTTGTGCGGTCTCTGGAGATCTGGCAGCGGGCCTTGGAAGATCTGTAAGGGTTATTGGTATCTGATCCGGGGATCGATGAGGGCGTATGAGACGTCCGCCATGAGGTTTCCCAGGAGGGTGAGCACGGCGCCGATGGTGAGGATGCCCATGATGGTGGGGTAGTCCCTGGCCAGGGCCGCCTCGTAGAAGAGCTGGCCCATGCCGGGGATGGCGAAGATGGTTTCGAAGATCACCGACCCCCCGATGAGCCCCGGTACCGATAGGCCCAGGAGGGTGACGATGGGCATGAGGGCGTTTTTCAGTGCGTGCCTTCTGATCACCTCTCCTTCGGTGAGGCCCTTGGCCCGGGCGGTAATGATGTAGTCCTGGCCCAGGACCTCCAGCATGCTCTGTCTCATGTACCGGGAGAATCCCGCCAGTCCTCCGAAGGCCGCCACGAAGACGGGAAGGATAATGTGTTTGATCCTGTCCCACCACAGGGCCATGCCGTGGAGCTGATCGGCGTTTAGGGACTCCAGCCCGGAGATGGGTAGCCAGTGGAGTTTGATGCCCAGGAGGATCATGAGGAGAAGGGCCAGCCAGAAGGAGGGGGTGGAGAAGCCTATGAAGACGAAGACGGTGAGGGATCGGTCCAGAAGGGAGTTCCTCTTCATGGCCGACACGATGCCTATGGGGATGGCCACGGCCAGGATGAGGATCATGGAGAGGAGGTTGAGGGTGAGGGTGATGGGGATGCGTTCGGCGATCTTCCTCATGACGGGTTTGCCGTCCACGAAGGAGTTGCCGAAATCCAGCCTCACCATGCGCTTTACCCACAGGAGGTACTGGACGGGCAGGGGCTTGTCCAGGCCGTAGATCTTCTCCAGACGCTTCACCGCCTCGGGCTTCACCCTGGGATTAAAGGCCCCCTGGTAAAAGGTTGGGTTGCCCGGGGCGAGCCTTATAACGAAGAAGGTGATGATGGTGATGCCCAGGAGCAGGGGCACCATGGAGATGAGCCGTTTCAGTACATAGGCCAGCATGGTCCGGAGTATAGCCCCTTTTGGTATTGCATGCCACCTCCTACCGAGAAAAAGGGGAGGGTCTGGAAGGTTGACTGGGGAATCTGGGGTGGTTATTTTAGCCATCTGCGGAGAGGTGCCCGAGCTGGCCGAAGGGGCACGACTGGAAATCGTGTGTCCGCCCAAAAGGCGGACCGAGGGTTCGAATCCCTCCCTCTCCGCCAGTTTCCCTGTTCGACTTCAGATGACCGCCGCCGGGTCCCACGCGGCAGGAGCCTCCGAACCCCGCCAGGCCCGGAAGGGAGCAACGGTAAGGAGGATCTCCTGGGTGCCGTGGGGTTGCCTGGCGGCGGTCTTTAAATGGGGGGTGGACCTTGGAATTGTTTGAGCAGTTCCTCCTGGTGGGCAGGGACCTCCATGAGAGGGGGCTGGTCACCTCCCACGGGGGCAACCTCAGTGTGAAGAGGGGTGACAGGCTTTTCATCACCCGGAGAGGGGCTATGCTGGGCCACCTGGAGAGAGAGGACCTGGTGGTCCTTCCCTTGGCGGAGGAGTTCCATCCCAGGGCTTCCAGGGAGCTTCCCCTCCACAGGGCTGTCTACCGGTCCACCCGGGCCCGGGCCCTGGTCCATGCCCATCCCCCCCATGCTGTGGCCCTCTCTTTCTCCTTGGATTGGATAGAGCCCGTGGACGCCGAGGGTGCCCTGGCGTTGCCCCGGGTTCCCGTGGTGGAGGTGGAGAGGCCCGTCGGTTCCCAGGAGGTGGCCCAGGCCGTGGCCGTGACCCTGGCGGACTTCCCCGTGGTGGTGGTGAGGGGCCACGGGTCTTTTGCCCGGGGGTGGGATCTGCTGGAGGCCTATCATTACACCTCGGTCCTTGAAGCTTCTGCCAGGGTCCTCTGGCTCCTGAGGGGCTTTAACCCTCCTTCTTTTTGAGGAACCATAAGACCCCTCCCGTAGCGGCTAGGGGGGGAAGGAGGGTGGCCAGGAGGGGAGGAACCCACCCCTCCCTTCCCAGAAGGACGAAGATGGAGTTGCCCCCCCAATAGGCCACCAGGGCCCCCAGGGCGTAGACGATAGCCTTCCATCCCCCTTCCCGGGGGGGCCTCGTGGCTATGGGGAAGACCAGGAGGACCAGGACCAGGGGGGTGAAGGCCATGGAGACCCGTTGGTAAAGTTCCTCCTTCAGGTGGGGCACCGAGTACCCTTCCCGCTCCATGGCCCTGATGTAGTCCCGGAGTTCCCCGTAGGTCATCTCCCAGGCCCCCTTCTTCCTTTCCAGGAGGTTCTGGGGGGTGATATCCAGGGGCACTGGGAGGAGAGGAGGGGTCTTCTCTTTTATGGTGCCCCCTTCTATGGTGATGAGGGTGGGTTTCACCATCTGCCATTTCCCCCCCTCCCACTGGGTCTGAGGGGCCATGGCCAGGGACTGGATCTTTCCGTTCTGGAACCAGATACACCGCATGTTTCGGAATATTCTCTTCCTCTCGTCGAAGAAGTGGATGAAGCAGGCGGTGTTTCCGCTTTTCACCCAGAGGTTTGTGTACCGCAGGTGGAGGGTCTCTTTCTCCTTCTTTATCTCCACCTTCCGTATCTCCGTGCTCTTGGAGATGCCCCAGGGAGCCACATTGAGGTTCCAGAAGGTCATGAAGCATCCCACCACCCCCGCCAGGATGGCCATGGGTATGAGGGCCCGGGAGCTCTTTACCCCCAGGGCCCTCAGGACCACCAGTTCGAAGTTCTTGTTGCTCATCACCACGTAGGCCAAGGTGGCAAAGAAGAAGGCAAGGGGTATCATCTCCTTCATCACCCGGGCCTGGCTGTAGAAGAGGTAGTGGAGGACGCTGGTCATGGGGGACCTGTTTTCCAGGGCGTCGTCTAAGACTTCGAAGAAGAGTATGAGGGTGTATACGGAGGAGAGGGCCACCAGGATGAATGCCGTGAGGCAGGAGTATCTCTTCAGGACGTATCGGGTGAAGATCTTCATAGGCCCACCTTTTCCGACTTTGCCCACAACAGGGCGACTCCCAGGGCGCCCAGGATGATGTCCGGGGCCCATGCCCCCATGAAAGGTGGAAGGATACCTTTCATGGCCAGATTCTGGGAGAGGGTGAGGAACACGTAGTAGAGGAGGAAGACGCCGAAGGCGGTGACGATGCCCGTCCACTTTTCGGATCGGGGGAGGAAGGTGCCCAGGGCCAGGGCCAGAAGGGCAAAGACAAGGGTGGAGAAGGGCAGGGAGAAGCGCTTGTAGAAGTGATTGAGGGTGTCCAGGTACCTGCCTTTGCCTCGCTTTCTGTCCTCTTTCAGTCGCTTCAGGAGATGGGGAAGGGTGAGCTCCTTCTTTGTACCCCCTTTGAGGGAGGAGCTCAGCTCCGAGATGAGGAAGCCGTATCGGTTGAAGGTGAGGAGGTGGTAGTCCTTGTCCTTCACCGAAAGGATCTCTCCATCCTTGAGGAGGAGGGTGATCCCCAGCTTTTTGGGGTTGGTTTTCAGGCGTCCCTTCCGAGCGGTGACGATCTTGGTCATGCCCTTGTTCTCTTCATAGAGGAAGATCCCCTTCAGGTCCCTGTTTTGGGTTCGGCTGCAGTACACCCACAGGCCCCGGGATAGGCCCATGAACTCCCCCTCCTTGATGCCCATCTGGGGTGATGAGGTGACGATGCGGAAGAGGGTTCCCTTGAGGGCTTGGTTGGCCAGGGGAGTGACGTAAAGGGCCAGGAGAGTGGTGACGATGGTGACTCCCGTACCCAGAAGGATGACCGGGGCGGCCATCCTTTTGAGGCTTATCCCCAGGGATTCCATGGCGACGAGCTCCGAGTCGGCGGAGAGGCGGGATATGGCCATGATGGTGCCGAAGAAGAAGGCGGGGGGAATGGCCATGCTAAGAGTGGCCATGGTGACGGCCAGCACGAGATTGAAGATGAGGATGGGGGAGCCGCCTCTAAGAAAGCCGAGAAGATCGGCCAGCCTGCCCAGGAAGAGGAGGAGGATGAAGATGGCCATACCCAGGGAGAAAGAGGATAGGACTTCACCGGTGATGTAACGGTCTAGGGTCCTGAATTTCAGGAGGCTCCACAGGTCGAAGGGAATGGTCCGGGGAGCCCTTTCGGGCCTCACTGGCGGCAGTTCCCGCTCTCTGGGGGAGATGGTCACCTCTGGTGGTGGCTGGGGTGGGGGAATCTCTTTTTTTGGAGGCCCTTCCACCTGTATGGGGAGGCTGGGAGGCTGGGGCTCCTCCTTGGGAAGGGAGACCTCAGGGGGCTTCGGGGGTGGTGGGGGTTTTTCAGGAATGGGGGGGGATTCCGGGGAAAGGATGGCCCTAGTTTCCTTGGGGTGCTCCTCTTTGAGGGGGGATTCCAGGGGTGCTTCCTCTGGAGCCGTCTCCTGGAGGAGTCTCTGGAGGCGGACCAGGATCTTCCTGTTGGGATGGGCAATGATCCCCCCTTTCGGGAAGGTCTCTATTAGGAGCCGGAGGGACTCTTCAGGGGTACACCACTTGTAGGGGTCGTATCCCGGCAGTAGGAAGGCGGCTTTGCCCAGGTTCAACCGATCCAGGTCCCTGGCCACCCCTTCCAGTTCCCCTTTCAGGTCTTCCAGGGTGAGGCTCTCCAGATCCCCCAGGCCGAAGAGGAGTATCCAGTCCACCTTCCAGCGGCCCTGGGTGTTTATGAGGGTCCTCTCTCCCCGTTCACCTTGGATGTTGGTGCCCAGACGCTCGAGGATGAGGTCCAGGGTGTGATTGAGGTAGCCCAGGGCGCCGTGGTGGCCGAAGGGTTTGCCCACGCCTATGACCAGGACTCCCCCTTCCACTTCCGAGAGGATCTCTCCTGCCAGGGTCCACTTGGATGACGGCCGGTGTGTCTCCCCCTTCTCTATGTCCCTTCTCTTCCTCAGCATTTACAGACTCGGGTCCTGGCCAGCAGGTCGTGCCAGCCCCTCTTCTCCCTGTCTCCTATGATCCACAGGAAACCCAGTCCCCAGGCCAGGAGGTTGACCAAGTAGCCCAGAGTCCTGAAAAAGGCCTTGGGATACCCCACGGGATATAGACCCCACTGGTCCGTCACCCTCAGGTTGAGAGCCCATTTGCCCAGGGTCTGGCCGGTGTAGCCCGTCCAGAAGGTGAAGTAGAGAATGAAGACCCCTGCCCGGGGGTAGGGATAGTGGGAGGGCCAGAAGAGGAGGATACCCTCCTCCAGGACCCCCAGCAGGAGGAGGTCCAGGACGAAGGCCCAGAATCTTATGAAGAAGCCTGCGGGTTGGCCCATTATGCACCCTCAGGGGTGGGAGACCTTCACGTCGGGGGGGAGTTTCACCTGGAAAATGGCGGGGTCAATGGGCACGTTGGTCTTGATGTTCTTGAAGGTGACGGTGTTCAGGTTTCCCAGGGAGTCCAGGGTCTCTATCCTTTCGATGAGGAGGGTCTGGGGGTTCAGGTACACGGTCACCTTCTGGATGGGGGTTCCCTTCTCCTTGGGAATGAGGATCAGCACCGGGGTCTTGCCCTCCCTGGTCTCTGTCACGTTGTAGTACTTCTGGATCTGATCCACCAGGGAGAAGAAGGGGCCCCGGGTGACAATGGCCTCCTTGTCCAGGGTGCCCTTGACGGCCTCTTTGTTGATGGGGTCATAGAGGAGAAACCGGTCCCCCTGGGTGATGACAAGCTGGGGGTTGGGGGCTTCGTAGTCCCATCGGCTTTTGCCGGGAACAATGAAGACCTTGCCCTGGTATACGGTCTTTTTCCTGACCCCCAAGGTGGTTTCCTGGATGAAATCCCCTTTCACGGAATGGATCTTCCTGTACTCTGCTTTCAGCCTCTCCAGGATGCTCCCCTGGGCGGCCACGGCGGTGGAGGCCACCAGAAGGATCAGGAGGAGGCTACTCAATCTCCATCTCTTCCTCATCGGTATACTCCTCGAAGGTAGTGTACTCCTTCAGGAACGTGAGTTTAAAGGTGCCCGTGGGCCCGTTGCGCTGTTTGCCGATAATGATCTCCGCTATGCCGCGGTACTCCGGCCTGTCCGGTTTATACACTTCGGGGCGGTAGATGAAGATGATGAGGTCCCCGTCCTGTTCTATG
>Ga0256830_1001366_pt1 | contig 17377 bp, 21 predicted proteins | sample 128326metaG_FD_190537 | JGI IMG/M metagenome (GOLD analysis project Ga0256830, IMG submission 190537) | Hydrothermal vent microbial communities from Lau Basin, Pacific Ocean - 128-326 | ecosystem: Environmental > Aquatic > Marine > Hydrothermal vents | place: Pacific Ocean: Lau Basin | collected... | reverse complement strand
ACTTACCCGCAGCTGACCGGTGGATGGATCATTGGTATTGCACCTCAGATTGCTGTATGTATTTCCACGAAAGCGCGCGTTATAAAAGTCCGCCTGGCTAAAGGGAAGCTTTTCAAAGCTTCGATAAGCCCCTCGAACACTGCCATTCGACTGAAAGGGCACGGAACACAATAGCGTTGTGCCATCCAGCACTTCCATATAAAGCCTGCTGTTGGCGTCAACCGTCTTTAAGGGTGGGTTATTCAGGCCCATTAAAATCTGGGTTTCCGTGCTTGAATCACTTTTCTCAACCAGTCGGGTTCGGGTTTTACCGACCGTGCTCAGGCGTTTGCTATAGCCAATGGACTCCCTGTTCCCTGAGCGAACAAGGGTACCCCCGGCATCCACATCGCCGATATAATCTCGATGAATCGTCCGCGAGGATATTAGCAGCAGGGGATCTCCCGTACTGCCACTATTGACCCCCGGGTCATGCAGAAAAATACCATGCATGATTCCGCTACTGGTTTCAGAGCCTTCGATTGTGCTGGGATCACCATCGGTATCCGCCTTGTATTTCTCCGTGGCAGTAATACTGAAGACGCCGGTGGCGGGATCAAAACGGCTATTGGAGAAAAGAATCGAACTTCCCGATGCTAGATTCTGTTCGGGCATATGGGGAATCACATCATTTGCCGTAAATTCCATTTCGAGGGTCATGGGTTTAATTTTTATATATGAGTTTAAACCTGAACTATCGGCCTGCACCCTGTTTTCCAGGGTTTCAAAGGCATAAACACCACTGTAGTTTTCCGTTCCACTGGGTCCGTATGAGAAACTGGCGCTGAAGCTTTCGCTATAACTGCAATCGGTATTGCCACTGGAGGTTTCAGTGGTATTGATGGTGCCACTGATGGTGCTGGCTGTTACACCACTACCCGAGACCGTATAATTATCCTGCCAGTTTATCTGAGCCGTTGCAGTGGTGGGCTGGCTCAGGTCGTATTCCACGCCACTGACCGAACCCGAGACGGAACTGAATGCACCGCTACTGGTATCTATAATACCGGTTAGCGTGGCACCATCCAGTGTTTGTACCGTCAGAACATTGCCCGCCTGACTGATACTGATGGCACTGACACTGGTCGAACCCGAACCACCGGCACAACCCGCGGGGGTTTCACTGGTTACGCTGGTGGTAAACAGCCAGACACCGCTAAGATCAACCGCCCCCACGGCATCCGTAACACCATTGATTGTAATAACCAGGCTACCGGTATCACTCAGGCTGCCATCGGACACGGTGTAGCTAAATGTCTCGCTCAGGGTCTCGCCATTATTCAGGGCATTGACACTGCTATTGGTATTATCCAGGGTGTAGCTATAGCTGCCATCCGCGGCTATACTCAGATTTCCGTAGTTACCGGAATTATTGAGGGTCGCCGCATTGGATACCGTCAGTGTGTCGCCGTCCGCGTCATTATCATTGCTCAGCACATTACCACTGACGGTAGGGGTTGCTGAATCCTCGGTAACGCTATTGGTATCATTGCTGGCCACCGGAGCGGTATTCCGAGCATCGTTAGCGGTTTGATTTCCAGTGTCATTCCCTCCTCCACCACCGCCACCACAGGCGCTGAGCAGAGACAGCAAAAGGATTAAATAAAAGGGATATCTGGGTGTGCCGCGCTTTAACATATTTGAATTCCTGTCCATTTGCAGAGCGTACAGGCTCTGCAGAATCAATGAGAATGCATAAGGCGTGGCAGGGGGACTACATTTATCATTTCAATGTACACCACTCCATGAATATACTGAACTTGATTCTATACCCCTCAATTTTAATATGGAATAACCCATCTGGATTAAATAGCCCAGCCCGTGAGCCAACTCTGTCACATTTTTTCAACAATAACGCGGCTACCCTGCAGAATATGCGGCCCATCACAATGCCACATTAAAAGCACTGTATATTAGCCAGATGTAATATATAATGCGCGTCCAGTTCTCCGGAGCTTGTATTTCTGCCTGTGGCGGCCATATAGCAAGCCGGAGAAGACTCAAACCTGAAATGATTAATGCAGCAATTTTAGCCAGGAAGCACATATAAGCCATGTATGAACAATTTTACGGATTAAGGGAAAAACCCTTTTCATTATTACCCGACCCGGAATTTCTCTATCTGAGCAAGGCCCACAGCCGAGCCCTGAGCATGCTGGAATACAGCCTGGCCAATGAATCCGCGGGGATTTGTGTGATTAGTGGCGAAATCGGCTCGGGTAAAACCACCCTGATTAGAAAACTGCTCAACCTGATGGGTGAAGAGTTTTGCACCGGGCTGCTCAGCCATACCCTGGGAGGAAACGATAGCCTGCTCCCCTGGGTCTCCATGATTTTTCAGCTTGACTATAAAAACCGGGAACCGGTTGAGTTATATGAAAATTTTGTCAATTTTGCTATCGAGCAATATGCCCGGGGCAGGCGCACGGTTCTGATTATCGACGAGGCACAGAATTTGTCACCGGCGGCCCTCGAAGAACTGCGTATGCTATCCAATATCAATTCAGACAAGAACCACGTTCTGCAGCTTATCCTGGTGGGACAGCCTGAACTACGCCAGACATTGAGTACCCATTCACTGAAACAGCTCAAACAACGGGTAACCGTAAACTATCACCTGTCGGGTTTAAACCAGGCTGATAGTTGCACCTATATCAGGCACCGTCTTCAAACTGCGGGGGCTAAGGCCAATCTGTTTACCGATATGGCCAGTAAGGCCATCTGGTACCATAGCCGGGGCATCCCCAGGCTGATCAACAGCCTGTGCGACATGGCCCTGGTATATGGCTTTGCCGCGCAAAAGCGACGAATCGATATTCAACTGGTCAATGAAGTGGTTAATGATCGAAAACAGTGCGATTTTATCGGCACTGAAAAACCGGCCAATGGCAATATTACCCGCCTGGACGGGGATACAATGAAACTAAACCAGCTGTAGTATTTATACTGGGTGGAGCCAGGGGCTGCCCCCTAAAATCCGGCTTTCTTGTACCATTCCTGGGCTTTTTCCGGGTCCTTTTCCACCCCCTTGCCTTCTTCGTACATCATGGCAATGGTGGTCATGGAGCCCAGCATGTCCTGCTCGGCGGCTTTTTTGAACCAGCTCATGGCCTGCGTGAAGTCCTGTTCCACGCATTCCCCTTCCATATACATGAAACCCAGCCCATGCTGTGCAATGGCATCCCCCTGCTCTGCTGCTAACTTCATGTATTTAAAGGCATTTTCTTCATTGGCGACAACCCCGAGGCCATTCTGATACATAATGGCCACCTTGTGCTGAGCCTCGGCGTTTCCGGCATCGGCAAATTGCAGCAGCAGGCGCATGGCCTGGGTAAAATCCCTGGATTCAAAGGCCGCAAAACCGCTGGCAAGGCCGGGATCGATGGTTGATGTATCTTCTGACATGTGTAAACCTCTAAATAAATGCAGGGGGAGTTGCCGCGGCATCTGCCGAACAGGCCAACCCGTAAATAATTCTCATTTGGCTATTCTAACAGCATTTCGCTGCCCACATAAACCGATTGGCACTGGGGAATATAGTGGGGAATATCAGGAATAAATTCAATAATTTCCTTGATTTTTGCCCCCCAGGTCTTAGAATTCCTGCCCTGACGGGAATTTGGTAGCCATACCCCTCCCTATAGGGATATATAGACAGCTTCTCAGTCTGCTATACTATCGCGCATTCCAGAAAGGGCAGATTATGGCCCTTTCACAGTGATTAACCCATTCAATGCCACTGAACGCATAAAATCGGTGGTGTGACTAAAACATGGTCTTTACCAGGAGTAAGCTATGAACCAAGAATATTACGATACAGTTGTTAAGCTGGAAAAAGATGGTATCGATCCAGAATACATTCAAGGTTGGCAAGGTGGTTATGTATGTAACCCCGAGCGCGAAGAACAGCGCACAAATGAAGCCTATGAAGCTGGTTTTGCCGATGGCAGTGCCCATAACACCGATAATGCGTCTAAATTCAAAGTTTGATATTTAATCCGCATGCAGAGAAAAGGCCGGGATTTCCCGGCCTTTTCTTTTTCTGGCCAGGGCATTCCTGCCCCGGCTCCATTCATACCATTACCCCAGCCGGGCTGAACTTCGCCCATCCACCATTTCATACTTGGACTTTTTCAGGTTTTCCAGCATATCCGGTACTTCGATTTCAATAATCTGGTCGGTAATCCATTTATTATCCCGCTCACCCATCACCTCGCTGATATGGTCGCCAAAATCCCGTTTATACTGAAATCCCGGCATATCCTTTTCCTCGTCCCAGGCGCGCTCGGCATATTCATTCAGCCGCATATTCAGGTGATCGATAAAGGTTTTTTTGTAATCTTCCCCGCGGGCAATTAAATCCTCACAGTTTTCCTGATAGGTTTTAGAGAGTTTGATGGCGTATTTGGCGACAAATTCCTGCCTTTCCTCCATGCTCATCTGCTCGGCAACCAGCCGGTCCGTTACCGATACCAGAAAGGCCAGTGCCTCTCGAATCACATCCAGACGCTGCTTCTGGGTATCGGTCTGAAAGTTTTCATTTTCCAGATTGAGCACCAGCGCCATGGCAATGCGCCAGGAGATAAAGGCCATGGTATTGGCCTTTTCATCAACCGAAACCTGTCGATCTTTATTGTGCCATTTTGTTCGCATTCGCATGGTAAAACACCCGTAAGATTTTATTCGCTAAATAGTATACTATTCCAGTCAGATATTATGCTATCCCTAATAGATATATGAAACCACTTGCCGAACAGGTTCAACGAAACTGCCACATATCCGATGCGCAGTATGCCGGGAATTACACCCTGTGTATTTACCTGCTGAAAATGCGGGAATTCTACCGCTGGGAAAAACAGCTCCCCTTTAGCCGTAAACTGGATAATAACGATATTGGCCAGTGGCTAACCCGGCGAGAAGCGCTCTGGGACAGTATCGATGAACAGCCTCAGCTGAATATTCATATGGACAATCAGAGCTACGACCTGTTTGAAAGTGAAAAAATCAACCAGCAACTGACCCCTCAGCAACTGGTGTACAGCGCCGGTTATGGCCTGTATGGTAAGCCGGTTTTTTTTCTGGGTGAATTGCTGCACCGGGAAACCCTGGACGATTACACCCTGTATATCTCGGGCAGGGAACTGGCCCGAGATTTGGCCGCGCCACCCGGCATGAGCCAGGGAAAAACCGTCTTTATTCGACGAGAATCACTGCGCCGCTTTATCTGGGAAAAATACGAAGAATCCCACTGGCACAAGCAGCAAAATCCCCTGTCCCGGGCACTGGGCTGTTACGATTTCAGTCATCAGCCCGAAGAGGCTCTGGAATCCATGACCGACAATGAAGTCGATACGGTTTTGCAACACGAAATCGGTGAAATCAGGGCCGGCAAAATACTGGGTGAGCAATGGGAGGAGATGCTGATTCATCTGCCCCAGTCCCAGGCGGAAATCATGGCCCGCGCGGTTCGGGATAATATTGCCGACTGCCTTTCCACCCTGCCCAATCTGATCGAAAATAATAAAGCCGCGGCAATCCATTTCTACTTTGCCAATATCAGCAGCATGCGGAAAATGATTTTTCCCAGCCTGATGGATGCCTATACCCATTGGCTTGAAAACCAGCACACGGAAAAATTGAAAGCACTGCTGGACAGGGCCAGCGAACACTGGGTCGATATTGCCCGACAAATGATACGGCTACACCAGCAACAGGGTGAAAATAGCCACAGCCATATAGAAACATTGATAAAGAGCAATTACCTGTAAACTGTTTTCAGGGATACTCTGCCTTCCAGCCACTTGAAGAAACGCCATGTACCACGATTCAACACAACACAAACCATTGGTCAATTTCAGGGAAGTAAAGCCGAACAGTTTTATTTTTATTCGGCAAAATGCCCTGTCCGGGGATATCTGCCGAGAAATGATTCGCCGCTTTGAAGAAGACAAGGAAGCCCAGTATCGGGGCCGTATTGGTCAGGACTTCAAGGAAGACCCTGAGATAAAAATGTCCACCGACCTGGCCATCAATGCCCATCAACACTGGAAAGATATTTCTCAGGAACTGTTCCGCTCACTGGGTCTGGCACTCAGGGATTTCTCCGATGCTTTTCCCTTTTTCAAGGGACCTTTCCGGGATGTGGGCTACAATATGCAGCGCACAGCGCAAGGCGAATACTATAACTGGCATATCGACGGTGGCAGCCATGATTTTGCCGACCGCCAGCTGGTGGCACTGTGGTATCTGAATGATGTCCCCGGCCCGGGTGGTGCCACCGAGTTTATGTTTCAGGATGTCGCCGTACAGCCCAGTGAAGGTTCGCTGGTTCTGTTTCCTCCCTTCTGGACCCATGAGCACCGGAATTCTCGGTTGGAGAAGGGGGTTAAGTATGTTGCTACTACATGGCTCAGCTTCGCTTGATCCATAAGGTGTGCTGCGCGCCCTCTATTTGCGAGTCTCCACACTCGCAAGTGCGGCTCAGCTTCGCTTGATCCATGTAATAAGGTGTGCTGCGCACCCTCTATTTGCGAGTCTCCACACTCGCAAGTGCGGCTCAGCTTCGCTTGATCCATGTAATAAGGTGTGCTGCGCACCCTCTATTTGCGAGTCTCCACACTCGCAAGTGCGGCTCAGCTTCGCCTGATCCAGCTATCGATGTATGCTATACAGATAACTCCATTTATAAATTTTCACCTGGCCCATGCATATTCGTAGCCCACAAACAGAAGAAGAATTTGAACAGTATTTCGATTTGCGCTGGCGTATTCTGAGACAACCCTGGCAGCAGCCCAGGGGCAGTGAGCGGGATGCCCATGAAGACAGCAGCTTTCACCTGATGGCCATGGAAAACAGCAGGGTGATTGCTGTTGCCCGCCTGCAGTTTATGGCTGATTCATCGGCTCAGCTGCGCTATATGGCGGTGGATGAAAACTGGCGCAAACAGGGAGTGGGCAGGCAGATTTTACTTTACATGGAAGAACACGCCAGGCAGCATGATATCGATGAAATCATGCTGCATGCCCGGGAGAAGGCGGTGCCTTTCTATCGCAAGCTGGGCTATGAAACTGTGGAAAAAAGTTATCGACTATTCGATGAAATTCAGCACTATAAAATGCGCAAAAAATTATAATTCCAGGTCGATATCACTGATTTCATAATCCGAGCTCACCGTAACCCTTTTCAGCGTTGGGAACTTGCTCAGTATATAGGCCGACATCAGATAAAACTGACGTACATTTTCCTGATAAATCGCGCTGACGATCTTATCTGCCGCAAACTGACAACGCTGAAGATCATCCGGCTGATCAAGCCAGTAACGCCCCAGTTGAATGCCTTTGCTATATTCTTCATCCAGCTCGGCAATGGGTCCCTGTAACTCCTGCATCAACTGTTCGGACAGTTCCAGTGTATATGAGGCCTCATCGATGGTAATATTAAAATTCATTCATTGGCTCTGCGCATTCATTTGCGGCTTATTATAACAGAGTACACCCGTTTTTCACCGCACATACTGTGAGTTATTATGCTACTGACCATTCCAGATATACTTGACCAGACTCAGTTGAACAGGGTTCATGAACTTCTGCAAAACGCGCACTTTGTGGATGGCCGCCTGAGCGCGGGCAAGAGTGCGCGCAAGGTTAAACGCAACCATGAACTGGCATCCGACTCAAAACTTCATAATCAGCTGAATAATATTGTTATGAATGCCCTGTTCAATCACCCACTGTATCAGGCAGCGGTGCTTCCGCATCGTCTGGCCACTCCATTCTATGCCCGCTATGAGCCCGGTGAAACCTATGGCCAGCATGTGGATGATCCGATTATGGGGCCACTGCAGGGCCGTTACCGCACCGATGTATCCACTACGATTTTCCTCAGTGATCCGAATGACTATAAAGGGGGCGAAACCGTAATCCAGACCCAGACCGGTGAACAGAAAATAAAACTGGCGGCGGGTTCCGCCGTCACCTACCCTTCGGGCTCATTGCATTATGTGGCCGAAGTCACCCAGGGAACTCGACTGGTGGCCGTGACCTGGGCGCAGAGCCTGATTCGTGATGCCGAAAAACGTGAACTGCTGTTTAATCTGCATAAAACCCGTGAGTCACTGCAGCAGAAATACCCCGATGACCCGGAAGTTGTGAAAATCGATCATACCTATATTAATCTAATGCGCATGTGGGCTGAGATTTAGCATTGCGTTCGTTGGTACATAGTGAACTTCTCCAAAATACAAAAAATTATTATTGAAATCATAAGCCTATGTATCAAATAAAGTGTTCCTGTGAAATATTCGGGCTAATATCACAGGCATAAAAAAGGCCGGAACAGGTCCGGCCTTTTTATAAAGATAATAAGCGGATCTTAACGCTTTGAACCTTTATCGGCATGAGCCGCGTCAACCAGCTCCATTGCCTTGCTCATATAGGTTTCACGGTAGCCTTCATAAGGTGTGCCCGCTTCCTGAGTGAAGTAGCTCTTGGCATCAAAACCGTTCTTGTGCTCTTCTTCAATAAATTTATTCTGCATTTCGATCAGTTCTTTGATCATTGCATTTCTATCCGCCATGGTATTACCCTCAAATTCTCTTGTTGTACGGCTATCCACAGGTGTGGGCCCAGATTCGTGGGCATAGTATAGCTGTATTTTTAGTAAAATGCCTCTATCCCATTGGGAATAGAGGCAATATTCTTTCGATTAACCCGGATGTTTCATGGGAATGCAGAATTCTGGGGAAATCTCAGCGAGCCAGTTTTTGCGATCGCCCGCCGAAGCATAGCCATAGCTACGGTTCAAGGGGGATCGTGAAAAATGGCCGCTGAGATTTTTCCAGAAACTGCATAGCGTTGGTTGGTACATAGTGTACTTCTCTAATATACGAAGAATTAGTATTGAAATCATAAACCTATGCATCAAATGAAGCGTTCTCATGAAATATTCGGGTTAAATCGAATTAGTAGCCACCTTTACGGGTAGACATTGGGCAGCCACCAATTTTCAGGCCCTGCTTGGATGGCATACCGGGAAACATTTCATACATTTCCTTGGAACTGACTTTACGTCCCCACAGCTTGCCCATGGCTTTCATAATGCCACGCTCATTTGGCTCATTTCCGCCCAGGGTTTCTTCGCGGACGTATTTGACAACATCCCAGTGTTCCTGAGTAGGCTCAATTCCCTCTTCAGCGAAAAGCTCTGCCGCAATTTCTTCATTCCAGTCATTGGAATCAACAAGATACCCCTTGTCAGTTCTTTCAATCGATTCAAGTGCCATGATTCTGCCTCAGCTTCAAATAAATATTAAGATTAAGTGAAAATTACAGGGTGCGTACTTAACCATAAAATACACACAAAGTCACTTATCCCATAAGATATACATGACTCCGAGGCCGCCACAGCGGGCTCAGGTGCCGTCGAAATGCTGCATTTCAGACATATCACCCACGGCTTTTATACCCTTGTGCCCCTGAAACAGGCCAAAACCCGCCTTTCTACCGGCGCCAATGCCGTTCTGTTGCAGGGTCACCGCGTCCTCCGGGTCCAGATCCGCCACCATCAGGCTCATTGTGCGGGTGGGGCCATCCGCCAGCATAAAGGTATGACCAATGCCGCACAGCGCCTTGGTCAGTTGAATTCCCATGCCTTTTGTTTCCTCCACCACCCGCTCCAGGAACTGATCTTCGGTTTCGTTTTCACCCACAATGATATAGCGGGAAAACAGGGTCCCCAGGGGCGTAAAGGGCTTGACCTGGAACTCGCCAAAGGTCACTTCATGGCCTTTCAGGTGAATGGTTTTGCCAATCAGCGCCTTCATATCCTCATGCCGTGTTTTGGGCATGCGAATATGCATGCGCGAACGCTTCGACAGGTAGATACAGCCATTGCCGGATTCATCCTCCGGCCGCTGCCAGCCATTTCCGGTGGAGGCACCGTGTATCATATGGATGCCCGCCAGGGGCTCATCGGCGATCCAGGGCAGTATCTGTAAAATCGCATCGGATAATTCCTGCGCGTGATCCAGTGGCACCTGCCGGCTAATCAGCTTAAACGATAAATCCGCCACCGTATCCGGTACTACAAAGGGTGCCGCTTTTTTATCTTCTTGCCATAACATGGTAAATTCTCTTAAAAATCAATAAGTTATCTATTCGGGAAAGTAAATGCCATCTCCACGAGGTTCTGCCAGTCACGGGGCACATCCTCAAAGGGGGGCTTGATATCCACATCCAGATGAATTTCACCATCACGGGCCTTCTGCCGAACCACCTCCAGCAGCTGCTGAAAGTTTTCCAGCTCATGTTCCTGTGTGAGTATGTCACTTAAATAAATCATTCAAAGTCTCTTGAAAATACCGTTCAGGCTGCCGCCCCTGCGCATCAGGGTGCGGTTATTCAGCCACTCGATCATAGTATCGGGCCCGATAGAGCAGGCGTTTTTCCGCCTCCGCCTGCCCATCCTCAAAGCCCCGACGGTTATGCAATACGTTATTGGCTATTATACCCTCTCCCGCCCCCATCCTGTACGTAATAACATAAGGGTTATTTTCGTTCAGCAGTTGCCGCATACAGGCCACGGCTTCCGCGGTCAAACTGTCGTTTTTCCACTCTATATTGCGTGTGCGAGCGGAAAAGCGCATATGCAGGTGGCCATTTACAGGATCGACGGAAAACACCGGGCCACTCTGGGCCGGCCGAATTTCCTCACCCTTTTCCATATTGGGCGGAATCGTCAGGGCATCGGCCTGGCAAAAGGCCCGGATATAGTCGGGGTTTTCATCACGCAGCTGAATATAGGCAATTTCATGGTCCAGCAGCAGATTTTCACCTCCGCTGGCGGCGGGTCGCACACAGTGCAACACCATGGCCCGGATCGTCTGTGACGCCTTATTATAGTAACCATCCGTATGCCAGGTGAGGGGTTTGGGGGTATAGGGGATATATCCGGTGCGCCGCCCGCTGTGGGTGACCTCGATGGAGGAGATATTATCTTCATCCGAGCACAGGTTTCCATCCAGGCGGCGCAGACCAAGCCGCAAGCCCAACTGCCTGACAAAGCCCTTGTCTCCCCTGCTCGGCTGGGCCAGCCGATAAAGACAGAAATTGAAGCGCCCGCAGGCCGAACGGATCTGTTGCAGGGCCGCCCCATCCCCACAATCGGACCGGATTTCAGTACAATGAATGGGGTTATGTGCCTCATACGCCGCCAGGCGTTGCTCTCGCCACCTGCCGTAGGCGGACACATTATCATCGGGATCAAGGGGGTTAAAATCCACATCAGCCTCCAGGGCCAAGTATACATATATATATAGTGTATCTGAATCAGATGTCCGAGCGGCATACCCCATTGTGGTAAGCCAATAATAAAGCCACCAGTATGTTTTCACACCAGGTCAGCCCCAAAAGCTTTTCTTTTGCTTCATTTTCAACAACTTAGCAATTGGCCGAAAGACAGCCATGGGTGCTATTCGGCAGCTCAGCTCGGCGATCCGCCTGGTGGGCAGAAAAAAAACTTATAGATGGATTAACCACTTAAACAATAGTGTGCTATATTATTGGCCCCAATTTTCAGGCAGTGCCGCGGGCTGCATATCCCAAATGGGATAGACAGAATAACAAACACCCTCCCAAGGGATAGATGTTATGAAAGCCCAAGTCGCCCTAGACTACGCCCTACTGAAATATGGGATGCTGAAGATCGGTTTTCAACTGGTGCAAACCGGATAAAACAGAACATCAGCCTACCTGTAAGAATTTTTAACCGTATGGCTCCGGTCATATATTTAAATTTAGATAAGGGTCAAGGCAGTAGCCCCCCTTGGATAATAAACTGTCGTCCCTACTACGGAGATCGCCATGGCAGCAAAAAAGATCTATGAAACACCAATGCTAGACGAACTGGAGAAAGGCCCATGGCCTAGCTTCATCACTGGTATCAAAGCTCTGCGTGATAATCACGAAAATGAATTCATCGCGAATGTGACCAGCTCACTGCTGGGTCAGCTGGAGCACTCTTATGAAACACGCAAGGGTTACTGGAAAGGCGGTACCGTATCTGTATTCGGTTACGGCGGCGGCGTAATTCCACGTTTCTCTGAAGTAGCTGATGCCTTCCCTGAATCAAAAGAATTTCACACAATGCGCATTCAGCCTACTCCAGGCAACTACTACACAACTGAAATGCTGAACAAGCTGGGTGACAGCTGGGAAAAATACGGTTCCGGCCTGCAAACTTTCCACGGTCAAACAGGTAACATCATGTTTATCGGTACCACCACCGAAGGTACCCAGGAGTTCTTTGATGATATCAATGAATACGGCTGGGATATGGGTGGCGCTGGTCCATGTGTGCGTACAGCCATGTCCTGCGTAGGTTCCGCACGTTGTGAAATGTCCAACTGTAATGAGCACGCGATTCAACGCTGGCTGGTAAACAACTTCACAGATGATGTTCACCGCCCCGCACTGCCTTACAAGTTCAAATTCAAGATTTCTGGTTGCCCCAACGATTGTCAGAATGCAATCGAACGTGCCGACTTCGCTGTAATTGGTACATGGCGCGACGATATGCGTGTTGACCAGGCTGAGTTCAAGAACTACGTCGAAGCAAAAGGCCGTCAATACATTATCGACAACGTAATCACTCGTTGCCCAACTCAGGCTCTGGCTCTGAACGACGACGACACCATCGCTGTTGATAACCGCAACTGTGTTCGTTGCATGCACTGCATCAATGTTATGCCTAAAGCACTGCGCACTGGCCTGGACAAGGGTGTTACTGTTCTGATCGGTGGTAAGCGTACACTGAAAATCGGCGACCTGATGGGTACTGTTGTTGTTCCATTCAAGAAGCTGGAAACTCGTGACGATTACGAAGAACTGGTTGAGCTGGCTGAAGAAATCATTGATTTCTGGGCAGAAAACGGTCTGGAACACGAACGTTGTGGTGAAATGATCGAGCGTATCGGTCTGGTTAACTTCCTGGAAGGTATCGACGTTGATGTTGATCCGAACATGGTTAACAACACACGTCAAAGCTCTTACGTTCGTATGGACGGATGGGATGATGAAGCGATCAAGTGGTTCGAGCGTAAAGCGGAAGCCTAAGCTACATCTCTGATATACAGTAAAATTGCCGCAGAAATGCGGCAATTATTTAAAGTTTACAACCTAATAAATTTGAGGAAATAATCATGGCAATGGCAGATATGCGTCCACCCATCGAGTCTGGATGTCCAGACGGTTTCCAGTACATGCATCCAACAATGCGTCGTAACTTCGGACAATGGAAATATCACACTGACCCCAAGCCTGGTGTATTACACCACGTTGCTGAAAGTGGTGAAGAAATTTACACAGTTAAAGCCGGTACTCAGCGTATTCTTGATATTTTCAGCTTACGTGAACTGACTGCCATCGGTGATGAGTATGCAGACGGTTATATCCGTTTCACTATTCGCTCCAACATTGAATTCTATGTAACTGACGAAGCCAAGGTTGATCCTCTGATCAAGGCTCTGGAAGACAAGGGTTATGTTGTTGGCGGCACCAAGAACTCTGTTACTTCTCTGTCTCATACACAGGGCTGGTTACACTGTGATATTCCTGGTACTGACGCATCCGGTGTTGTTAAATCAATGATGGATGAGCTGATCGACGAATTCAAGAACTGGAACATGCCTAACCGTGTTCATATCACTACTTCTTGCTGTCAGATCAACTGTGGCGGCCAGGGTGATATTGCAATCAACGTGCAGCACACCAAGCCACCCAAGATCGACCACTCACAGGTTTCAAACGTATGTGAACGTCCTTCAGTAGTCGCTCGTTGTCCGGTAGCGGCAATTCGCCCTGCTCTGGTTGACGGCAAGCCATCTCTGGAAGTTGATGAGAAGAAATGTATCTGTTGTGGTGCGTGTTTCCCTCCTTGTCCTCCAATGATGATCAACGACGCGGAACATTCAAAACTGGCCGTATGGATTGGTGGTAACCACTCAAATGCTCGTGGCAAGCCTACCTTCCAGAAACTGGTTGCTTCTGCTATTCCTAACAACCCACCACGTTGGCCTGAAGCAGCAGCGATCGTTAAACTGATCCTGAAATGCTACAAGGAAGATGCACGTGACTGGGAGCGTGTTGGTGAGTGGGTTGAGCGTATCGGCTGGCCTCGTTTCTTCGAACTGACTGGTCTGCCATTCACTAAATACCACATTGATAACTGGCGCGGCGCCCGTGCCAGCCTTAATGCATCGACTCATATTCGCTTCTAAGAGGTCTTATGAAAATGAAATATTGCATTATGGTCAACGAAGGGCCCTATACGCACCAGGCATCTGACACTGCCTTGCAATTTTGCAAGGCAGCGTTAAACGCAGGACATGAAATTTTCCGTGTATTCTTTTATCACGATGGTGTGAATAACGGTACTCGCTACACCGTTCCACCTCAGGATGATCGTAATATTCAGCAGGAATGGTCAAAGCTTGCTGAAGCACATGATATCGACATGGTTATCTGTATCGCAGCAGCACAGCGCCGCGGCATTATGGATGCCGACGAAGCCAAACGTCAGGGTATCGACGGTGACAACATCGCACCCGGCTTCCGTATTTCTGGTTTAGGCCAGTTAATTGAAGGCGGCATCATTGCTGACCGTCAGTTAGTGTTTGGAGATTAATATGTCCACTAAAAAATTCATGTTTTTAAATCGAAAAGCTCCATACGGTACAGTATATGCGCTTGAATCTCTGGAAGTTGTATTGATCGGTGCTGCATTCGAGCAGGATGTATCCCTGGCATTCGTTGGTGATGGTGTTTATCAAATCACCAAAGGCCAGTCTACAGATGGTATTGGTATGAAAAACTTTTCACCCACTTTTAAAGCACTGGGTGACTATGAAATAACCAAACTGTATGTTGAAAAAGAATCTCTGGAAGCTCGCGGTCTGACACTGGACGATCTGATGGAATTAACCTGGGAAGACGAGGATGACGACTGGGCAGAAAAGCCTTCCATTCGTCTGGTAAGCTCTGAAGAACTTGCCGCAGTTTTTGACGAACAAGACGTTGTTCTAAGCTTCTAAGGGGTATTGATATGTCAACTTTACACACAGTAAACAAATCACCTTTTGAACGTGATTCCCTGGCAACCTGCATTCGTTTATCCACAAAAGGCTGTGCAATTCTTCTGATTGAAGATGGTGTATTCGGTGCAATGTCAGGAACAGACCATTCCGATATGGTTTCAGCTGCAATGAAAGATGCATCATTTTATGTTTTAGGTCCCGATCTGGCTGCTCGTGGTATGAGCGAAGATCGTGTAATCGACGGTATACAGGTAGTTGATTACAGCGGATTTGTAGATTTAACCACTAAGCACGATACGTGTCAGGCCTGGTTATAAACCTGTTCAACATTATTCTTACGTAGGAGTATAGAAAATGGCTTTTGAAGCAAACGGTAAAACTTTCGAGACAGACGAAGAAGGTTACATGGTAAATCTGGGCGAGTGGGAACCTGAGTGTGCCACTGTTATGGCCAAACTTGAAGATCAGGAACTGACTGACGCGCACTGGGAAGTTATCAACTTCCTGCGTGAGTACTATGACGAGTACCAGATCGCCCCAGCAGTACGTGTACTGACCAAAGCAATTGGTAAAAAACTGGGTAAGGACAAAGGTAACAGCAAGTACCTGTACGAACTGTTCCCTTACGGCCCTGGTAAGCAAGCTTGTAAATACGCGGGTCTGCCCAAGCCTACAGGCTGTGTATAAGCCTCGATGCTTTGTATAAAGTGAGGGGAGATTTTCTCCCCTCTCTTTATAACTTGTTAAATACTTAAGTATTTATTTATTAAATAAGATTTCGAAATAGAGATCGATTTAATAAGCAAATACGTTATTTGCGGCTTTTATAGCCCGCAACATTAATTTGAAAACAAACTCGTTGATTCATGTGCAGAATCAACGACTGAAATTTGTGCGGAGTACGCCTTACATGTCCACTTTGATTGCAGTACTGTTAACCATAGCCACACTCGTAATGCTTATTGGCCTGGTCCTCAAGGCCCGTCAATACCGGGCAACCCCCGCACCCCTGAAAATTCCGGTTACACCCGCGCCTAAAACAACCGGTGGCGTGGTTGTGCGTTTAACCAAAGAAGTGGTTTTCTTTGCATCCCTGTTCCGTTCGAACAAGTGGACCTGGATATTCGGCTGGATGTTCCATGTATCCCTGGCGCTGGCTTTTATCCGTCACCTGCGTTACATCATCGATCCTGAAGGCCCACTGGGTTTTCTAATGCCGGTGATTGGCCTGTGGATTGTACAGACAGCCGGTAAATACGCCGTATTTGGTATCATTATCGGCCTCACCGGCCTGCTGCTGCGTCGCATGCTGGTGGCCCGCGTACGCTATATCTCTGCCCCTTCCGATTACTTAATGCTGCTACTGATACTGGCAATTGCCATCAGTGGTTTTGTCATGAGCTTTATTGCCAGTGTTGATATTGTTCAGGTCAAGATGTTTATGCTGGGCATTCTCAATATCAACCTGCAGGAGCTGCCAGAAAGCACAGCTCTGGTTACTCACCTGATTCTGGTATCCATACTTGGCCTGGTTCTTCCAGTAAGTAAATTACTGCATATCCCCGGTGTATTTTATGCGCCAACACGGAACCAGGTGGATAACCCACGGGAGAAGCGGCATATCGCCGACTGGGCAAAACCGCTGGATGAAACACGTGAGAATTACCCTGAATTAAAGGCCGCGCGCGAAGCAGCAGCCGGAAAATCAGAAGCAGAAGCTTAAACACAAGATTGAACAGAAATATTACACGCGCTATTTGCGAGTATTAACGAGGAATCCATAGTGGCTGATTACGAAGTTCCTGAAGTCAAAGAGTATGCGGTAGTTCCATTACCGAAAGATGGTGTAATGAGCCATCTATCTCCTTTTGTGGCAAAACCGGAATTCCAGGAAGCACTGAACTACGTCGGTAAAAAAGAACAGGCATCTGAAAAAGACACGCCTGAGTATGTGCTGGTTGATGGCTGGAAAGAAAAAGCCATTGACAAGATGGGTGACCTGCTGGGTCGCTACCGCAGTTTGCGTGTATTTATGGACTCCTGTGTGAAGTGTGGCGCATGTACCGATAAATGCCACTATTTCCTGGGCACAGGCGACGCGAAAAACATGCCGGTTGCTCGCCAGGATCTGTTGCGCAGTGTTTATCGCCGCTACTTTACCTTTGCCGGTAAATGGTTTCCCAAACTGGTGGGAGCCCGTGACCTGACGGAAGACGTTGTAGACGAATGGTACAGCTATTTCCACCAGTG
>Ga0256830_1001365_pt1 | contig 17382 bp, 16 predicted proteins | sample 128326metaG_FD_190537 | JGI IMG/M metagenome (GOLD analysis project Ga0256830, IMG submission 190537) | Hydrothermal vent microbial communities from Lau Basin, Pacific Ocean - 128-326 | ecosystem: Environmental > Aquatic > Marine > Hydrothermal vents | place: Pacific Ocean: Lau Basin | collected... | reverse complement strand
ACCAAGAACAAGACCCAGAGCCACGGCAAGCCAGAGAAGGGCCAGCTTTGCTTTTTCCGCCCGCATTATCTCGCCTTTTATCTCGGTGGTAAAGGTGAATGTCTGTTTTCCCTTAAGCAGGTGAAACTTTTCCCATCTGCCGAATAACAGCAGTGCATCACCTGGATGCAACGTCTGATCGGATACTTCATTGAAAATACATTCACCTTTTCTGCAAAGCACAACCGGGTTCAGATCATAAGTTCTTCTAAACCTTATTTGTCTCAATGTCTTACCCACAAGCTCTGAACGAGGAGTAATTATTCCCTCAATTATTCCGGCATTGTTGGGAGAAAGATCTTCAGCAAATACGTCTAAATCCTCCTTTATGGTAAAGCCGAAATCAGTTGCAAATTTCTTGACAGCGTCGGGACAACCAACAACAGAAATATCGTCACCGCCATAAATTCTTTCTTCGCGCGAAGGTGCAAAAACTTTATGGTTCGTTTTTGTATGGGAAACGGCAACTACAGAAACCTGGTAACTTGTTCGGATTGCCATCTCATCAAAGGTTCTGTTATCAGTGAAGTCTTCTGGAATATGTAATTCCTGGATGGTACATATATCACCGTATGTGTCAGCTATGGATGGAGGCAGTAAAGAGCTTTCGGATTCACCGCCTGTTTTGGGAAGTATGAATTTGCCAAATACCACAAAGTAAAGAATCGAGCTTGCTACAAGAGCGATGCCGATTGGCGTCTGGGTAAAAAGCCCTAAGGGTTCCAGTTTTTTCTCAAAAACCCCCAAGCTGTTGGCCTGTTCCAATAAATCATTTAATAAAATTGTAGGGCTTGCACCTACAAGAGTCATGGTTCCACCCACTATGGCGCAAAAAGCCATCGGCATAAGTATTCTGGATACAGGAATTTTTACCTGGCGTGAAACCCTGATAGTGGCAGGCAGAAACAGCGCGGCAGCGCCTATATTCTGCATAAAGCTCGAAATAAAAGCCACGGTTCCTGCTATCAAGGCAATGATACGGCTTTCGGCCTTACCTGCGAATTTCAAAATATTACGGGCAAGAACGTTCATTACACCGGTTTTGTCCAGCCCTGCACCGATGATTATCACTGCTATTATAGATACAACCGCGTTACTGCTTAAGCCGCTTATCGCCTCTTTAGGAGTTACAAGCCCCAGAATCGGTAATAGAACCATCATCATGATACCTACCACATCCACTCTCACCCACTCAAAAACGAAAAGCGCTATAACAAATACCAAAACACCAATTACCGTAAGCATCTGTTTCGTGAGCTTTAAAGATTCCGCATCAGGAGACGGATCTCCGGCAAAAGCAGCTCCAATAGATAGCAGCATAAATGTGAGAAAGAAAATTGTTGACAAACCAAATTGTTTTAAGTTCAGCATTTATACCCTCCAAATATATATTTTATAAATTAATACCTTATAAATTAACGGAAACTTGCAGAGGTGCAGTACATCAGTTAAACTTTTTGAAACTTTTCCTTGAAACTTTGTATTATAACACCAGGCTATAAATATTAGCCATAATTACTTGTTATATATTCATTAGGCTAACGAATCTAGACCATAACAAATGGAACGACCGGTTGGAATTTTATGGATTTGGATAAAATAAAAACATATTCTCTGGCAGACCGCAGATCCAAAGTCTGCCTTAAAGATCTTGGCAAGTCACACAATCCGGGTTCTACGTTTAAGGAATTTATACATAGCCTGCCCCGGTTCCTGGGAGCGGCTGATCTTATCGAGGTTGCCGGACGTATCGCCAAGGCGTATTCAGGTGGAAAAACTGTAATACTCGGTATGGGAGCCCATCCTATAAAAGTGGGTCTCAGCCCTGTCATTATTGACCTGATGCAAAGAGGAGTAATAAACGCCCTTGCATTAAACGGAGCAGGCGTAGTTCACGATTTTGAACTTGCACTGACCGGCACAACATCTGAAGACGTGGACCAGTCAATAATTGACGGCTCCTTCGGCATGGCTGAAGAAACAGGAACTCTCATAAACAGGGCTATAGTCGATGGTGTGAATGAGGGGCTCGGCATTGGAGCCTCCATTGGGAAATTGATAGCAAACGGTGACTTCCCTAACAAAGACAAAAGTCTTCTTGCCACCTGCAATAACTCAAACATCCCTGTAACCGTCCACGTGGCGATCGGCACTGATATCATTCATATGCATCCAGAAGCTGATGGAGCCGCAATCGGGAAAGGAAGCTTAAGGGACTTTCGCAGCCTGACCGGCCTGGTTTCAAACCTTAAAAGCGGAGTTTACATAAATCTCGGTTCAGCAGTTCTTCTACCGGAAGTCTTTTTGAAAACCCTGACACTTGCAAGAAACCTGGGACATGATGTAACCAATATAACAACCGTAAACATGGATTTCATACAACACTACCGGCCTGGGGTAAACGTACTTAAACGGCCAACATTAGGTAGTGGAAAGGCCTTTGCGCTTACAGGCCACCATGAAATTATGCTGCCCCTTCTTGCAGCAGCTGTAATTGAACAAATAAAATAGTTTACAGTAGCCAGGTAAGCAGGTGATGCTGAATTTACTTGATCTGCCTGTCTGTCACATGTAAACTGTTATTTTATTTCTAACTTAGAGAGGTGAAAAAATGAACGTACGAATTGACGAAGACCTCTGTATCGGGTGTGGAAACTGCGAAGAGGTTTGTCCGGCAGTATTTAGAATGAGAGAGGTGGACGATAAGGCTGAGATCTTCGACCTGGAGGCATGCGATTCCGCCGGTTGCTGCGAAGCCGCGGAAGAAAACTGTCCAGTGGATGCGATCATAATAGAGTAGTGCCTAAGCCCAAAGCGGGTTCTATTTTCTCCATTTCTGAAGTCATACGCCAACTCGGTAAAGCAGCCGCCGAATGGGAGACCCCGTGGGTAGAGGAAGACGCCAAACGTCATCCATCCAGACCTTTCAGGGTCTTGGTCGCCTGCCTGCTGAGTCTTAGAACCCAGGATCGCACTACGGCCGCTGCAAGCAGCCGCCTTTTCAGTCTTGCAGAAACACCGGAAGCACTCAGCTCCCTTGCGGTCGAAACAATCGAGAAAACGATCTATCCGGTAGGATTTTACCGCAACAAAGCGCGTATACTTAAAAACATTGCCGAAGACCTTGTTGTAAATTATGGATCCCGAGTTCCGGATACTTTAGACAACCTGCTTAAACTCAAAGGTGTTGGCAGAAAGACTGCAAACCTTGTTATCTCGGTCGGTTACAACAAACCCGGCATATGTGTCGATACTCATGTTCACCGTATCACTAACCGCTGGGGATACATATGTACAAGAACTCCTGACGAGACGGAAACCGTTCTTCGTAAAAAACTTCCGAAGCGTTACTGGAAGCAGATCAACAGCCTTCTTGTAATGTTTGGTCAGAATTGCTGCAAACCTGTATCGCCACTATGTTCCGGCTGCCGGATAAACAAATACTGCGCACGGGCAGGTGTAACACGTTCGCGCTGATAAACGTGTGCCGTTATAATTTAAGTGCGGCTTTTAAAGCTGGACAAAGCGATAAAAAGCACGGAAAAACTAAATGGATAAAACACATACAATAAAATCCCTGAATTATGGCCCTGACGGACTGATTCCGGCTATAATCCAGGATGACGGCTCCGGCGAAATCCTTATGATGGCCTACATGAATGCCGACTCTCTGAAAATGACACTTGAAAAGGGATTTACCCATTTCTGGAGCCGTTCAAGAAAAAAATTCTGGATGAAAGGTGAAACCTCCGGTCATGTTCAGAAGGTTAAGCAAATTTTTTACGACTGCGATCGTGATACCTTATTGATAAAGGTCAACCAGAAGGGTCCGGGTGCATGTCACACCGGCAGCCGGAGTTGTTTTTTTACCACAATAGAGGGTGAGGAACAGTCCGGAAAGGTGTTTTCAGCAAATGAAGCATACAAAAAACAACCGGTTCTGGAGCGATTGGCTGCTGTTATTCATGACAGAAGATGCAATCCAAAAACAGATTCCTATGTCTCCGGCCTTTTAGAAAAAGGCAAAGACACTGTGCTTAAAAAGGTGGGAGAGGAGGCCACAGAGGCTGTCGTGGCGGCGGCTCAAGGCAATAGGGAGAGTTTTATTCAGGAATTGGCAGACCTATGGTTTCATACCCTGATTTTAATGGAACAGGAAGGTGTCGCTATTACAGAGGTTTATGACGAACTAGAAAATCGCTTCAGGTAAAAGTTTAAGGCGAAAACAGGAGGTTTTTTATAATGAGTACCGACTGTCTTTTTTGTAAAATAGCAAACAAAGAGATTCCAGCCAAGCTTGTGTACGAGGATGAGCTGGCAGTGGCATTTGAAGACATAAAGCCTGTGGCTCCGGTTCATATACTGGTAATCCCAAGAAAACATATTTCCACAATAGATGACATCTCATCTAAAGACACTGAAGTGATAGGCCATCTTTTTCAAATAGCCCGCAAAATAGCCAGGACAAAAGGTCTATCAGAGAGAGGCTATAGGTTGACTATCAACTGCAAGGCAGATGCTGGTCAGCTTGTCTTTCACATACATCTTCATCTGCTTGGAGGAAGAAAGTTCACCTGGCCTCCAGGGTGATTTTAAGAGTGGTTTGAAGATTTTTTAAAGAGAAATTTAAAGAGAAATTTAAAGGGCAAAGCAAGAAATATAACAGTTAAGCGACTACTACCCCTGGCGAGCCATTTTCTACAACACCTACCTTTGAAGCCGCAGCAACGCCTTCAGACAATAGGGCCGCAATGGTATCGTCCGACCGACTTTCCGGAACAGACAATAACAACCCGCCGGATGTCTGTGGGTCGAAGAGCAGCTCTTCCTCTGCTTTAGAGAGGCTTGTGCGGATCCGCAGAACTTCACGGGTTATTTCACGGTTTCCGGCATTACTTCCGGTAGTCTCCCCTTTTCGGTACATCTCAAGCGCTCCCGGATAAAACGGCAGTGATGAGTAGTTGATCACGACCCGGACACCGCTGCCTTTTGCCAGCTCCAAAACGTGGCCGGCCAAACCGAAGCCTGTTACATCGGTACATGCATGCAGATCGAACCTGAGTGCCGTTTCCATGGCAGCTTTATTCAGCTCGGCCACCAAAGGCAGAATCTCTTTCTCCAGCGTGTCATAAGTCATTTTCCCGGAGCGCACGGCATTGAACAACACACCCGTGCCAAGGGGCTTTGTAAGTATGAGTGTATCACCCGGTCTGGCTCCTGCATTGGTTTTAATACGTTTTGGGTGAACTATTCCGTTTACACATAGACCATACTTGGGCTCGTCGTCTTGCACGGTATGCCCGCCCACAAGACAGGCCCCGGCTTCCACAACCTTGTCGTGGCCTCCACGCATAATTTCCCGCAGAATCCCCATATCGAGTTTTTTAGAGGGAAACATCACAACGTTAAGCGCAACAACAGGCTTGCCACCCATGGAATATATATCGGATATCGAGTTAGCAGCCGCAATCAGGCCGAACCAGTAAGGATCGTCTACAGGCGGAGTAATGAAATCCACAGTGCTGATCATAGCCGTTTCATCAGTAAGCCTGTATACAGCGGCATCGTCACTCGTCTCGATTCCAACCAGAAGATTCGGATCATCTGAAGGCATATGGCCTTCCAACACACCCGACAAGTCCGCCGGGCTGATCTTAGCCGCTCAACCGCAGGTTTTTGCGAGTCTTGTTAAGGTGTTTTTTTTGAACATAAAATTTACCTATAGAAAAAAGTACGGATATATATCAGGGCAGGCAGATGGGATTGCCCCTACGGTGTTTTAAATTATTGTAGGGGGCAGGCCTTTTTGGCCTGCCCCGGTTACGAAAAAACTATGCGGGCCGGTCGGTGAGAGATACCAACCCCGGCAAGTCCTTGCCTTCCAGCAGCTGCAGTGAAGCGCCACCGCCTGTTGATATGAAGGTTATGGCCTCTGCAACTCCGGCCCGGTGAACCGCCAGAGCAGTATCGCCGCCGCCTATTATTGTAAGCGCGTAGGCATCAGCCACGGCACGTGCAACAGCAAATGTGCCACGAGAGAAAACATCCATCTCAAACATGCCCATTGGACCGTTCCAGATGATTGTTTTTGAATTGGAAAGAGCATCGGAAAATAACCTGGCTGTAGCAGGACCTATATCAAGAGCTTTCCAGCCTTTGGGTATCTCCTGAGTGCTGACAATCTTTGTAGCGGCTCCAGGCTCCATGGATTCGGCCACCATACAATCAACCGGCAGGTAGAACTTAAGACAACGTTCCCTGGCCTTCAGGTAGATACGTTCCGCTGTCTCAAGCATATCGTCTTCCACCATCGAGTCACCAACCTCATAGCCCATGGCTTTAAGAAAAGTAAAAGCCATGCCACCACCTATAATTACACGATCTACTTTACTCAACAGATTTTCTATAACACCGATCTTACCCGATGTCTTTGCGCCACCAAGAATCGCTGTAAATGGCCGAAGTGGATTATGTACCGTACCCAAAAGATATTCTACCTCTCGCTTCATCAAGAAACCGGCTACTGATTTCAGGAACTTGGCCACGCCGGCAGTAGATGCATGGGCACGGTGCGAAGTCCCAAAAGCATCATTAATGAAACAATCGGCATTAGCAGCTAGTGCTTTGGCAAACTGCTCATCGTTTTTTTCCTCTTCAGGGTGAAACCTGACATTCTCAAGTAACAGAACATCTCCAGGCTTCATTTTGCTTACAGCTTTTGTGACTGATTCGCCTATGCAGTCCGGAACAAAAAGAACATCTTTGCCTAACAAGCGCTTAAGCCTTTTTACCACTGGAGACAAACTGTACCTTAGGTCAACCTTTCCCTTCGGCCTGCCAAGGTGAGAGCAGAGTATAACCTTGGCCCCTTCATCAATAGCGTAGTTAATGGTAGGAAGAGCCTCCCGTATACGCCTGTCATCGGTTATGGTCAGATTGTCATCAAATGGAACATTAAAATCCACTCGGATGAGAACGCGTTTTCCGGCAAGATTAAGCTCTTCTATCGTAAGCTTGTTAAGTATGCCTTTGCCTGTCTGTTCATCTTGAGAGCTGTTCATAGCAAGCAACCTCCTTTGATGATTGCTGTTACCCGGTTACTCGCAAGGCGAGATCTTTAAGACGGTTTGAGTATCCCCATTCATTATCATACCAGGAAATCACTTTTACCATTCTACCATTTAGCACCTTGGTGGACCTGACATCCAGAATGGATGAATGAGAATTTCCGTTCATGTCAATAGAAACCAATGCTTCCTCGCAATATTGAAGTATGCCTTTCATTGGACCGTCAGCTGCTGCCTTAAGAGCGCTGTTTACTTCTTCGACTGTAGTGTCTTTGGCTACTTCCGCGACCAGGTCCACTACGGAAACATTAGGCGTAGGCACGCGAATTGCCATACCGTCAAGTTTTCCATTTAATTCCGGCAGAACAAGCCCCACCGCTTTGGCTGCGCCTGTCGTGGTCGGAATCATGGAAAGACCTGCCGCCCTGGCACGTCTTGGGTCCTTATGCGGCAAGTCCAGAACCCGCTGATCGTTTGTATAGGAATGTATAGTAGTCATAAGCCCGCGCTCCAGGCCGAACTCGTTGTTTATCACCTTAGCCAGTGGGGCAAGACAGTTTGTTGTGCACGAAGCGTTCGAAATTATCCTGTGTTTTTCCGGGTCGAGTTTATCGTCGTTAACACCCAGACAGACCGTAAAGTCAGGCTCTTTTGCCGGCGCTGAAATCAGAACCCACTTGGCACCACGGTCCAGGTGCTTAGAAGCATTTGCCCTGTCTACAAACAAACCGGTGCACTCAAGAACCACATCCACTCCGAAATCTCCCCACGAAAGCTTATTCAGATCAGCTACTGCAGTTACCTTGATCTCTTTGCCGTCTATGATGATGGAGTCATCAGTGGCCTTCACATCCGCATCAAATATTCCGTGCACGGAATCATATTTAAGAAGATGGGCAAGAGTTTTAGCGTCGGTTAGGTCGTTAATAACAACCACATCCAGGTTTTTGTAACCAGCCCTCAGTACTGTCCTTCCAATTCTGCCAAATCCATTGATTCCAACTTTCATAAACAATTCCTCCTAAGTAAAATAAGGGGCTAAAGACAGGTTTGTTCTTCGTCCCTTTTTTTTATCAGTCCAGTAGGTTCAAAACCATACCGGTCATAAGCTTCGGAAAAAAATATGTGGACTTAGGCGGCATGCGCTTTCCATCCAAAGCCACATTTTTTAGTTCATGAAGACGCGTGGCCTTTAGAAAAAAAGCAGCCTCGAATTCACCACTATCCACCATTTTAATCGCTTCGGCTGCGCTCATTTCGTACGAAAACTCATTAACATCCAGAATCTTTTCCAAAATAAGGCGGTGCAGGACGATAACGTCCAGACTCCCAAGTGGGGGAGAAGGCATATTCATATCAGCGAAAGCTCCGCTTTCAGCTCTAAATACAAAGCCGGAGCCACCTCCTGAATATACCCCGAAGCAGTGTCCTTCTCTTTTCGTCAGGTCATCAAGAAAGTTAAGCGAATCAGCAGTCATGGTGACAGATTCCATATTAAACCGTTTTTTCAATCTGTCAATCATATCGGATGGAACTTTCTTAATCAGCCTGTAAGTAGGTAAGACTGAAAGACCGGAATCCTCCATATTGGCTAGAAACATCATAACGTAGCCGGACCCGCCTGTCGAATCTTTGTCTTTCATCTCACGCATATATTCCAGTGCAGTCTCGTAACGATGATGACCATCAGCTATAAATATCTTCAGATCCTGCATCTCTCCGGAAATGGCATGCATGTCCGCCTCATCGTCAATACGCCACAAGCGGTGAATACCGCCCATGGAGTCAGTCCCTTCGATCACCGGTTCTGAGGTGATGGTTACGGAGTTTAAGATAGAAGATGCGATTTTACGTTTGCTGCTGTAGAGTGAAAATATCGGGCTGATATTGGCTTTTGTACTACGCATAAGGTTTAGACGATCGGCCTTGGGTTTCGAACGGGTCTCTTCGTGTGGCAGAACGACTCCGGATTCAAATGGTTCAAGCCCGACAAGCCCCATGAGTCCGCGGAATTTCAACTCTTTTCCGCGTAATGTGTATGTTATCTCGTAGCAATAGAAACAGGGATGTTCATCACGAATAAGAACACCTGACTTCATCCAGTCATTCAGCAGGTGTGATGCTCTTGTGTAACGATTTTCAGATTCAGTATCGGTTTCTAAAACCTTTCCAAAATCTATTTGAACAATATTGTAAGGGCTGAGCTCATAAAGTTCTTCTTTTTGCTTCTGAGAAATGATGTCATAAGGAGGAGCAAGAACTCTGGCAGGATCCTTTACTTTACCGGTATTATATCGAACTCCCTTGAAGGGGATTACTATAGCCATAAGCGGAATTACTATATCACAGTTTTTTTCAAATTGCAAAAGCTGCAACAGTATGATATAAAAGCATGAAATTGAAAACACCCCTACATGAAATCAATCTGCTTAGCAGCCTTAAAAATCCAAGGGTTAAAGAGGTTGTAAGGCTCCGGAAACGCAGTGAGCGTGACAAAAGCCAACTTATGCTGATTGAAGGCAGGCGCGAGTTGGAAGAGGCCTTAAAAAACGGGGTGAAACTAAAAACCCTTTATGTCTGCAAGTCGCTTTTTAACGGCAGAGGGCAGAAGGATATACTCAGCAGCGCGCGGCAACAGGGCGTAGAAATCATTTTTGTCAACGAACCTGTAGCATGCAAAATGGCATACAGAGACAAACCTGAAGGACTTCTGGCTGTTGCCATGCAACCTGTTAAAAGACTGGAAGATATCAGTCTTGGAAGATCACCGTTAATCGTAATTCTGGAGGGGATAGAAAAACCCGGCAACCTAGGGGCTGTTTTGAGAGTGGCCGACGGAGCCGGGGTTAAGGGCATTCTTCTGTGCGACTGCGCCACGGATATATATAATCCCAATACGATCCGAGCAAGCCTGGGCACATTTTTCAGCATGCCTTTTACACAGGTATCTTCAAGTGAGGCTCTGCGGTGGTGCAAGCAGAATGGATTGTATACGGTGGCGGCGGCACCTGGCGCTGACATTGCCTACACACAGGCGGATTTTTCCGGTCCTTGCGCCGTGGTAATAGGAAGCGAAGACCGCGGCCTGAGCCGCTTTTGGCTGGACAAAGCAGATATCAAAGTCAGTATTCCGATGCAAGGCCGCGCAGATTCCCTAAATGCCGCTGTCTCTACCGCTGTTCTGCTTTATGAAGCCGTACGACAAAGAAAGGCATAAGTAATATATAGATGTTATTTTCTGAGCAGTCTGATTGGTCAAAGCAGTTTGATCAGTCCTGATTAAGGTAACCTGGAGGAACATAATATGACAAACATTAAAAACACTCGTTTAAAATTCATAATTCTTTTGGCACTGGTTATAACATTGCTGGTTTCTGTTGGTTCTGCATATGCGGATACTCAGTATGTGTCGGACGTACTTGTTATCACCCTCCGGGAAGGCAAGGGCAGCAAATACAAAATAAAGAAGACTCTTAAAACCGGCACTCCTTTGGAGGTATTGGAAGAAAGCGGAAATTATCTCAGAGCCAGAACCAAAGACGGCGAGGAGGGTTGGGTGCTTAAGCAGTACATAACACCACAGTTGCCAAAAGCGATAGTCATAGCGCGGTTAAAGAAAGAGGCCGGCCGGTTGAGAACAAAGATGGAGAAGCTGGAGACATCTCTGGCATCTACCCGGAATGAGCTGAAAACAGCTAAGCAAAAACATGCCGCAGAGGCAAAAGAATTAAAAAAGATTGCAAATAAAAACAAGAAGGATGCCTACAGCACTAGCAAAGAACTGGAGCAGATTACCGAAAAATACAACGCTCTCCTTGAAAAGTCAAAAAACGTATTGGAAATAGCAGAAGAAAGAGACAGACTCCTGGCGACACATGACAGTCTTAATGCCGAAGTGGAACACCTGCAACAGGAAAATGAACGACTCATGCGCACAGGGATGATACGATGGTTTATAGCCGGGGGCAGTGTTTTCTTTGTAGGCTGGATAGCAGGTAAAATCTCTAGAAAACAGAAAAAACTTTATTCAAGCCTGTCATGAGTAATAAAAACACCCGTCCTATAGGTGTTCATACATCTATAGCCGGAGGGATTTCTCTCTCCCTTGAACGAGCAAATGAACTTGAGTGCACAGCCATGCAGATTTTCTCTCATAACCCTCGTGGCTGGCATGTAAAACCTCTAACAAAGACTGAAATCGCTCGTTTCAGAAAACTTCGGGAACAGCTTGCGATACTCCCTGTAATTCACACATCCTATCTCATCAACCTGTCTGCAAAAACAAATGAGCTTCTGGAAAAATCAATACAACTTATGAAGATCGAGATGGACCGCGCAGAAGCTCTCGGCATTGAGTACGTTGTTCTTCATACCGGAAGCGCATCCGGTGTGGATCCAAACATGGCTCGTGCCAAAGCTGTGGACTGCCTTCGTATACTCTCCGGGATTGGAAGTTGGAAGACCTCCAAAATCCTGCTTGAAAACACTGCCGGAGAAAGAGGGGATATTACATCATCCATGAAAGATCTGGGTACGGTTATGAACGAGTTGGGAAATGACCTTATAGGAGGCATCTGTATTGACACATGCCATGCCTTTGCCGCAGGTTACAACATAGCCTCAAAGACCGGCATAGACAAGCTGGTAAAAGAAATTGATAATTACATAGGACGCGATCGAATCAAGTTGATACATTTAAACGATTCAAAAGGCGAAGCAGGATCGGGCCGGGACCGCCACGAAAACATCGGCGAAGGCATGATAGGAAGTGAAGGCCTGAGCCTCTTTATAAATCACAAAGCTTTCAGGAAACTGCCGTTGATTCTTGAGACTCCAAAGAAGCATGAATACGACGACCTGCGTAACCTGCAACGGACTCGTGAACTTCTCCTGTAAAAAAATCATATATCAGGTTTTTTAAATCCTGGAGAGAATGCGCATCATAAAGTCTCTTTCTGAACCCCGAACAGCCACGAAGTCCTTTTGCGTACCAACCAGCGTGTTTACGGGCTTTAAACAAAGCCTCTCTCGGGGCAAGAAACCGTTCCATGAGACAGATGTGCTGCAACAGAAAGCCCTGTCGTTCCTCCACGGATTCCGGCCCGCCTGCCGGTGAAAAAATCCATGGATTACCAAGCGAGCCCCGGCCGATCATCACACCATCGCACCCTGTCTCCGACATCATATGTTCAATATCCCCAGGCGAGGTAACGTCACCATTTCCTATCACGGGGATTGATACAGCCTCTTTTACCTGTCGGATAACATGCAGGTCAACAGTTCCTGCAAACATCTGGCGTGATGTACGCCCATGGACAATTACAGAGGCAGCCCCTGCAGACTCGGCCATGCCGGCAGCCTCAACAGCAACAATAGAATTAGCATCCCAACCGGAACGTATCTTTACTGTTACCGGAAGTCTGGTGTTCATTACAACGGCACGAATAATTTTTTCTGCAAGCAAAAGATCTTTAAGCAAAGCAGATCCGGCACCACGCTTTACAACCTTACGGACCGGACATCCCATGTTAATATCTATAATATCTATCTCCAAACCATCCAGAATCTTAGCGGCTTCCGCCATAAAAACAGGGTCACTTCCAAATAGTTGAAAGGCTACAGGCCTATCTTCCGCAACAGTGGACAGAATCGCCCTTGTGGAGTGATTCATATAAACAAGCCCCTTGGCGCTTATCATCTCAGAGTAGACAAGTCCAGCGCCGCACGCCCTGGCTATAAGCCTAAACGGCAGGTCCGTAATACCTGCAAGCGGAGCTAAAACCAGGTTATTTGCAAGTGAGATGTCGCCAATATTCATAAGTGTGTTTTCCGAACTTTCCGACAGGACAAATAAAATAGGCGAGACAAAAGAAAAGGAAGTTGTTAATTTTGCATAGTTAGAAACACGTTATATATTCTAAAAATATTTACAGATAAAAAACAAGCAATTTTGACATAGAATTTAACCGGCCCTCTGTACCCGAGCCACTTTATACTGTAACATAAGAAATTTGACTTAACTTAAAAAAATAATTTTGATAATGGGTTAGAATATCTAAATGGACAGACTCTAATTACAGGTTAACCCATTACCTAAAAAACATATCACGCCTGTCTATATAGCTACAAAAGAGATGAACCAGGCATCAAGGAGTTTTTAAAAAGATGAAAAAAACGACAATTCAACACCTCATTAAAAAGAAAAATGAAGGACTAAAGATAACCGCACTTACAGCATATGACTACCCGACTGCCGCGATTGTGGATGAGGCCGGCGTAGATATAATTTTAGTGGGCGATTCATTAGGTGTTGTGGTTCAGGGCCTTGACAATACCCTGCCGGTCACAATGGATGAAATGCTTTACCACACCAGAATCGTAGCACGGGCTGCCGGAAGAGCCATGGTGCTTGGTGATATGCCTTTTTTGTCATACCAGCCGTCACTATCCGAGGCCGTAACCAACGCCGGACGGTTTCTACAAGTTGGCGCAAAGGGGGTGAAAATAGAAGGCGGAAGCAATGTGGTTCATATAATTAAAGAACTCACAAAGTATGACATTCCGGTTATGGCACATATAGGGATAACACCTCAATCCATACATCGTTACGGCGGATATAAAGTTCAGGGCAGGGATGAAAAAACCGCACGCAAGCTTCTTGAAGAGGCCAAAATCGTGGAGGAAGCAGGAGCCTTTTCACTGGTTCTTGAAGGCATTCCGCCAGAACTAGGTAAAAGCATTACCAGGTCCGTAAGTATTCCTACCATAGGCATAGGCGCAGGACCAGGTTGTGACGGACAGATCCTTGTTATTCATGATCTTCTTGGACTGTTCGATAGATTTACTCCTAAGTTTGTAAAACGATACGCAAACATTAAAGCAACTTCTGTTGATGCTATTAAAAAGTATATGGCTGAAGTGGAAAACGGCATATTTCCCGGAACTGAGCAGAGCTATTGAAAAAAAATAAAAAAGGCAATTACAACATTGCTCTCCAAGGCCCCACAGTGAAACCATGACTGAATTCGGGGTTATAAACTGGCTGGTTTTAGCCGGTTATCTTTCCGGCATGCTGGCCATCGGCGCTGTATTTTCCCGTAAAAACATATCAACCGGCGAGTTTTTCTTTGCCGGCGGACGACTGCCCTGGTGGGCGGTCGGCATAAGCATGATAGCCACATCCATATCCGCCACCACGTTTCTTGGCAATCCGGCTGAAACATACGCCGGCGATATGACATACATGATGCTGAACCTTGGCGTACCTGTTTCTATTGCAATCACCACCCTGGTATTTATTCCCTACTTTCGCCGCAATAATGTCCGGTCAGCATACGAAATACTCGAAAAACGCTTTGACCGGAAAACCCGTCTTCTTGCATCTGGAATATATTCATGCCATGTACTTCTTAGAACCGGTATTTTGATCTACGGACCGGCTATTGTCTTTGCCGCTATTACTGGCTGGTCAACAACAAGCGCAATAATGGCTGTTGGAGTTCTCTCGGTATCTTATACTTGGATGGGCGGAATTCGTGCAGTGGTCTGGACCGACGTGATTCAATTTATTATTCTGTTGGGCGGAGGGCTTTTAACCTTACTTTTTATTACCTATGGTGTGGAGGGTGGGCTTACAACTATTATTGCAACAGCCGAAAACGCAGGTAAATTCAGATGGTTCAATAACAACCTTGATCCTGGAGACGCTCACACTTTTTTATCGGCAGGTGTAGCCTATATCGCCCTCGACCTGGCTGTTCGAAGTTGCGATCAGCAATTCATACAACGCTATCTTTCTACTCAAAACATTCGCAAGGCACAGTGGGCGGCTGTTCTTTCAGCCATGCTCGGAGCGATTGCGGCCTGGCTTTTTTTCATGGTAGGAGCTTTTCTATTCAGTTATTACACAAAACATCCTGCTGCTCTGCCGGCCGGCACAGAACCTAACGGCGTATTTCCACTCTTTATTCTTTCAGTCTTGCCCCAAGGGCTTTCGGGTCTTATGGTTGCGGCAATATTTGCCGCGGCCATGAGCAGCCTGGACTCAGGCATAAGTGCGCTGGCAAACACCACGGTCGTGGATTTTATGTCTAATAAAGAACCAAGTTCTCCGCAAACCAGGCGGCTTAAAACAGCCCGTCTTTCAGTCCTGGTATGGGGAACTATGGGAATCCTGGCTGCACTTTTCGCTTCCAGCTTCGACGCAAGCCTGCTTCATATAGCTTTGTACTTTACATCTCTTTTTACAGGATCTCTTCTTGGAATATTCATTCTTGCCGTGGCCATGCCCTTTGCGCGTGGAGGCACGGCCTTTACCGGGGCACTGACAGGTATGCTGCTCCTGGCGGTATGTACACATGGACTTTATATCGATCTGCCAAGCGTATCCGCTATACCGGTAATAGGCTGGATAGCAAGCGGCTTAAAGTTGAAGCTTTCCTGGCCGTGGTTTCCAGTAATATCTGCCTCGGTCACTGTTGCTGTAGGCACGGCTTTTTCCTTTGCACACAAGAATATTGCGAAAAATATCGTAAGTACATTTGACTAGTCTCACCTTGACCCTTAAAATTAACGGGATTTCAGTGCCTATCCTGATAGCAAACCATGGAAGAATTTACAACACGTACAGAACTTAACGGCGACATCCTTGAACATGTGCTTGAAGCTGTTGACAAAGGTGACCTCACCGGTCTTGCTGAAAGGCTGAAAACCCTTCATGCTGCTGATATAGCGCACGTCCTTGAGAGTCTTCCACCAGAAGACCGTGCTGTGGTGTTCAATCTCATAGAGACTGAAAAACACGGACCTGTGCTGGCTGAGGTGAACGAAGGCGTACGTCTATCTCTGGTTAAAGAGATGGACAGAGCAGAACTCCGCCAGGCAACCGAAACCATGGAGGTGGATGATGCCGCCGACCTGGTTGGGGAACTTCCTGAAAAAGTAGCCAAGGACCTGCTTGACGCAATGAGCGTGCAGGAAAGAACCCGTATTGAGGAAGCCCTTTCCTACGAAGAAGAGACCGCAGGCGGTATCATGGAGCCGGTCTCTTTCACCTTGAGTTCCGATTCGACTGTTCTGGATGTGCTGAGAGATGCCCGCCGTCAAAAACTTCCCGGACGCACAGACAAGTTCTTTGTGGTGGATGAAAATGGAGTACTAGAGGGAAGCCTGAGACTTTCTTACCTTGTCTCGAGCCCGGAAGATGCCACGGTAGGCTCTATAATGTCTCACAAACCCCGGACGATTCATGTCAATACACCAAAGGATGAGGTAGCCCTTCTTTTTGAACGCTATGATATGATTTCGGCCGGTGTAATTGACGATAATAACCGGCTGTTGGGACGTATTACCGTGGATGATGTGGTGGATATCATCCGCGACCGCGGCGAACAGCAAATGATGAACCTGGCTGGAGTATCAGAGGAAGAGGATCTGTTTGCTTCCGTACCCAGAACCACTAAAAGCAGAAGCCTGTGGTTGGGCTTAAATCTCCTTGCCGCCTTTGCCGCATCCTGGGTTATCGGGTTGTTCGAGGCCACTATCCAAGAGTTTGTCGCTCTGGCAGTACTTATGCCGATAGTTGCAAGCATGGGCGGAAATGCCGGGAATCAAACCTTGACAGTCGTAATTCGGGGTCTTGCCCTTGGGCAGATATCCTCGGCAAACAGGATGGACCTGCTACGAAAAGAAGTCCTTGTGGGATTCTTTAACGGTCTGCTGTTTGCGGCTGTTGTGGCCATGGCCGCAGTACTTTGGTTTAAAAGCTGGATGCTCGGAGCTGTAATTGCGCTGGCCATGGGCATTAACCTGGTCACCGCGGCTTTCCTTGGAGGGATGATTCCTCTTATACTTAAGCGGTTTGGAGTGGATCCTCCACTGGCCGGAAGCGTTCTTGTAACTACAGCCACTGATGTAGTAGGCTTTTTTGTCTTCCTGGGTTTGGCTGCGTTACTGATTGTTTAGGGGGCAGTTGTCAGGGTGCAGGATGCAGGGATCCTGGACCGAAGCAAGAAGACAGGAAGGAAAACCGTAACAGTTTAGTGCTTTAGAAGGCTGTTTTTACGATACTGACAAAGAAGCCGAAACAGATATTGACATATCTGTATTTTTTTATTCTTATAATAAGAGTACTAATACTCTTATTACGTGGAGGCAACATGAAACGAATTGATTTATTAAACTGAAGTTCCCCCTGGATTAATTCGCAAACCTATTGATATTACTGATAAAACAGCAAATTTCAGTTTGTCTGTACTGGGTACATTATAGCTTTACG
>Ga0256830_1001364_pt1 | contig 17410 bp, 17 predicted proteins | sample 128326metaG_FD_190537 | JGI IMG/M metagenome (GOLD analysis project Ga0256830, IMG submission 190537) | Hydrothermal vent microbial communities from Lau Basin, Pacific Ocean - 128-326 | ecosystem: Environmental > Aquatic > Marine > Hydrothermal vents | place: Pacific Ocean: Lau Basin | collected... | reverse complement strand
CTGGCTGCCGGCCCCGGCGGCGAGGACCTGTGGCTCCTGCACCCGGACGAGGGCGCGAGGCCCGGCATGCGGGTAAAGTGACATCCCTGGCCGGTCACCGCCCATCCACCACATGCAATTCGAGTATCGGGAATAAGTCCGCGATATAATGCGCTCGTCTATGATTAGGACATTTTGATCTTTCACCCCCGGCAGCGAGGTCTGTACCCTGTCCGCCCCGGCAAAACCGGCCACCGGACCACACGACATACGACATGACTGAATACGCCCTCATCCTGATCAGCACCGTGCTGGTGAACAACATCGTTCTGGTGAAGTTCCTCGGCCTGTGTCCCTTCATGGGCGTGTCGCGCAAACTGGAAACGGCCACCGGCATGGCCCTGGCCACCACCTTCGTCCTCACCCTGTCGGCCATCTGCAGTTACCTGGTCAACGAATTCCTGCTCATCCCCCTGGACCTGGAATACCTGCAGACCATCAGCTTCATCCTGGTCATCGCCGTGGTGGTGCAGTTCACCGAGATGGTGGTGCACAAGACCAGCCCGGTGCTGTACCAGGTGCTGGGCATCTTCCTGCCGCTGATCACCACCAACTGCGCGGTGCTCGGCGTGGCCCTGCTCAACGTGCAGCAGCAGCACGGCTTCCTCCAGTCGGCGGTGTACGGTTTCGGCGCCGCGGTGGGCTTTTCCCTGGTGCTGGTGCTGTTCGCCGCCATGCGCGAGCGCATCGCCGTGGCCGACGTGCCGGAGGCCTTCCGCGGCCCGGCCATCGCCCTGATCACCGCCGGACTCATGTCCATGGCCTTCATGGGCTTTGCCGGACTGGTAAAGGGCTGATGCTCAGCGCGCTGCTGGCACTGGGTATCCTCGGCGTGCTGTTCGGCCTGCTGCTGGGTTATGCCGCCATCCGCTACAAGGTGGAAGGCGATCCCCTGGTGGACAAGATCGACGCCATCCTGCCGCAGACCCAGTGCGGCCAGTGCGGCTATCCCGGCTGCCGCCCCTACGCCGAGGCCATCGCCCGCGACGAGGCGGACATCAACCGCTGCCCGCCCGGCGGCGAAACGGTGATCATCGCCCTCGCCGACCTGCTGGGCCGCGATCCCAAGCCGCTGGACGAGACATGCGGCGAGGAAAAGCCCAAGATGGTGGCCTACATCCACGAGGAGCTGTGCATCGGCTGCACCCTGTGCATCCAGGCCTGCCCGGTGGACGCCATCCTCGGCGCCGCCAAGCAGATGCACACCATCATCGAATCCGAGTGCACCGGCTGCGAGCTGTGCGTGGCCCCCTGCCCGGTGGACTGCATCGAGATGGTGCCGGTGAAGCAGGGCCTCGACAGCTGGAAGTGGCCGGCGCCGCCGCCCCCGCCCTACGAACGGCCCGCCGCCGACGACGACCCGGCGGCAGAACCGGCGGGGGCGCACTGATGCATCGCCTGTTCCAGTTCAAGGGCGGGGTGGTGCTGAAGGAGCACAAGAAGGACTCCAGCGCCATCCCCGTGCGACCGGCAAAACTGCCGCCGCGACTGATCCTGCCCCTCAAGCAGCACATCGGCGCGCCCGCCGAACCGGTGATCTCGGTGGGCGACAAGGTGCTCAAGGGCCAGCTCATCGCCCGTGCCGGCGACGCCATCAGCGCCCCGGTGCATGCCTCCAGCTCGGGCACCGTGGTCGCCATCGCCGATCATCCGGTGCCGCACCCCTCGGGCCTCCCTGCCCCCTGCATCATCATCGACACCGACGGCGAGGAACGCTGGCGCCCGCGTGAGCGCAACGTGTTCAACTTCGCCGACCTCAAGCCGGCGGAACTGCGCGAGATCATCCGCGATGCCGGCATCGTCGGCCTCGGCGGCGCCGGTTTCCCGGCGGCGGTGAAGCTGGACCCGCAGGGTCACGAGGTCGAACTCCTGATCCTCAACGGCGCCGAGTGCGAACCCTACATCACCTGCGACGAGATGCTGCTGCGCGAGCATGCCCTGGAGGTGCTGGCCGGCCTGCTGATGATGCGCCACGCGCTGAACGCCAAGCGCTGCATCATCGGCATCGAAAACAACAAGCCCAAGGCCTTCCGCGCCCTCTACGAGGAGATCCGCAACACCGGCGCCGACGTGGAGGTGGTGGAGGTGCCCACCATCTACCCCACCGGCGGCGAGAAGCAGCTGATCCAGGTGCTCACCGGCAAGGAGGTGCCCGCCGGCGGCCTGCCCATCGACATCGGCATGGTGTGCCACAACGTGGGCACCGCCTATGCCGTGTACCGCGCGGTGGAATTCGACCAGCCGCTGATCTCCCGCTACGTCACCATCGCCGGCAGCGTCGCCCACGCACGCAACCTGGAGGTGCTGTTCGGCACCCCTGTGGGCAACCTGATCGAGGAGTGCGGCGGCAACCGCCACACCCTGCGCCGCCTGATCATGGGCGGACCGATGATGGGCATCGCCCTGCACACCGACGCCGTGCCGGTGGTGAAGACCACCAACTGCGTGCTGGTGGAATCCGCCATGCACGACGTGCCGCTGCCCTCGCGCAACGAATACGCCATGCCCTGCATCCGCTGCGGCAATTGCGCCAACGCCTGCCCGGTGAACCTGCTGCCGCAACAGATGTACTGGTACACGCGCGCGCGCGACTTCGACAAGGTGCAGGACTACCACATCTTCGACTGCATCGAGTGCGGCTGCTGCGACTATGTCTGCCCCAGCCAGATCCCGCTGGTGGCCTACTACCGCTTTGCGAAGAGCGAGATCTGGGCCCAGGAGGCCGAGAAGCGCGCCGCCGACCTGGCCCGCGAGCGCCACCAGTTCCGCGAATTCCGCCTCGAACGGGAAAAGAAGGAACGCGCCGCGCGGCACAAGAAAAAACGCCGCGCGGTCAGCAAGGGCGGCAGCGACGACAAGAAGGCCGCCATCCAGGCCGCCATGGAGCGGGTGCGGGCGAAGAAGGCCGCGCAGGACAGCGCGCCGAAGAACATCGACAACCTCACCCCGGCGCAACAGGCGCAGATCGAGGAAGCCGACCGCCGCCGCGAGCAGAGGGCAAAGGAGAACCATACGCCCATGAGCACAGAAGACTCGCCACGATGAAGCTGCAGACTCCGCCAGCCCCGCACATGCACTCCGGCATCCAGCTCTCCAGCCTGATGCTGCGGGTGATCGCGGCGCTGATCCCCGCCATCATCTGCTACACCTGGTTCTTCGGCTGGGGCCTGATCGTCAACAGCGCCATCGCCGTGCTCACCGCGGTGGCCAGCGAGGCCCTGATGCTGAAGCTGCGCAAGCGCCCGCTGCGACCCTTCCTCGGCGACGGCAGCGCGGTGCTCAGCGGCATGCTGCTGGCCTTCTGCATCCCGCCGCTGGCGCCCTGGTGGATCACCGTGCTGGGGGCGTCCTTCGCCCTGATCGTCGGCAAGCACCTCTACGGCGGCCTCGGCTACAACCCCTTCAACCCGGCCATGGTGGGCTACGTGATGCTGCTCATCTCCTTCCCCCTGGAGATGACCAGCTGGATGCCGCCCTTCATCCTCGAACAGCTGGAGATCAGCTTCGTCGATACCCTGGGGATGATCTTCCTCAACCACTTTCCCTACGGCCTCAGCATCGACGCCCTCAGCTCCGCCACGCCGCTGGACGCCATGAAGACCGACCTGGGGCTGAACAACACGGTCTCGGAAATCATGGAGAGCAACGCCCTGTTCGGCGACTTCGGCGGCACCGGCTGGGAATGGATCGGCAACTGGCTGCTGCTGGGGGGACTCTATCTCATCTACAAGCGTGTCATCAGCTGGCAAATCCCGGTGGCGCTGATCGGCACCATCTTCGTCATCGGTTCCTTCTTCTTTCTCATGGATCCGGACACCTATCCCTCGCCGCTGTTCCACATCTTCAGCGGCGCCACCATCCTCGCCGCCTTCTTCATCGCCACCGACCCGGTCAGCGCCAGCACCACGCCCAGGGGACGCATCGTCTACGGCATCGGCATCGGCATCATCATCTACGTCATCCGCACCTGGGGCGGCTACCCGGACGCGGTGGCCTTCGCCGTGCTGCTGATGAACATGGCGGCGCCGACCATCGACTACTACACCCAGCCGCGGGTGTATGGCCATGCGCGGGACGAACGCTGATGCTGCGCCAGTACATGACCCGCAGCGCGGTGATCCTGGGCCTGTTCGCCCTGGTCGGCGGTGGCCTGGTGGCCTATATCCACCAGCTCACCCATCCCTACATCGAGGCCTCCGAGCGGGCCTACATGCTGCGCAGCCTGCACGCGGTGATCCCGCCGGAGACGCACGACAACGACATCTTCCGCGACATGATCACGGTGCGCGACCCCGAGCTCCTGGGCACCGACAAGCCGGTGCCGGTATTCCGCGCCCGCCGCCAGGGCAAGCCGGTGGCGGTGGCCATCATGTCGGTGGCGCCGGACGGCTACGTGGGACCGATCCGCCTGCTGGTGGGCATCCGCGTGGACGGCACGGTAAGCGGGGTGAGGGTGCTGTCGCACAAGGAGACGCCGGGGCTCGGCGACGGCATCGACGAGCGGCGCAGCGACTGGATCCTCGGCTTCACCGGGCGCTCCCTGGGCAACCCGGAGCGCAAGGGCTGGTACGTGCAACGCGACGGCGGCGTATTCGACCAGTTCACCGGCGCCACCATCACCCCGCGCGCGGTGGTCAAGGCGGTGTACAACACCTTGAAGTATTATCAGCGACACAGGCAGCGCCTGTTCGAGGAAAAGAGCATCGTCGCGCCGGCCGGCGACGGTGACGCATAGTCGGGCGCGGCCGGCATCACGAGGCAACGAGCATCATGGCGGAGACTCCCAGGGAAATCATCAACGAGGGCCTGTGGCGCAACAACACGGCGCTGGTGCAGCTGCTGGGCCTGTGCCCCCTGCTGGCGGTGTCCGGCACCGTGATCAACGCCCTCGGCCTGGGGCTGGCCACCACCCTGGTGCTGGGCGGCTCCAACGTCACCGTGTCGCTGGTGCGCAACCTGGTGCGCCCGGAGCTGCGCATCCCCACCTTCGTGCTGATCATCGCCTGCTTCGTCACCGCCGTGGAACTGCTGATGAAGGCCTTCGTCTACGACCTGTACCTGATTCTCGGCATCTTCATCCCCCTCATCGTCACCAACTGCGTGATCATCGCCCGCGCCGAATCCTTCGCCTCCAAGCACAACGTGGGGCGTTCCCTGCTCGACGGACTCTCCATGGGCGCCGGCTTCACCCTGGTGCTGGTGGTGCTCGGCGGCATGCGCGAGGCCATCGGCCACGGCACCCTGCTGGCGCAGGCCGAGCTGATGTTCGGCGCCGGCTCCGAGTGGCTCACCGTGACCCTCGTCGACGACTACCGCGGCTACCTGCTGGCCATCCTGCCGCCCGGGGCCTTCATCGGCCTGGGGCTGCTGATCGCGCTGAAGAACGTCATCGACCGCCGCAGCGCGGAACGCGCCGCGAAGCGCCAGCGGGCCCCGCTCGGCACCGCCGGGGAAGCCGCCGGCTCCTCCTGAGCCTCCCCGCTTCCGGTGAAATTTCAGCCACTTGCGTGACGTCCGTCACACTGGCGGCGGTACCGCACCTCATCCCCACCCCCTACTCCTGACCAAAGGCCGGAAAGGCGCGACAAACGGTCGGGCGCTTATGCCCCGGGCGCCGATAACGGCTACAGAGAATATCTGTAACCGCCGCGAGAAGGCCCATGTCGTATCGAAACAAACAATCCGGCTTCACCCTCATCGAGCTGGTGGTGACCCTGGCCCTGGCCGCCATCATCGCCACCCAGGCCGTCGCCGGCTTCCGCCTGATGGTCAAGGGCAACCGCCTGACCACCGAGACGAACACCCTGGTGTCCGACATCAACCTGGCGCGCAGCGAGGCCATCAAGCGTGGCGTAAGGGTCATCCTCTGCCGCAGCGCCGATCCCTCGGCGGCCGCCCCCACCTGTGGCGGCACGGCCAATACCTGGACCACGGGCTGGCTGGTGTTCGCCAGCGGTGATGCCAACAACACCTACGACGACGGCGTCGACACCCTGATCCGCATCGGCAAGCCGCGGGGAGGCCAGGTGCAGATCAAGACCAACGACACATCGAACAACAATCTCGAATACAACCCCGACGGCACCACCAACGAAGGCGGAGCCACGGCGGTTTTTGCCATCTGCGACGACCAGGGCGAAGCCAAGGGCCGGCAAATCCAGGTCAACGGCGCCGGCCGTCCCCGCCTGGTCAAGGGCAGCTCGGCATCGCCGATTCCCAGCTGCGACGCGCCGGCGGCCGCCTAGGAGAACATCGCCATGCCGCAGCACAACCTACCCGCCTCGAAAAGCCACAAGGGCCGCAACATGAACATTCAGCGCCGGCAGGGCGGCTTTACCCTGCTGGAAATACTGATCGCCATCGTCATCCTCTCCATCGGGCTGCTGGGCCTTGCCGGTCTGCAGGCCACCGGCCTGAAGAACAACTACAGCGCCTATCAACGCACCCAGGCCAGCCTGCTGGCCAACGAGATGCTGGACCGCATCCGCGCCAACCGGCAGGGCCTGGAGGCGGGCGCCTATGACAACGTGGACAGCACCGTGACCAGCGACCCCGGCTGCATCACCAGTGGCTGCAGCCCCGCGCAGATGGCCCTGCACGATGCCCACGACTGGGCCACCCGCCTGAGCGACCTGTTGCCGGCGGGCAGAGGCAGGGTCAGCGGCGCTGGCGGCAATTCCATCTTCACCATCACCGTCATGTGGGACGACGAGCGCACCGGCGCCACGGGCACCGATTGCAGCGGCAACACGGCGGTCGACCTCACCTGTTTCACCTTGAGCACACGCCCATGAAAAGTCTGCACCCTCGCCACGCCCCGCCCGGGAACCAGGCCGGCCTGACCCTGATCGAGATCATGATCGCCATGACCATCAGCCTCATCCTGCTGGCGGGCGTGATCCAGATCTTCATCAGCAACAAGCAGACCTATCGCATGCAGGAGGCCGCCGCACAGATTCAGGAAGGGGGGCGTTTCGCCGTGCAGATGATGGACCACGATCTGCGCATGACGGGGTACTTCGGCTGTGGAAGCCTGATCACCGCCCCCGTGAACCGCGTCGACCTCAATGGTGACGGCATCCCCGACAGCAACGCGGACTTCAGCGGCGAGGGACTGCAGGGCTTCGAACACGCGGACCTCCCCATCGCCATCAGCAATACCCAGTCGCTCACCGCCGACGAGGTCCTCCCCGATACCGACATCATCAGCATCTCGCGCGGCGAGGACTCCGGCATCCGCCTGGTCGGCAATCTCACCAGCGTCAACGCCAATATCCAGCTGGACGAGGCCCTGGCCGGCGGGCGCTTCAAGGCCAAGGACACCCTGATGATCTCAGACTGCACCGATGGAGACATCATCGCCGCGACCAACGTCTCCAGCGGCTCCGGCAAGATCACCATCGCCCATGCCAACTCCGCCAATACCACCAACTTCCTCAGCAAGGCCTATGGCCCCGATGCCGAGGTCATGTCCCTGGTCTCGCACATCTACTACATCGGCACCGGCAGTTCGGGCCGGCCGGCCCTGTTCCGCTATGCCCTGGGCAACAACGGCGTGATGGTGGCGCAAGAACTGGTGGAAGGCGTGGAAGACATGCAGATCACCTATGGCGAGGACACCGACGGCGACAAGACCGCCAACGTCTACGTGGATGCGAATGCCGTCGCTGACATGGCGCAGGTCGTCAGCGTCCGCATCGACCTGACCCTGAGCAGCCTCGAGGACAACATCATCGCCCCCCCCGCTGGCGCTGCCGCTGGCGGCGGCGCCGACGGTGACCGGCGCCTGCGCCGCAGTTTCAGTACCACCACCACCATTCGCAATCGTGTCGAATAAGCCCGGAGATACCGAGATGATTCCGCGACAGAACACCCGGCCTGCCCCCATCAAGCGACAGCAGGGCACCGTTCTCATCGTCAGCCTGATCATGTTGCTGGTACTGACCCTGATCGGGGTCAGTGGCATGAAGACCTCGACGATGGAAGAGAAGATGACGCGCAACCTGCACGACCGCAACCTCGCCTTCCAGGCCGCAGAGGCGGCCCTGCGTGCCGCGGAGCAGAATATCCAGGACAACATCATCGCCACCAACATCTTCGATGCCGATGGCAGCGATGGCCTCTATGACCGCTCCGACATGCGCATCTGGGAAAACATCGGCTGGACCGCCAATGACAGCCTGGAGTACAGCGGTTTCGACAGCAGTTACAAGGTCAGCAGCCCTCCGCGCTACGTCATTCAGCACCTGTCCACCACCATGGACGCCGCCGATGCCCTCAATCAGGGCAATTACGGCCAGGGAACCGGCGCCGGCAAGATCGAAACCTTTCTCATCACGGCGCGTGGCACCGGCGGTTCGGACAATACCGTCGTCATTCTGCAGTCGACCTGGGGCAAACGCCTGTAACCCGGCGCCCCGGGCCAGCACGAGATCCAATGGAGAAGTACCATGAATAAGCACGATTTCCCGGTCCCCGGCCGCCACATCCCACGCCCGGCCGCGTTATCCCTGATGCTCGGACTGTTTGCCGGCAATGCCGGCGCAGGCCCCCTGAACCTCTCCGACAATGCGCTCGAGGTGGTGGTCGGCGTCGAGCCCAACATCATGATCGTCAGCGACGACTCGGGCAGCATGGACTGGGAAGTGATGAGCACCGACTACGCCCACGGCGGCCGCTTCACCGGCACCCAGCCCGACGGCAGCAGCCCCGCCGGTTCCGGCAGCGTCAAGCATCGCGACAGTAACGACGACGGGATTGCCGACTGCGGCTTCAACAGCGGCACCTTTCACGGCTACCTCTATATCGTCGAATTCGGCAGCAACACCTATGGCGACGATGGCCGGGACTGCAACACCGCCGACGACGAGGCCTGGCGCATCCGCAACAGCGATTTCAACCCCATGTACTTCGACCCGAAGAAAACCTACAAGCCGTGGGAAGGCGTCGACATCAACGGCAATCCCTATGGCGACATCGACATCACCAACGCCCCCGACAATCCCTACAATCCACAGGAATTCATCGACCTGACGCGTCACAATTCCAACTGGGGCGGCGGCACCACGCGCTTCGAGAGCGACCGCGACGGCGACGGCCAGCCCGACGGATTCCGCTACTACACCTGGACGGACCTCGATGGTGACGGGCTGTTCGATGACGGCGAGGAGACCGAGCACAAGATCCGCGACGAGGACCCCGCCACGCAACAGAACTTCGCCAACTGGTTCAGCTACTACCGCAAGCGCGACCTGACCGCCAAGGCCGCCTTCAGCGCCGCCGTGAAACCCGCGGAAACGGCCCGCATCGGCTATGCCACCATCAACAACAACGCCAACAACCGCATCCGCGTGGCCTCCATGAACGTCTCGCCGGCCAGCGGCAACAAGCGCGCCCTGCTGAACGAGCTGTTCCGCACCCGCCCCGCCAGCGGCACGCCCCTGCGCCGCGCCCTGCGCAACACCGGCCGCTATTTCGACTGCGCCGCCGGAGACATCTTCGGCTCCTCTTCCGCCTCCTCCCCCGGCAGCGCCAACTGTCCGGTGCTCTCCAGCGATGATGGTGGCCAATGCCAGCAGAACTACACCATCCTGATGACGGACGGCTTCTGGAATGGCGGCTCACCCGGCGTCGGCAACACCGATGCCGGCAGCGGCGACTTCGACGGTGGCGCCTATGCCGATGGCATCAGCAACACCCTGGCCGACGTTGCCATGCATTACTACGAAACCGACCTGCATTCGCTGGCCGACGAGGTGCCCACCACCCTGCGTGACATCAGCGGTTATCTCGGCACCACCTCGCCCTTCGAAACCATGCATCAGCACATGGCCACCTACACCGTCGGTTTCGGCGTCACCGGCAACATCACCGCCGACCCCAGCGATCCCGCCGTCGCCTTCGACTGGCCCGATGCCACGGCCGGCAATGCCGAAAAGATCGACGACCTGCGCCACGCCGCCTACAACGGCCGCGGCCAGTTCCTCAGCGCCAACGACCCCGCCACCCTGTCCCAGGCCATGAGCGACATCTTCACCGACATCGCCAAGTCCACCGGCACGGCCACCGCCGTCGCCTTCAACACCCAGGAGGTGGATGCCGGCAGCCTGGTGTTCCGCGCCTCCTTCAACACCAAGACCAACAAGGGCGACCTGGTGGCCCATGCGGTATCCGTCGACCCCGTCAGCAAGAACATCGTGGTCAGCCAGACCGCCACCTGGAGCGCAGCCGAACAGCTGGACACGAAACTCACCAACAATTCGGACTCCCGCACCATCATCACCTACAAGGACACCGGCACCGGCACCAGTACCGGTATTCCCTTCGAATGGAACAGCCTGAGCAGCGGCCCCGGCAGTCAGCAGGCGTTGCTGGACAACCCGCAGCCGGCCAATGTCGACCCGGCCGTCAACACCTTCGGTGACGAGCGCCTCAACTACCTGCGCGGCCACAGCATCGATGAAGGCAGTAACGGCGCCGACGGCGAATTCCGCGAACGCTCGGCCGTCGCCGGCAAACTGGGCGACATCGTCCATTCCACCCCGGTATTCGTCGGCAAGCCGCAGTTCTATGGCCGCAATGGCGGTGCCTACCCGCAGACCGCCGGCGACACCTACACCGACTTCGTGACCGCCTATGAAAATCGCAACGAGCTGACCTACGTCGGCGCCAACGACGGCATGCTGCACGCCTTCGACACCAGCGATGGCTCCGAAGTGTTCGCCTATGTGCCGGGCGTGCTCTACAACAAGCTGTCGAACCTCACCGATCCCAACTACAGTCACGAGTTCTTCGTCGATCTCACCGTGGCCGTCAACGACGCCTTCTTCACCCCCGCCACCGGCGGCACCAACAGCGGCACCCTGAGCTGGAACACGATACTGATCGGCGGCCTGGGTGCCGGCGGCAAGGGCTACTACGCACTCAACGTCACCGACCCGAACGCCCTCGACACGGAAGCCGAGGCGATGAAAAACGTTCTCTGGGAATTCACCGAGGCCGACGACGGCGGGGTCGGCAACAGCGACCTGGGATTCACCTTCAGCCAGCCGCTGATCAGCATGAGCAACGTCAAGGACGGCAGCGGTAACCAGAAATGGGTGGCCGTATTCGGCAACGGCTACAACAGCACCAGTGCCGATGGCGATGCGACACTCTACGTGCTGTTCCTCGAGGGCGGCCAGGATGGCGTGTGGACCGCGGATTCCGACTTCATCAAGATCAGCACCGGCATGGGCAAGGCGGAAAGCAGCGACAACTCAACGCCCAACGGCATCGGCGGCGTGCGCGGCATCGACTTGGACGGCAACGGCACTCTCGACTATGTCTATGCCGGCGACCTGCAGGGCAACCTGTACCGTTTCGACCTGAGCGGCAACACCACCACGTCGTGGAAGAAGACTCCCAAGATCATTTTCCAGGCACGCTACGACCCGAGCGGCGCCAACGTCGTACAGCCCATCACCACCGTGCCCATCGCGGTGCCGCACCCCACCGACAGCGGTCTCATCGTGATCACCGCCACCGGCAGCTGGATGACCACCGACGACGCCACCAGCACGGACATCCAGTCGATCTACGGCATCTGGGACGACATGTCCAACACGCCATTGGTGACGGCAAATCAACTGGTGGAACAGGTGTTCACCAACCAGATCAACAAGGAGGAGGGTTACACCGTGCGCACCCTCACCAACAACACCATCAACTGGGTCAACACGGGCGCGGCCAAGGACAAGGTCAAGGGCTGGTACATCGACCTCGACATGCCGGCCGCCGGCACCACCGCCCCCGTGGAATATCCCGGTGAGCGCGCGGTGCGCAACCTGCAGCTGCGCGGCGGCCTGCTGTTCGTCAACACCATCATTCCCCGCCCCACCAGCGCCTGCAGCGCAGGGGCCGGTGGTTTCGAGCTGGGCTTCAACCCCTATAACGGCGGCTCTGGCAGCAAGGTCATCTTCGACCTCAACAGCGACAACGATTTCGGCAAGCTGGACAATGTCAACGACACCGAGGGCGATGCCAACATCGTCACCGGCATCCGCTTCGATACCGATACGCCCACCGATTCGGCCTTCATCGGCAATCAGCGCATGACCCAGGAAGGCGACGACATCCGCAGCTTTGGCACCAACACGGATGGAAACATCGGTGAAGGACGAACCTCATGGCGGGAGATCGTCAACTAGGCGCCCGCCGCCAGGCCCCAAACCGGAAACAGAGGACCAATCATCATGCATCACAGCAACAAGAAACTCGCCCTCGTGGCGGCGGCCGTTGCCGGCCTCCTGCTCGGCAGCCACGCCTTGGCCGAAGAAGGCCGGCATGGCGACCCGGGCGGTTACCAACAGGAAAGCAGCGAGACGATGCCGAGGCACCACCGCCTGCCGAAATACTATCCCGAGCGTTTCGACCGCACGGGCATCATGCGATCCATCGTGCAGGGTGGCAAGGTGATGATCGGCGGCGTGCGCTACACCGTCTCCCCCAACGTCCGCGTCCATACCGCGCATACCCGCAACGCTTCCGTCTACGCCCTGAACGAAAATACCGAGGTGGGCATCGAGCTCGACCAGCGAGGCAAGGTCATCACGGGCATCTGGGTACTTCCAAAGGGAGCGGTACCGCAAAATTGACCCCGACCAGCGCACGTCCAGGGCACCGGCGGCGGCGACAGCATCAGCGAGGCCCGGCCGGCTACCCGGGCCGAAATTCAGGAGATACCACACATGATCCAGCACACCCCATCCAGCAAGCCGACCAGGAGAGCCAAGGGCTTTACGCTCATCGAGCTGATCATCGCCGTCGCCATCGTCGGCATATTGGCGAGCATCGCCGTTCCGGCCTACCAGGAATCGGTGAAAAAATCGCGGCGTGCTTCCGCCAAGAGCGCCCTCAGCAGCTTCGCCAATGCCATGGAGCGCCATGCCACGGAGAACAACAGCTACCTTGGCGCCGCCGGCACATCCGGCGCACCCGCCAACACCGGCGCGCCGTGGATCTTCAGCACCGAGGCCCCCGTCGACGGTGGCACGAAATACTACGACCTGACCATTTCGGCCGCGACCCAGACCACCTACACCCTGCGGGCCACCCCCAAGGGTCCCCAGGCGGACGATGGCATGCTGGAACTCGACCATACCGGGGCCAAGCGCTGGGACAGCGACAACTCCGGGAGCTTCGAGGCCGGCGAAAGCTGCTGGGAAAAGAGCTGCTGAGGAAAAAGTCCGCCCCGGCAGGACAAGCCCAAACGCCTTGCCGGGGCTGGCCCCGCCACGGAGCCGCGCCAAAACCTTAGACCTTTCGTCGGCATATTCCTACCTCTCGTCGACATCTCTCACCTGACCGGCTAATCCCTCCCTCGGAGCGGGATATACTTCCAAGCCTGAAAATCACTTTCAGGCTTGGAGAGTGTCGTGCGCGGACAACAGGGGTTCACACTGTTCGAACTCATCATCACCCTGGCCATCGCCGCCATCGTGATCGGCGTGGCGGCCCCCAGCTTCAGCGGCATGATCCAGGACAACCGCCTCAGCAGTCAGTCCCTCGACTTCCTCGCCTCGCTCAACTATGCCCGCAGCGAGGCCATCAAGCGCCGCACCCCCGTCACCCTCTGCAAGAGCGCCGATGGCAGCACCTGCACCAACGCCGGTGACTGGGGACAGGGCTGGATCGTCTTCGTCGACGGCAACGGCAGTCAGGCGCGGGAGAATGGCGGCAACGAACCCATCCTGCGACTCCACGGTCCCCTGGCCGGCAACAACCGCCTGACCGGCAACGGCAATTTCACCCATGTCATCACCTACCAGGCCAGCGGCGACACCCTGGGGCTCGGCACCGGCACGCTGGCCCTGTGCGATGCCCGCAACGACGACGACAAGGGCAAGGCCATCATCATCAATTCCACCGGCCGCGCCCGCCTCACCAAGGTCAGCCAATCAACCATGACGTGCTCCTGATGAAAATGCCAACCACAAGCGACCGGTGCGCGCGGGGTTTCACCCTCATCGAGATTCTCATCGCCCTGGTGATCTTCTCCATTGGCCTGCTGGGCCTGGCCGGCATGCAGCTGCGCGGCTCCGAGGGCACCAACATGGCCTATTTCCGCAGCCAGGCCACCCTGCTGGCCCAGGACATGGCCGAGCGCATGCACGCCAACAGGCCCGCCGTCAACTTCGACAACGCCTATGCCGCCATGAACAGTGACGGCATCTGCGCCGGCGCCGCCCCCGTCCCCTTCTGCGCCAGCCGTGACGGCGTCACGGGTGCCAGCTGCACACCGGCGGAGATGGCCCGGTTCGATCTCTACACCCTCGCCTGCAGCGCGGAACAACTGCTGCCGGCGGCGAACATCAGCGTGGACTGCAATGACGCCATCGATACCGATGCCGATCCCTGCACCAACGGCTCGCCCCACACGGTGACCGTCACCTGGAACGAGATCAACGAGGGCAGGGCCGAACCCCGTGACGTGACCCTGACGGTGGTGGTGATGCCATGAACGGAATCCTCGGGAAACAGCGCCACCAGGCCGGCTTCTCGCTGGTGGAGATCCTGGTCGCCATGGCACTCGGCCTGGTGCTGCTCGGCGGTACCATCGCCATCTATGCCAGCAGCAAGGACAGCTACCGCCTGCAGGAAAACATCGCCGGCATGCAGGAGAATGCCCGCTTCGCCATCCACGCCCTGCGCCGCGACATCGAGATGGCCGGTTTCCCCCAGGTACTGAATGTCGCCCCCTTCCTCGCCGCCGGCGACACGCCACCCGGCGATATCGAGGTGAGCGCGGATGGCGACAGCGATATCGTTACCGTCCAGTTCCAGTCCAGCCCCCCGCCCGTCGCCGGCGCCCTCCCCATCGACAGGAACTGCCTGGGCATGCAAATCCCCCTCGGCAACCCCATCATCAACCAGTATTTCGTCGAAAACGGCAACCTGCGCTGCCGCAGCAGCACCGCGGGGGGGGCAACCCAGACTCAGACGCTGGTGGAAAACGTCGAAAACCTGCAGGTCCTCTATGGCATCGATGAGGACGGCGACAACATCGCCAACCGCTACGTGACGGCCACCGAGGTGACAGACGGTGTGATCGATGCCGGAACCCCGGACTGGGGCCGGGTGGTGAGTCTGCGCCTGGCGCTGCTGGTCGCCTCCGAGAATCCCATCGACGCGGATCAGCGGGTGGGTGGATTCAGCCTGCTGGATGCAGCACCCATCGCCCCTGAGGATGACCGCCTGTATCGCGTGTTCACCACCACCATCGCTTTGCGCAACCGCATTCCCTAGGAGTCAGCCATGGCAATCCATCCCATCCACGCCCAGCCCCGCCATCAGCGCGGCGCCGCCCTGATCACCGGCCTGCTGATCATGATGGTGATGACCCTGATCGGCATCGCCGCCATGGAATCCTCCGTCATCCAGGGTAACCTGGCCACCAATGCCCAGCTCAATACCGTCAGTTTCCAGACCACCGAGGCCACCCTGGCGCGTATCGCCGGCTACACCTATCTGTCCCTGGCAAAAAAGGCCGACGAAAAGAACGGTGAAGGATGGAAGGGCGAGAGTGAGGGATCGGCCAGTCTCGACAATCAGATCCGCGGCTCCGGAAACGGCGGCGAGGTAAAGGTCACCACCCGGGAACAGGTCGATTTCTGCGGCACCCTGCCCCCGCAGCTGAGCCAGGGCCTCAGCCTGGATGCCAACCAGTCCATCACCAACAATGCCCTCGTACACTATGTCTTCGACCTGGCCGTGCGAACCGACGTCGGCAACGGCGACACCCCCCAGGCCAGCACGACTCACCGGCAGCGAAGCACGCGCCTGATGCTCAGCAAGCAGGGCGGCGGCATCCCCCTGTGCAACATCTGACGAACAACAACGGAAAAAACAGTATTCCCTTGGGAGAGAACCGATGAAAGGAAATCGCTACCCCCGTACCCTGGGCCTCACCGTCCTCCTCGCCATGAGCGTGGGCAACGCCCCGGTCCAGGCCGAGGACATCGAGGTCTTCTTCACCAAGCAGTCCAACAACGTCGCCCCGAACGTGCTCTTCGTGCTCGATTCCTCGGGCAGCATGAACGAAGAATCGGGCGGCACCTCGCGGATCGATGTGCTGAAGAACTCCCTGCACGAGGTGCTCAAGCCGTCTGAGCCCTACAAGGCGCTGAATGTCGGCATCATGGACTTCGGCGGCGACCGCAGCGGTGGCATCGACTTCCCTGTCACCGACATCAACGGCGATGCCCACTTCGTCGACAATGACATTCCCGAAGGCACGGATGTGGGCACGGTACTCGACTATATCGCCAAGAGCTATACGGCCAGAGGCCAGACCCCCATGGGCGATGCGCTGTACTTTTCCTCCAGCTATTACGCCGGACTGTCGGTCTTCAACTCCGGCAACTGGCGAGGCGGCCGCAACCTCCCCCAGCCGACATGGAACACCGAAACCAACAGTTACACGGGAGGTGACCGCGAAGCCGACAATCCTGCCAGCTACACCGGCAAGATCGACTTCTCCGATACCACGGAACTTCGGGAGCGCGTCTGCTCCACCAGCGACCGACGCCCGATCCGCCGCTGCGGCGCCAACCCCCAGAATTGTCGCACCGAAACCTGGCTCATTCCCGCACGGCCGGCGCGTTACAGCATCTACACCTATTCCTGTGACAGCAGTGGCCTGGAGTGCAGCTGGAGCAGTACCCGCTGGCGGGACGGCACCCCTCCCAACTGCGGCAGTTGGCCCTCGCATCCCCAGGATGGCGACACCTGGGTCCGGTGTGTCGAAGAACGGCCGGAGAGCAGCTACGAATACCAGCGCTGCACAGAAACCTATACCCATATCGTCTCGCGGCAATGGACCCCGCCCGCCACCTACAACAGCCCCATTACCCACCGCTGTCAACGCAACTACGTGGTCATGCTCACCGATGGCGTCCCCACCCGTCGCTCCACCCTGTATTCCATAGCCTCGCGCGTCAGCCCCGTCACCGGCAGCAACAGCTACCACGACTGCGACGACCTGAGCAGGTTCAACGACGAAGACATCCGCACCAATGGCCGCTGCCTGCCCGAACTCGTCGAGTACATGGCGCGCTACGATCAGTCTCCCGACCTGCCCGACAAGCAGTCCGTCTACACCTATACCATCGGCTTCAAGCTCTCTGGCAACGACGATGCCCAGGACTTCCTCAAGCTGCTGGCGGAAAAGAGCAAGGGCACGCCCTCGGACAACGGCGAAGGCGAGTACTTCGACGCCAACTCGCCCGAACAGCTGGTCGCCATTTTCAAGAAGATCATCAAGTACGTCACCCAGTCCGACGTCAGCTTCGTCTCGCCCTCGGTCAACATCGACCCGAGCAACCCCCTGGCC
>Ga0256830_1001363_pt1 | contig 17412 bp, 8 predicted proteins | sample 128326metaG_FD_190537 | JGI IMG/M metagenome (GOLD analysis project Ga0256830, IMG submission 190537) | Hydrothermal vent microbial communities from Lau Basin, Pacific Ocean - 128-326 | ecosystem: Environmental > Aquatic > Marine > Hydrothermal vents | place: Pacific Ocean: Lau Basin | collected... | reverse complement strand
AGTCCCGCTTGCAGTCCCGCGATTTTCCAATCCGTGTCCGTGGTGACCGACGTTACGGGAAACCGGTACCGGACTTCCGGCGTGGCGATGATGTTGCGTGTCAAGCGGACGTCGTAGCCGGCGCCCGCGTCGAGTGTGAGGCTGACGTTCTTGAACGACGCGATATTCCCGGAAGCGACGACGTGTTCACGGGTATTGTCGATGAATTGCGCTTCCAGGGGCTCCAGGAGTTTTTCGTTCTGGATGAACGTGTGCTTGAGGCCGATCCCTATCGTCGGTCCCGCCGCAACGTGCAGGTCGAGATTGTTGAACGGGTAGTACTGGACGGCGATGCCGCTCGTAACGTAGGAGATCGTGGCGTCGAGCACATGGTTGACAAAGGCATCCCGCAGCGTACCGTCCGGCATGATCACGGTGCCGAGGCGGGTGTCGGTATCGTACTGCCCGCTGGCGTCATGGTAGCCGATTCTTCCGGTCAGCAGGAGGTTGCGCCGGAGCGGAATTTCCAGGAGACCGCCCAGGACGAGGCCCTGGCCGGTGCCGGATGTGAACGTTCCGCAGACCTTGCTGCCTTCAAAGACCTGGAACGTCCCCTGGTAGAAATTGAATCCCGGGCTTCCGTACAGCCCCGCGCGGGTAACGGAGCGCGGAGACGGTTCGGTGGAGGACTGGCTGTACGCCTGTGTGCCCGCGCACAGGCCGATAATCAGAATGATGGAGAAAAAACGCATAGCTTATTTGGCAATAATCATTTTACGGGAAGCGCGGTAGTTTCCGCTGCGAAGGATGTAGTAGTACGTTCCGCTGGGAAGACCGGTGGCGTCGAACTCGACCTGGTAACGTTGCGCCTGTTGCCGCTTTTGTACGAGACGCGTGACTTCCCGTCCAAGGGCATCGTACACGATAAGGCTGACGAAACCGTCTTCTGCTATTTCGTACTCGATCGTCGTAACCGGGTTGAACGGGTTCGGATGGTTCTGCCACAACTGGTTCTGACCGGTGATTCTTATCAGGCGGTTTCCGTTTCCAAGGCAATACCCGACGAGGTGGAACAACCCGTTTGCTCGGGCGACCACCCGGGCGAACCCGGAAGTGAAGTCAAAGCCCTGGTCGATTTCCAGCGGCGTGTCCACGTTGTCGCCCAGCAAAACAAGGCATTTTAGAACAAACAGCGGGCCGGTGCCGGAACGAACGGTCCCGCCGGAAGCGCTGATGGTGACCTCGCCTTCCACGTGGTCGTACGAGAAGTTCACGCTCATTCCCTCGGACAGGGTTTGGGCGGTGACAACTGCACGTGGGTAGAGCATGGTGCGATTGAACCTGATCTTGCCGGTGTACGATGTAACCTGCGCAGTTCCGACGTCCGCGTTGATTTCCACCGGGATGTCGATCACGTCGTCGATGCGGCCCTGGATGTTGCCGATGCTGAGGCCCGCCTGGACGATTTCCCGTTCGACTCCTTCTCCCGTCAGCGAGAAATCGAACGTCGATGGACAGGGCTGGGGAGAGGATGCGGTCAGCGTTGCGGTGATGCTCCCCGCCGCGGTCGGGGCAAACCGCACGGTGACGACAAGGTCGCCCCCGGGGGGCAGTACGGCTGGCAGCGGAGGAGTCGTTCCTGCCACGGAAAAGACCATCCTGTCGATTGAAATGGAGTTGACCGTGATCGGCACTTGCGATGTATTCGTGATCGTTATCGATCCATTCCGGCTCTGTCCGACCGTGACCATTCCCAGGTTGCCGCCGGCAGCGTTGAACGCCGGCGTGGAAGCCACGACCCGCAGGGCGGTTGAGAATTGCTGCGTCTTTCCGCCGATGTCGAACGTGGTCAGTACGGAAGCGGTCTTGTTTCCATCCGGGAATCCCTGGGGATCGAACGAAATGATGATGATGGTGGAGTTGCCCGGATCGATGACGAATGGAGGCGAGGGTTGCTGTACGATCCCGAATTGCGCGACGTCGGGGCCGGTGAGCTGGACCTGGGTCAGCGTTATGGGCGCGCCTCCCACGTTTCTGATCACAACCGTGTCGGCGCGTGTCAGGCACGAAGCGACGGCGCCCATGTTGAGCGACAGCGTTTGCGCAACGACGCCCTGCGTTCCCTGTCCGAGAACGCGTACGTGGATCGTGTCGGGGCAGGGGCCGGAAACGACAAGCAAAATCTCGCCGGAGGAAAGGAGCGTATCGATCGGGTTGAACGTGACAGTGACGTCCGCGCTCTGTCCCGGGTCGATGCACAGGGGCAAGGTTGCGGATGCGCTGAACGGCGGTGTCACCACGACCGAAGAAATACAGAATCGCGCCGTGCCGTTGTTCGCGATGGTAATAGGCCGGTTCTGAACCTGTCCGAGCGCAACGTTTCCGAAATCCTGCAACGCGATCGTGGGTAACGTCTGCGTGCTGCGCGTTCCTTCCAGTTGGATATCCATGACCGGCTGCTTGATGTCCGAAGATTGGATGCGGAGAAACGCGTTGTGCGTACCGTCGGGAGCGGACAGGGCGTTGAAGGCAACGTAGAAATCCCTGCTTGCGGCCGGGGACAGGACCTCGTTGCCGGACAAGGGGTTGGTCAACACGTAGTACGAGGCCCCGGCGCCCATGACCGTCGCGGACGTCAACGTCACATCGCCCGTGCCGGTATTGATGACCGTGATCGTGTCGAGCCCGGATTCGCACTGCGCCAATTCGCCGAAGACTATCCGTGTCGCGGATGCCGCCAGCGCGCCCCGGACGCCCTTTCCCGACAGCGTAACGCAAATCGTGTCGGGGCAGGGCTGATCGAAAATCAGACAGGCGGTAGCCGAGTAATCCACGGTATCGGTTGGAGTAAACGTAACGGGAATGTCCGTGGTCGAAACGTTCTGCACGGTGAATGGCATGGTCAACGACGTGCTCCAGGCCGACGCGGCCGGGGAGAAAACGATTTCCTTCAGCCGACCGTTCTGCTTGTTGGACGAGGTCAATTTGACGATTTGGGTTGACGAAACGCCGATGGCGACGTCCCCGTAGTCAACGCTGCTGCGATCGATGGTGTACGCCTGGTTGGCGAATATCCCGGTCAACGTTATGGGAATGGATTTCTTACAAATTCCGGATTTGAGGCGGAGAATTTCCGAGAAGGCGTTCTCCGTCCCGGGTGAGAACGTGATCCGGAACGTTCGGGTCTCTCCCGGTCCCAATGAAATCGGGAAAGGATCGAGAACGTTGAAGGCGGTGAGCGCGGAAGCGTCCAGTGTGAGCGAATCGCTGAGTGTCCCCGTGTTTCGAATCGTGACGGTAACGGCTTGCCCTGTATCACAGGCGGCCGCGTTGCCAAACGCTATCGTCCTGGGATCGATGTCGAGATTCACGGAATCCCGCGTGGCGAGCAAAGGCAGCTCGATACGTGGACGCTGGGGGTCGTCGCTGACAACGACCAGTTGTCCCTGCTCCGATCCAATGAATCCCGGTCGCGCGCAAATGGTCAGCAGGTTCGAGGCGCCGCCGGACAAGCGTAATGGAAGCGCGGGAGGAGATTGCAATGAAAATATAGCGCCGCCCTGGCGAATGAAAAGCGAATCGATGCGCACGGTGGAAACACCGGTGTTCGTGATCAATAGAGTGTCGCACCGGGGTACAAACGCGCAGCCGTCAAGTAGGAGGGGAAGGGCGGAGCGGCTTAACGCGAGGTACGACGTCGTCCCCGTTCCCAGGATGGGAATGCGAATGGTGTCCGGGCAGGCGGCGTCCACGATGAGCAGGAGCTCGGTGTTCATCGCTCCGTCGGCACCGGGAGCGAACGTTACTTCGATCGAGTCCTGGATACCCGCTCGCCACGTGAACGGTGTCTTGGGACTGTTCGTAATGCTGAGCCCCGCCACCGAAGGTCGTATCAGGATCTTTGCGACGCGCGCGTTGGCCCCGGTGTTGCGAAGGTGGATGCGGAGGGTTGATTGCTCGCCGATCCGTACGTCGCCGAAGTTCAGCGTTGACGGGTTCCTGCTGAACATCGTTTCAATGCCCTGCATGGTGACCGTCATGAGATGTTGATAACGACAGGGCGAGCTGGATATCTGGAGCTTGAGAACCTGGACGCCCGGTGTCGCCGGCGAAAACGTGACCCGTAACTGTCGTGATTTTCCCGGCTTGATGGTGGCCCCGGGAGCGAGTCCGCTGAACGTAAAGTTGGCGTTGTTCGTGAGATTCCTGATGTCGGTGATTGTGATCGGCACGGTTCCCGTGTTCCTGATCGTGAAGTTCCGGGCAAAATCCGATCCAACACATACCTGCTCCACGCGTGCGGTGTCGCCCAGGATGCTGAAAATGGCGTCATCCTTGTCGGCAATGAGAACAACTTCCGTCGGGTTGTTCACCGAGTCATTATGAACGAGGCGCAGGGTTGTAACCTTCGGTCCGGGTTTATCGTGGTTCACTTTGAAGACAAACGCGATTGAATCCACGGGCGGAATGAAGACCGGCAGCGAAGGTTCGATGATCGTGAAGGAGGCCTTCGCGTCGCCGACGAGCGAAGCTGAAGTTATTTTCAGGCGTTTATGCCCGGTATTGTACACCCACAGCGTGTCCATGACCGATGGTTCACACATGCTGTGGGGAAACTGGAGGAACGCGTCGGTCTCGATGCGCGGTTCAGCGACGCCTTGTCCCCTGATGGGTATGCAGACGGAGTCCGGGCATGGTTCGTCCCAATAGAGGCAGAGCACGGCATTCACCGTGTGGATGGAATCGGGCGCGAAGGCAAACATGTATTTCTTGCTTTCGTGCGGTCCCAGGTTCAACGGCAAGAGCGAACTGTCGCGCAAGGTCACGTTCGGGTAGTTGGGGAAGAGTTTGTAACGCGTGACTTTCGCTTCGTAGTTACCGACGTTCGTAACGTAGATTTCCCTGAAGACACTGTCCTTGAGCTCGACCTTTCCAAAATCGATCGCCGCGGGTGTTGCGTTGAGCTTTGTGACGGCGCCCTGCCCCGACAGGACGAAGTACAATTCACGGTTGCAAGGTGTGGCGGTAATGCGATACGTCGCCTGGTAGTCCTTGAGTTGCTGGGGCGTGAAACGAAACTTGATCTTGGTAGGTGTTTGGAAAGAGAGCATCCGCGGGGTCGATGGATCAAAGATCGTAAACACATCGTCTCCGCTCACTTTTGTAATGCTTATCAGCTCGGGGTTTACCGTTCCGAAAGCAAACAAACTGATTGAATCCTCCAGGCTGTATCCAATGCAGAGATTACGGAACGAAACGTACGTCCGGGATATGCCGATCTCCGAGGAGTCTTTGTACGCGGTCAGGTGAACACGGCGCGGGTTGCGGAGAAGATCGTCGTTGAAAACCTGCAATTCGGCGGTCTTGGGACCAAGTCCTGCGGGTTTCCACCGCACCAGGAGGTCGATGTTGCCCCCGGGAGGAATGGTGGCTGGAAACGAAGGGCTGATGACGGAAAACTCCGTAAGATTCGTCCCGACGGTCTTCCAGCTTGTCAAGCGGAGGTCCTTGTTTCCAAGGTTGCGCACGTTGAGCGTGTCAACGTCGTCAATGTTGCACAGAAGCGTGTCGTAATTGTGAACCGATGGCATGAAAATAACCGGCGCCCGGCCATCCCACTTTGCGACAAACCCCCTGGACTGGAAGGTGCCGAAATCCCTGCCGCCGCAGGCCCAGGCGTCGAGCGGATTCACGAAGGCCAGGTCGAGCAACTGGTGGTTCCTCAAGCCGGTACTGTACGTGTGCCACCTGGCTCCTGCGTCGTAAGTGTGAAGGATCAAGTCTGACTGCCCGGAAGTAATGATCGTGTTGGGATCGGTGGCATCCACGGCGTGAAGGTTTCCGAAACCACCGGGAGAAATGGATTGCCAGGACATGCCGGCGTCCACCGTCATGAGTATTTGCCCGAATTGAAGTGTGATGAAGCCGGTACCGATATCGACCCATTTCATCCCCTCTATTCGCGGGGCCCCGGCAAGTGACCGGTCGAACCACGACATGCCTAGATCGTCGCTGTAGTAGAGTTGTCCGTCTTCGCCGCACGTGTACAACCTCCCCTGGATGTATTGGATTCGGGTTAATCCATTGCCGGGAGGAAGGTTCGTGAGCGTGTCCCACGTCGCGCCTCCATCGGTGGAGAAAATTCCGGCATTGTTGCCGCCGATGGCAAAGCCGTTCCACGGGTCTATGAATACGATGTCGCGGAGGTCCTCGTTGGTGATTCCGGGCGTCTGGTCCACCCACGTTTGACCGCCGTCACTGGAGTAGATGATGGTACCTTGCTCGCCGCACACCCATCCGCTCAGGTGGTCGATGAAATCCACTCCCATGAAATGCCTGTCCAGTACGGGAACGTTCTGAATCATCATGTTCCAGGTCTGGCCGCCGTCCTGAGTGGCGAAGATCATGCCGGGGAGAGGTTGTCCACCGCCGGTCGGATGTTCTCCGACAACCCAGCCGGTTTGTGTATCGACGAAATCGATCGCCGTCAGGGCCGTGGTTTGAGTCAATTGAATGGTCCAGCCCTGGGAATACGCCCGGCCGGCCACGCAAAGAATGGATATCAGAATAACAAGGAGAAATCGTGCTGGTCTCATGACTTTATCAAGAATAATGATCGTTGTCGAGAGCGGAAGGATGATACTGCTCCTCACCATGGAGGTTATGAAATATACCAATTAATTTCGCGACACACCAAAAGAAACGCCTGAAATGAATGACTTCCGCGACGGATGGAATATTGTTAAAACGCCATTCTCACGAAAAACTGGAAATGATTACAGAATACTTTTAAATACATTCCGTGCGCTGGGTTTGCGAGTCCATCGCTGGCGGAGAGTTCCGCGGGTGGCGGATGGAGCGCGCACGTTCACATTCGCGGATTGCTTGACCTCCACGGAGCGACCAACTTGTATCGTGGCAGGGATCACGGCGTGGCGGGCTTCACCCTTGCAATGACAGGTTCCTGGAAGTTCGTGCCAGTGAAATTCCGGAGGCGTGGAAAAAGCTTTCACCTTGACTTCAATAGGAACGAACCGTTATCTTGATAAAGGATAATGGAGTCTATTATCGATGTCTATAATATTTAGTAAAGGATGTGAATACGGGTTGCAGGCGGTGCTGTACATCTCCACGTTGGAGCGGGGGCGCCGTATTTTGATCAAGGAGATTGCAGCGAAACTTCAAATACCGGTGCACTTCCTGGCCAAGATCCTCCAGCAATTGAGTCAAAAAGGTATTCTCAAGTCGTACAAGGGCTCGAAGGGAGGGTTCGTTCTCGGACGATCACCCGAGGAAATACGACTGATCGATATCGTGAACGCGCTTGACGGGATGAGCATCTTCACGGAATGTATCCTCGGTTTTCCCGGTTGTTCGACCGAACATCCCTGCCCGGTGCATGACAGGTGGGGGAAGATCCGCACGGAGGCATTCGAGATGCTGGCCGATGAAACCATCGCCGACGTGAAGGAAAAAAGCATATCCAAGATCGCATCCCTGAACATGGACTCCTGAGTTTTTTTCTTCAGTAACTCGATAAAAGAGTCTATAATAGATTATGAAAAAAAACCTTGAACGCGCAAAGATACAACATGGACAGCACTTGCGTCTCGCCGTGCAGGTTGCTTTCGTGGTTCTCTGTCTGTGGATTGGATGGGAATTCATCCGGTTCTATCACACGAGCCTCGATCCGGCGGTCCCTCCCACGACGCGTCCACCAGGAGTTGAAGGATTCTTGCCGATCAGTGCTCTCATGAGCCTGTGGTATTTTTTACAGACAGGGATACTGCACCCGGTGCACCCAGCGGGAATGGTGATTCTTGTTGCCATCATCCTGATGTCGCTGGTTTTTAAAAAGGCCTTTTGCAGCTGGATGTGCCCGGTCGGGTTCCTGTCGGAGAACATCGGGGAATTCGGAAAGAAGCTGTTTAAACGAAATTTTGTTCTTCCGGTCTGGCTCGATATTCCATTGCGATCGCTCAAGTATTTGATGCTGGGCTTTCTCATTATGGTTGTCTTTTTCCAGATGACACCGGAAGCCCTTCGTGCATTCCTGGACAGCCCGTATAACAAGGTTGCCGACGTGAAGATGCTGCTGTTTTTCGCCAGGCCCGGAGCCACAACGATCTACGTGCTCACCGGTCTCGCTCTTCTCTCGCTTTTCGTGAAGAATTTCTGGTGCCGTTTTCTCTGTCCTTACGGCGCGTTGCTCGGTGTCGTGGGCTTGTTCAGCCCGTTCAGGGTGACCAGGAACACCAGCATTTGCACGGACTGCGGGAAATGTGCAAAAGCGTGTCCATCCGCGATCAAGGTGGACAAACTCAAACGAGTGTGGTCGGATGAGTGCACGACGTGCCTGGAATGCATCGATGCCTGTCCTGTTGCCAAGGCGGTGGAGATCAAGGCGCACAGAAAATTCAAAGGAGTGAAACCTGCGCTGGTGATGGCCATCGTTGTTCTTATTTTCCTCTTTACAACCGGGCTCGGAATGCTTACGGGATATTGGAACACCTCCATCACTCCCGAAGAATACACCCGCAGAATCCGCGAAATCGATAAACCAATTTATGAGCATAATTACGGTTACGCTCCCCCGGAAAAACCCAATTCACATACAGTGACAGGAGATATACAATAATGAACAGCTTCCTCGAACGTCTCATGAAAGAACACCAACACGGGCTGGCCACGCTGTCGATTCTCGATGACGCGTCTAACCGCTTACGGTCCGAAGGATTCAATGAAGAAGATTACAACCGGATTCGCAACGCCGTGGATTTTATTAACAACGATATCCGGACTCATAACGAGAGGGAAGAGCAATACCTCTTTCCGGAAATGGAACGTGTCTTGCCTCCCGGCGGACCCACGGGGGTGATGCGCAGTGAACATCGAATGTTGTGGGAGGCCTTGGAGAACCTCACGCAAAGTATATCGAGTGTCTCTTCGGAATCTTCCAGCCAACATCTCGACGATATCTACAACAACTCTCTCCAGATTGTCACCTTGCTCCGCAATCACATTCAGAAAGAGGACCATATCCTGTTTCCCATGGCTGAGAGAACCCTTTCGCCCGAACAACTGGCACGACTGGAAAGCACGGATAAAGAGTTGTTTCCGAACGACTGATCCGTTCTCTGTACTATCACCGTACCCCATGGCGCCCACCCGGTGATCAACCTTGAGAGAGGATCGCGTGTGCTCGTGTGAACATTCGTTTCGCCGCGCGTGCGCACGGGATCTTGTTTTTTCAGGATCAGCGGCTGATCTTACATCCGCTGAGGTCTTGCGGCAGCGGGGTTTGACTCACTCTCGTTACGAGGTACCATGATGATCGCTCCAGTGCACAGGAAATCAAGGTTTCTCCCGGTCATGATCGTGTCATGTATTCTCCTGCTTTCGAGCGGTGGAACAACCGCATTGCCGACGCCTTTGCCGGTGAACAGTCGCTTCAAGAAGTTTGCGCGAACGTTCGTCAAGACCTTGCAATCTGATTCGGCCGCCTGCGTCGCCCTCATTCCGGATGCCGTCCACTTCTACATCGACCAGGAATTCGAACGGATGTTGATTCCATCGGAAGCATACCTCGTCCTGCGCGATCATTTCGGCCAACGTATCCGCGAATACAAAACCCTGGGGATGACGATCATGCTTTTCTACGGTACCGGACGCTACCGTGATTTTCGGCGGGGGAAAAAACCGTGTACGTGTGTGCTGGAATTTAAACGGATCGAGGGGAAATATGTCCTGCAATCCATCGACAAAATGTACTGCTACCGGGAGTCGAAGTGACGCCCGTTGCGGAGCTTAGAAATCGATATACTTCACGAGATCTTCGCTGTCGGTGAGATGCACGAGCAGATGTTCGCGCACAAGATCGGCGACAAGGGATTTGGCCGTTGCCACGGGAATGTCATGGCGGTGGGAAAAACGCCAAATGTCGATGTCTTCGATGGAAATGGTGAACAACAGCGCGTCTGACGGAGAGATCGATTCACCACCGCGAATTTTCTCAATCACGGTCTCGAGATATTCCCATCCCTCCGGCTGTTTGATGTGGCGGCTGGTGAAAAAGTAATTATCCACCTTTTGCAGATCGCAGATACGAAAGCCGTTCCCCGCATCCAGGAGTTGCTCCAGGAAAGAAATACCGACGGTGTACAATTCTCCTTCTCCCCACAGGTCGTCCCAGACAGCGGGGTCTTCTTTCTTCACCCAGTCGAAATATGCTTGTTCGCTTTCGGGCAGAGTGATCAAAACATCCCCGTGGTATTTCAGGCTCAGATCCCGCGCTTCTTTCTGTGTCAACGCGCTGAGATCCGCATCGTGAATCTCGATAGCGAATGGTTCGCTCGAGCTCAGGTTGTCTTCGATTCGGGCCAGGATGGATGTGTAGCTCATAGGTGATCCGAAATGTGCGAAATCGCTTTTTCAATTGTACGAGTCTCCGGCGAGAATTTCAATCCGCTGTACGAGGAAGTTCATCGGCCTGGTAATCATTCGAGGGGTCGGGTGTGCAACCTTGCTTTTCCTTTCAAATGACGTATTTTATCGGTAACCCTGTTGTTCCAGGTTTTTTATCGTTCTTTGATTTTGAGGAGTTACCGTCACATGTTCCCGCGATCAAGTTTCTGGATTTTCGTTGTACTTCTGCTTTGCGGACCGGTTGCATTGGCTCAGCTCGTTCCAATCGTGTCTGCCATCGATACAACCGGTTTTCCGACGATTCGTGTCAACGTAACCACCACCATCGACGGCAAGGTGGAACAGAACCTGACGAAGGCGAACGTTACGGTTTTTGAAGACAGTGTCGAACAGACAGTGACGTCGGTTTCATGTCCAACGCAGACGAACAATTTTTCACTTGCCATTGTCATTGGACGGGGAAGCAAGATGGGCGTCACGGGAGTGACGGTCGCAAAGAACGCCGCGAAAAACGTGATCGACCAGTTCGATGGTGTCCTGGATGAAGGTGAACTGATCGCCTATTCCAAGTCGCATTCCGTTCTTGTCCTCATGACCACGGATAAAACGTTCCTGTCCCAGGCCGTGGACGGATTGACGGCTACCAACGATGCAAACCACCTCTGGGACGCCGTTGCCGCGGCTATCAACGAAGTCACGGGTAATGCATCCAATACCGTCCAGGCCGTGCTGGTCTTGTCCGAAGGCACGGACGACGGAAGCAGTGCTTCGCTCTCCGACGTTATCCTCCTGGCGAATACGAACAAGGTCCCGGTGTATAGCGTCTCGGTCATTGGAGGGGGGAATTCGCAGAACCTGAAAACCCTGGCTGATAATACGGGCGGTAAGTACTGGGGTAACGCGGGCTCGGGTTTCGAGATGGAGTTGATCTCCATCCTGCGGGGCGGCAATAAACCATGCGTCGTAACGTACACTTCCAACAACCAGTGCCGGGATGGTTTCGAGCGGTTGGTGCAGGTTGTGGTGAACAAGGATAATGAATCGGGGACGGGCGAAGGTCGGTACACGGTCGGACCGGCTGGAAACCAGGATGAGCCGGTAGCTCTCGGGTTGTCGGCGCCGGAATTCGAATCAGGACGCGAAGGGGAACTCACGGTGACCATTCAACCGGCCTCGCTGCCGGGCCGAGTTTATGCAGGCACCTTGACTCTGGATTTCGACACCAGCAGATTGCACCCGCGGTCCGTTTCCGTGGATGGTGCGTTCCCCGCGATGACGGCGGTTATGACACCGACGCCGACAGGTGCGACGATCTCTCTTTCCGGGCGCGCGATCGTAGCGTCTCCGGGGAATTTCCTGACCTTGCGGTTCGAGGGCGGCATGACGCAACAAGCTGTGGATGTTCCGCTGACACTATCGTCGTTCACGCAGAACCGCGGATGCACTGTCGCCGATTCACCGACGCTGAATATTCGTCTTATACCGCCACAGCCGCGGGCGGAACTGACCGCTACCGCACCCGTACAGCTCACCTGGAACTCGTCTCTCGGCAGTTACGAACCGGAGCCTGCTGTCATCACGGCGACATTAACGAATACAGGTCTCGTACAACTCTCCGGCGTCGCGGGGTCCATCTCGCTGCCAACCGGTGCGACCCTCGACGCTTCCACGCCCGCTCAACAACCGGGTGTCCCATCCGATCTCGATCCCGGTCAATCTTCAATGGTCTCGTGGAAGGCGTACTTCGCTCCCCAGACTTCAAACAAACAGGTACGACTTACCGTCTCGATGCAAAGCAGTGAATTGCCTGCGGCTACTCGCGATCTCGCAATCAATATTCCGGTCGCGGGACCGCGGATGCAGTCTGCGTGTTCATCTGAATCCGTGAGCCGATCCGGGGAAGGATATTCTCCCAACCCGTTTGCATTTCTTGTTATCGTCAGGAACGGCGGTGGCACGAGGGCGAAGGCGGACGTCAAAGTCGTTCTGCCGTCAATTCTTTCAGTGAACGATGGAGTGACGCAACGAACCTTGTCATCCATCGTACCGGGAGGCGCCGATAGCGCGATATTCCTCCTGCATATCGATACGACGCATGTTGTTCTCCGCGATACTACTGTTTCCGTCATGACTGTCGTTTCCGGTACGGGTTTTCCCGATGACACGTGCGCGACGGTCGTGCGTATCCCTGGACAGGCGTTTGCGGTCGCGTGTAACATTGCCGCTGATGATTCGGTCCGCGTCGTCGCAGGTACTTACGTGCCCGACCCGCTTCCGGTCACGGTGCAAGTGGAAAACCGGGGTTCTGTTTCGCTTACCGGCGGTGAAGTGGGTTTGAGCTTCGACACGACTGTTTTCCGTCTCGCTGAAGGAGAAACCGTCCTTCGCCCCATACCGTCATTGCAACCGGGCGGAACACATACGGAACGATGGCGCTTGCTGGTACGGCGGCCGCTGTGTGGAAACGTTACAACCATGTTAGCGACTATGACACGATTCGACGCGGATACCCTGCGTTGTACCCGGCAGATCTGGGTCGAGGAATCCGACAACCAGGCTCCGGTCATTTCTTCGCGCGTTCCCGGGCAGACCGACACGTTGGCTCCCGGCAGCCTGCAAGTGTTTTCCGTCAAAGCTACCGACGCGGACAATGATGGGATGACGTACCGGTGGCTGGTTGACGGCAAACTGCAAAGCAGTGACAGCGCGGCGTTTACTGTGAAATTCGACAGCGCGCGAACGTATATCGTTTCCTGTCTTGTTAGCGACGGGTGTTTATCGGATACAACCTCGTGGGATGTCGTTGTTTCGACGACCACGGGAGTGGATCTTGCGAACATTGTTCAGGGATTCCGTCTTTATCCTGCGTTTCCGAATCCATTTCGTGTGAACACCTCGATTCGGTTCGACCTTCCTGCCGGCCTGCACCGGGTCACGATCCGAGTTTTCGATATGTTCGGCCGGGAGGTCCTTCTACTGGCCAAGCACGAGTTCCCTTCCGGCACACACCAGGTGACGGTCCTCGGTGACGGGTTGCCGGCCGGAATGTATCTCGTCGAAATGACATCGGGCGCCGTGCGCCTCTCAAGGCACATCTTGCGCATCCATTGATCTTCGAAAACCCGATGTGTTCTCGTTGTTTCCCCCTTTTCCAGGAATGCAATTAACCTTGCCTTATCCAGGGAGTGATGTCCTATGACGGTGCGATCACAAATGATGCTGTTTCTTCTTTTTCTCATGATGGCCGGTTCGTCGAAGTCGCAGGAACAAGATTTTGGCAGGCGCGAACGAACGTACGATGTTCGGCACATCAGGATTGAATTGTCGTTCGATCTGGAGCATAAGAAAGTATTTGGAACGGTCGCCACGACGATTTCTTCTTTGCGTCCGAATCTGCGCGAGATAGCGCTGGACGCGGTCGACATGACGATCAATGATGTCGAAATGGATGGAAGCCCGGTTGCATTTACGTACGACTCCTCCGTCCTTGTCCTTCGTCCATCCACACCTCTTCGCATCGACCAGCTTGTAACGTACCGGGTGAAATACGAATGTACTCCTCGCCGGGGGTTGTACATCATTGCTCCGGACGCCAGTTTCCCCGGCGATCCGTACCAGATTTGGTCGCAGGGGCAGGGAGAGGACAATCGCCACTGGATTCCCTGCTATGATTATCCCAACGACAAGGCGACGTCGGAAATATTCGCGACCGTCCCCGATTCTTTTACCACGCTTTCAAACGGGCGCCGGGTTTCGACCAGGTACGACGAAGCGCATCACCGCAAGACCGTTCACTGGATACAGGACAAGCCGCACAGCTCGTACCTCATCATGTTTGCGGCTGGAATGTACGACATCTATGAAGACGAAGCCGACGGCGTGCCGGTACTCAGTTACTACTACCCGGGGCAGGAAAAGCGCGATGTCGAGAGAGCTTACGGCACTACGGCCGAGATGGTCCGGTTTTTTTCTACACTGATTGGAGTTCCGTATCCATGGGACAAGTATGCACAAATCAGCGTCGCTTATTTCCTCTATGGCGGCATGGAAAACACGAGCGCGACAGTTCTGAACGACACCCGGACGGTCGTTTCCCCACGGGCCGCCCTCGATTATTCACCCGACGGACTCATTGCGCATGAACTCGCCCACCAGTGGTGGGGGGATTACGTCACCTACATCGACTGGCAGAACGGGTGGCTCAACGAGGGGTTTGCAACCTTCTTCCAGCAATGCTGGAGCCAGTATCATGAAGGAGAAGAAGTGTACCGCTACCAGCGATGGAAAGCGATGGAAAACCTGCGGAAATGGACCAGGCAGGTGGGACGCACGCCAATGGTGACGAACAAACGAAATGGGTATGCCAACGTCTATGGCCGCGGCGCGATCACGCTGCACATGATACGCTACATGCTGGGCGAGGAATTATTCTGGCGCGTCATGAAAAACTACGCTACGCGGTACGCCTTTGCATCGGTGGAATCGAACGATTTCAAGCGTACTATTGAAGATGTCACCGGGGTGGATTTGTACTGGTTCTTCAAGCAGTGGGTCTATGGTGCGGGATGGCCGGAATTCGACGTGACCCAATCCTGGGATGCGGAGAAGAAAGAATGCGTATTGCGGGTGCGCCAGGTCCAGGAGCGCGACGACCTTTGCCGCGACTTCCGTGTTATGCTCGACATCAAGTTTTCCGGTGATGGCTGGGAACGTGTCGAGCGTGTCGATATTGCCTCCGCCGACACGACCTTGCGGTTTCGTCTCGCCACGCAGCCCCGGTTAGTCAGTTTCAATCATGGGCTCAACGCGATGTGCACGCTATCGTTTGACAAGACCACTGATGAACTGGTTTACCAGGTCCGCCGCGACGATGATTTCACCCGTCGCATTTGGGCCGGAAGACAACTCGTTGCGCGCGCTGGTGAACCAGGGGTGTTCGAAGCGCTGGCGGAAGCTCTTCGCGCCGATCCGTTTTACGGCGTACAAGAGGTGTTGCTTGACGAGTTGGGACGCGTGAACATTGATTCGGTCATCTACCGCCGTCAGCTGAAAGCGCTGTATCGTTCGCTCCTCGATAATGCGAAACCGACGATCCGCGCTCGCGCCGTTAATGGATTATCGCGTTACCACGATCGTACGCTGCGTCCGTTCTTTCGAGAAAAGTTGAACGACTCCAGTTACTACGTGGAAGCAGGCGCCTTGTCCGCTCTGGCCCAGCTCGATTCTCTCGACGCGATTCCTCTCCTCATGCAATATCTCGATAAAAACTCTTTTCGCAACGTGTTGCGTCGGACCGCCCTGTCCTACCTTTCGTCCATGAACGCTGTAGCGGCGCTGCCCAAGATCAGGCGGCTTGCACAGCCCGGCCCCAGCCTGGTGGAGCGGCGCGACGCTGTCCTGGCGCTGTCGGAGTTTGCGGATGTTGAACCTGCTGTGCTCGGTGATCTTTCGCGCATACTGGAAGAGCCGTCGTGGCGCATGCGGCTGGTTGCAATACAAGCGCTGGGGAGACTCTCTACCCCGTTGGCTCGCCGGATACTGGAAGAACGGAGAAAATATGAAAGACATCCATTGTTGAAGAGATGGTTGGAACGTGTGTTAAGAACGCCGAAAAAATGATTTTCCGAAATGGCTTTCATCGGGAAAAGGTTGCGAAAACAACCACTGTAGAGGAATTCCGTCTTGTATCATGACCGTAACGGCTGGTTCCCGCTTCTTCGTTGTTTGACTTTCAAAAGGAACCGGTGTTATATTAATTAGCCTATGCACGATTGTACCGTGTGCTGGAAATTAAAACAGAATTAATCGGAGATAACCCTACCTGTGAAGAAACACCGATTCCGTATTGCACTTATAATCGCGTTTATTCTTTTGGCTGTTTTTTCTCTCAAGCCTACATGGGATGATTACCAGTACCAGAGCGAACTTGCTCAGTTGTCCGGGAAGGACAGCGCGCGGTACTACGATGAGCATGAGAAAGATATTCGTTATGCGCGCACACACCGTTTGAAGCTTGGCTTGGACCTGAAGGGAGGAATGTATGTAACGATGGAGGTGGATGTCCTGTCCATGCTGGAAAAGATGGCGAAGAACCAGGACAAATTACTGCGGGAAATCATTGCCGAGGCAAGGAAGCAGGCGGAGAAAACGGATGAACCCATTCTGGATGTTTTTACCCGCCAGTTTTCGGAGAGAAATCTGCGTCTCAGCCGGTACTATGGTGACATTCGGGACGACAACGACAAAGTCTTATCGTATCTCAAGGACGAGACGGAGAAAGCAGTCGATCGGGCCGTGGAAATCATACGGAACCGCATCGACCAGTACGGTGTCTCGGAGACCAGTATCCAGAAACAAGGCCAGCGACGTCTCGTGCTTGAGTTGCCGGGCGTGAGCAACGAGAAAGAAGTGCGCCAGCTCATCCAGGAAACGGCACAGCTGGAGTTCAAGCTTCTTCAGGATCCCAAGGTCGTCGAGAAGGTCTTCGACAATCTCGATAAAGTCTTGCTTGGAGAAAACCTGGAAGACACGCTGGCTGCTTCGACCGACACCTTGATCTCCAGCGATACGAACGAGGTGGCTTCCGCGAGCGATTCATTGGCGAAAGCGGATTCACTCTTGGAAGCGAATCTCAGCCAGGAAGAAAAACAGGCAAAGTTCAAGAAAGAGCATCCCTTTCGATCGCTGTTCAGCTACGATGCGCAGACTGGCGTGGTGATCGCTTCCGAATCGCAGAAACAGCGTGTGCAGAATGTCTTGCGGAGGGAAGATGTGCAGAACGCTATTCCCCCGGATTTCCAGTTTGCGTGGAGCGCGAAACCCGTTCAATACCAGGAGGGTTCGTACTACATCCTGTATGCATTGAAGAAGAAACCGGAACTTACCGGTGACGTGATTGTCAACGCCAGGGCCCAGACGGATCAATCGGCCGGAGGATTTGGCGCCGCGGTGGTGACCATGGAAATGAATAGCGAGGGTTCCCGCGAATGGTCGCGCATCACGGGAGCG
>Ga0256830_1001362_pt1 | contig 17414 bp, 14 predicted proteins | sample 128326metaG_FD_190537 | JGI IMG/M metagenome (GOLD analysis project Ga0256830, IMG submission 190537) | Hydrothermal vent microbial communities from Lau Basin, Pacific Ocean - 128-326 | ecosystem: Environmental > Aquatic > Marine > Hydrothermal vents | place: Pacific Ocean: Lau Basin | collected... | reverse complement strand
GCCAGGGACAACCTGGTCGGAAACGAAAGCATTGGTGCTGTTCAGACAAGCCGACAACATGCCCGCAATCATCAATAGCATGGCAATCCTGATGGTCTTGATCATTGGCAGCACTCCTGAGCTTTCTTTCTGCATGTTTTCCTGCGATCGATGATTGGCTTTGCGTTAAGCCCGCTAATGTAATGTCGTCTTGGAAAGTATTTACTTTAGACCTGAATCCGAGGGTTCAGATTTGAGCCGGTCCGGCGCGCGCAGCGCCGGGGCAAGGGGTTGCACTACAATGATCCGCAAACGGTTCTCTGACAGGACAAGACCCCGGAAATGGCGGATCTCAGCGCAGCGTCAATTCTTCCTTGAGGATCTTGGGAGTCACGAATATCAGCAATTCACGCTTGTCATCCTGCTTGCGTGTCTGGCGGAACAGGGCACCCAGCATCGGAACATCACCCAACACGGGAACGCTGTCGGTCTCATCGAGACGGGTCTGCTCGTAGATGCCGCCCAGCACAACCGTTTCCCCGTTGTCCACCAGCACCTGGGTTTGGACTGCGCGGGTTTCGATACTGGGCACACCCTGGAAGACCTGGCCCACATTGTCCTTGCTGACCTCGAGATCCATGATAATGCGGTCGTCGGGTGTGATCTGAGGCGTCACTCTCAGGCTCAGCACGGCCTTTTTGAAGGTCACTGTGGTTGCACCGCTGGAAGCGGCCTGCTGATAGGGGATTTCCGTACCCTGCTCGATCACCGCCTCCGACTGATTGGCCGTGATGACACGGGGGCTGGAAACGATCTCACCCTGCCCCTCCGCCTGCATGGCGGACAATTCCAGATCCACCAGGAAATCAGACCCCAGTACGGCGAAGGCGATCTGGCCCGCGGGCTTAGCAACTGGCAAATTGACATTGAGACGGTCAGACAGGCTGGGCAGACTGACGGGGGGCGGGGATGTGCCCACCATGGCGTCGGTGCCGGACAGAGTTCCGGAAGTGAAACCGAAGGTATTGCGGCTGATCTCGCCCACGCCCGAAGCCCCGAAGCGCACGCCAAGATCACGACCGAAGTTGTCGCTGGCGATGACTATGCGGGATTCTATCAACACCTGGCGCACCGGGATATCGAGCTTGTTGACCAACCGCCGGATTTCATCCAGCTTCTCCGCGGTGTCGCGCACCAGCAGGGAGTTGGTGCGTTCGTCGACGGTAACGGTGCCACGCTCGGACAACAGGATGTTCTCCTCCGCCTTGAGCAGGGTGGCGATTTCCTCCGCCTTGGCATAGTTGACCTGGATCATGTCCGTGAACAGCGGTGCCAGCTCCTTGACCTGCTGTTGCGACTCAAGCTCCTGCTTCTCGCGGGCGGCGATTTCCTCGCTGGGGGCAACGAGTATCACATTGCCGGTCTTGCGCATGGCCAGGCCCTTGGTCTTGAGAATGATGTCCAGGGCCTGATCCCAGGGGACGTTCTTAAGACGCAAGGTGACATTGCCCTCCACGGAATCACTGGCCACCAGGTTCATGCCGGTGAAATCAGCAATGAGTTGCAACACGGCGCGCACCTCGATGTCCTGGAAGCTGAGCGAGAGACGGTCGCCCGTGTATTCAGGCTGCTTCAGGCGGGCCAGCTCCTGTTCCTCCTGGCTCATCGGCCTGACCTCCAGTGTGAAGGTGTTGCCGGACTGATAGGCCATGTGGTCGAACTCCCCGACAGTCTCCACCACAAGGCGCACGTTGCCGTCAATGGAAAAGCTGTCGATCATGGTGACCGGGGTGGCGAAGTCCACCACGTCCATGCGCCTTTGCAACTTGGAGGGTATCTTGGCATCGCTGAAATCGATCACGATGCGATTGGCCGACTCACTGACATTCACCGGCACGGCCGGATCCGTAAGGTTGACGATGACCCGGCCCTCGCCGCCGGGGCCGCGCTGAAAATCGACGCCCTTGATGCCGAAAGAGGAGCCTTCCGAGATTTCGGCGCCACCCTCATCCAGTGCGAAGGGAGGAGCAGTGGCCTTGCTGGTGGAGCCAGGAATCGATCCCTCCAGGATGATATTGACATTGTTGCCTTCCATGCGGGTTTCGTAGGGTACCATCTGGCTCAGATTGAGCACGACGCGCGTACGGCCCCTGGCCTCCACGACATTGACACTTCTCAGCACTCCCACATTGGTCAGATGGCGCCGGGGCACGCTGCTCGACGTCTCGGGGAAGTCAAAAGCGATCCTGGCAGGGTTGTCGATGGTAAAGCTGAGTGGTTTGTCCGCAAGGGGTTCGCCATTGAAAACCAGCCTGACCTGAACCTTATTGTCGGGCAGGGGGCTGATATCGACCTTTTCCACGATGCGCTCGACATCCGGCTGCAGAACGACCTCCGAAACCGCCATGCCTGGCAGCAAGGCCAGCGCAAACAATATTCCGGCAAGCATTGCCCTGTGCGGAAAGTTCACCCCCATTGCGCTCACGCTCATTGCCTTGCTCCAGTTTCAGCCACCATCCTGATGTCTTGCATTGTCCATACCATAAATTGATACCCCCATCAGGGTTTATTCAACCTTGTTCACCGACAACACGGCCTGCCTCTCTTCCCAGCCACCCAGGCCGTTGGGCACGATCTCCGTCAGCAACAGCTTGTCTTCCTGTATACGATGGATCTTCCCGTAATTTTGCCCCAGATAGTTGTTGGTCTTCACGCGGTAGATAATGCCATCGGGCGCCTTTACCAGTCCCCACAATTGTTGATTGAACTCCAGGGTGCCGATCATCCTCAGCGTATCCAGGGGAAAATTCTCAAGTACCTCCTTGCTGCGGTTGACATTGGGCCGCACGCCATCGATCACCTTGGGAGTGGCCACCGTGGTCTTGACCTCGGACTTCCAGGTCGAGAAAGGATCCCTGAGACGCGAGGCGCTGTATCTGAAGGTTTCGGCCGTTTTGAATTCCGGTAAAGGCTCCACGACCCCTTTTTTCTGCTTTGTTTCCTCGACAAAGGACTTCAAGTCACCGAGGCCTGTATCACTGCAGGCCGCCAGAAGCAATATCATGATGGCGGCAAGGCCCAGGCGCGCTCCGCCGGTCATGCGCGGCTTCAGGCCAGCGGTGCTCATTTTTTCTTCTCCTTCTTGCTTTTCGCCAGCGTTTCCACCTCTTCCTCATCCAGGTAACGGTAGGTCTTGGCCGTAACTTCCATGACCAGGGTATCCGGGTCATCCTTAAGCGGGGCGATGGAGAAATCCTGCAGCGTCACGATGCGCGGCAGAGCAGCCACATCACTGATAAACTTCCCGAATTCATGATATCTGCCGGTCACGCTGATCTTGATGGGCAGCTCGGAGTAGAACTCTACGGGTTTTTCCGACTGTGGCTTGAACAGCTCGAATTCCAGGCCGTTTTCCAGCCCGGTCTGGGAAATGTCCACGAGCAGTTCGGCCACTTCCGTCTTACTGGGCAACTGGCGCAGCATGGCACCGAAGGAGCGTTTCATTTCTTCCATCTGGGCCTTGTAGGCTCCCAGGTTGGCGGCTTGATGCGCCTTCTGCTTGAAAACGTTCTTCAGCTCCTGCTCCTTGTTGCGGCTGGTTTCCAGCGCGGCGAGCTGGTTCCGGGTATCAAACCACAGGCCCATGCCCAGGACGGCAATGCAGATCAGCACGATGACCGCCACCTTGAATGGCTTGGGCCATCTCGCAACATCGTTGAGATCGATGTTCTTGATCTGTTCGAGATCGATGTTCATGATCCCTTCTCTTCCGTCCTCTCCGCCCCATGCCCGGCCTTGTGGACCCTCAGAACAAAATGGCTGGTGCGCACCTGGCCGCTATCCTCCGCCTTGATGACCTCCAGGCGGGGATTCTCATACCAGTCGGAACCGTCGAGATTTCTCATGAATGAGGAAACGCGCGCATTGGACTGGGCCACGCCCTCGAACACCACCGATGTATCCTGCTGCTGCGCCCGGGTAAGGTAGATACCAGGGGGCACGCTGCGCACCAGGTCATCGAACATATGGACAATCTCCGGCCGGCGGGTCTGCAACTGCTGGATGATGTTCATGCGCGCCAGCAGTTTCTTCTTCTCCGTCTTGAGCGTCTTGATTTCAGAGATTTTCTTGTCTAGCAGGGCAATCTCTTTTTCAAGATAGTTGTTGCGGCTGTTCTGGTTGTCGATGAGGCCGCCGATGTGCATGTGAATATAGAGCACGATGACGCCCATCAATATGGCGGCGGCGCCGGCAATGGTGAAAAACTGCCGCTGCTGTTCCTTGCGGCGCGCCTCTCTCCAGGGTAACAGGTTGATACAGGTCATTTTTCCGAGTACCTCCTGAGAGCCAGCCCACAGGCGATCATGAGGGACGAGGCGTCCTCACGGATGGCATCCGGCTTGACGCGGGAAGTCAGGGACATGTTGGCGAAGGGATTGGCCACCGATGTGGTAATCCCCACTTTGTCCTCGATCATGGCATCCACACCCCCGATGGAGGCACAACCGCCCGCCAGCACGATATGGTCCACGCTGTTGTGCTGGCTGGAGGAGAAAAAGAACTGCAACGAACGGCTCACCTGCTGCACCATGGCCTCCTTGAAGGGCTGCAGCACCTCGGGCTCATAGTTTTCCGGCAGCCCCCCCTGCTTCTTTGCCAGACCCGCTTCTTCGTAGGAAAGTCCATACCGGCGTTGAATCTCATCCGTCAGTTGCTTGCCGCCAAAAACCTGTTCCCGGGTGTAGATCACCTTGAAATCGTGGGAGACGCTCAGGGTGGTCATGGTGGCGCCAATATCAACCACCGCAATGGTCTTACCCTCGCCCCCATCCGGCAACTGGTGACCCAGAAGGGAAAAAGCCGCTTCCATGGCAAAGGCCTCCACATCCACCACCTTGGCGGTCAATCCCCCCAGTTCCAGGGCCGCCACGCGGATGTCCACATTCTCGCTGCGCGATGCCGCCAGCAGAACATCCACCATCTCCTCGTTTTTCTCCGAGATACCCAACACCTCGAAATCGAGATTGACCTCTTCCATGGGGTAGGGAATGTACTGGTCGGCTTCCAATTGGATCTGATCTGCCATATCATCATCCGACAGGGAAGCCGGCATGGAGATGATCTTGGTAATCACGGCGGATCCAGCCACGGCGACGGCGGCCTGTTTGGTGCGGGTGCCGGCGCGATTGACGGCCCGCTTGATGGCGCTGCCGACCGCTTCCACATCGGCGATGTTCTTTTCTTCTACGGCGTTCTCCGGCAAGGGCACGACTGCATAACTCTCGACGCGGTAACGATCACCGCTCTGGCCCAGCTCCAGCAATTTGACGGAAGTGGAGCTGATATCGAGGCCGATGAGAGGCGCCGGCCCTTTGTTGAAAAACTGGAGATCCATAACGTCCTTATGTATTCCCGCGGGAGGAAACAAGCTCCTTTTTGCTATACTCGTCCCGACGTCAACTATAGGTATTAACCATTTCGATGACAATCAATATATGGATATATCGTCCGCGGAAACCAAAAGGTTTATGCCCGATCAAACAATATTCTTGACCAGGGTCACAATTTACCGGGCTTTATGAAACATCTGCGCAAAATCTTCAAGGCTGGCCTCTACGTCGTCGCAGGCCTCACCACACTGGGTATCCTGGCGGCGGTTGGTGCCTATCTCTATATATCGCCCAATCTGCCGTCGACTGAAACCCTGCGGGACATCCGCTTGCAGGTGCCCCTCAAGGTCTATACGCGGGATCTCAAGCTGATTGCCGAATTCGGGGAGAAAAAACGCACCCCCATCCGCTTCTTCGAGACACCGGACCTCATGATTCAGGCCATACTCGCCGCCGAGGATGACCGTTTCTTTCAGCATCCCGGGGTGGACTATCACGGCATCCTGCGCGCCGCCTACAACCTGATCAAAACTGGTGAAAAAACCCAGGGTGGCAGCACCATCACCATGCAGGTGGCGCGGAATTTCTTCCTCAGCCGGGAAAAGACCTATTTGCGCAAATTGAGTGAGATCTTCCTGGCCCTGAAGATCGAGCGCGAACTGAGCAAGGAAGAGATTCTGGAGCTCTATATCAACAAGATCTATCTGGGCAACCGCGCCTATGGCATTGCATCCGCCGCCCAGACCTATTACGGCGTCCAGCCCCGGGACCTCACCCTGGCCCAGATGGCCATGATCGCCGGTCTCCCCAAGGCCCCTTCCCGATACAACCCCCTGGCGGACCCCGAACGCGCCCTGGTGCGGCGCAACTATGTTCTGGGGCGCATGCGCCAGTTGGGCCACATCACCGAGGCACAATACCAGGCCGCGCTCGCGGAACCCGACAATGCCCGCCTGCATGGCCTGTCCATCGAGGTCGAAACCGCCTTCCTCGCTGAAATGGTGCGCGGCGCGATGTTGGAAAAGTACGGAGAAATGGCCTACACCGCCGGTTTCACGGTCATCACCACCGTGGATTCACGGCTGCAACAGGCCGCGAACGCGGCGCTGCGCAAGGCACTGATCGACTATGACACCCGCCACGGCTACCGTGGCCCCGAAGGCCATGTCAGCCTGGGCGAGCTCACCGGCGCCGAGGAACTGGGCCATGTGTTCGATGGAAAACCCGTCATTGGAGGATTGCTTCCGGGCCTGGTGATTGCCCTGGGTGAACGGGAAGCCACGGTTTTGATTCCCGATGGCCGCTTGATCCGGCTTCCCTGGGAAGGACTCGAATGGGCCCGCCCCTTCGTCGACGACAACCGCCTGGGACCCGCGCCCAAGACGGCGGGGGACATTCTCCGGGAAGGAGACCTCATTCGCCTGCTGCCCCTGAACGGGGACCAGTGGCGCCTGGCGCAGTTGCCCGAGGTGGAAGGCGCACTGGTGGCCCTGGATCCGGACAATGGCGGCATACTCGCCCTGACGGGGGGCTTTGATTTCAAGCGCAGCAAATTCAACCGCGTCACCCAGGCAACGCGCCAGCCCGGCTCCAGCTTCAAGCCCTTTATCTATTCGGCGGCGCTGGAAAAAGGATTCACGGCCGCCAGCATCATCAATGACGCGCCAGTGGTCTTCGACGACCCGGGACTGGAGAGCGCCTGGCGCCCCGAAAACTACAGCGGCAAATTCTTCGGCCCCACCCGGCTGCGCGAGGCCTTGATCAAATCGCGTAACCTGGTTTCCATCCGCCTGTTGCGATCCATCGGCATCAATTACACCCTGGACTATCTGACGCGCTTTGGCTTCCCCCGCGAGGACCTGCCCCGTGACCTTTCCCTCGCCCTGGGCAGCGGCGCGGTGACCCCTCTGCAGCTTGCCGGAGGACATGCCGTCTTCGCCAACGGCGGCTATCGGGTCCTACCTTACTTTATCGAGCGCATTCTGGGACCCGACAAGCGCGTGATCATGGAGGCCCATCCCGATACGGTGTGCCGGATTTGCGAAAGCGACGAACCGCTGATGGTTGCGTTGCGCGAGCAGGCAGAAGACCCCGCGGTTGCGGAGCCCGCAAATGCCGGGGATGAGACACTGCCGGAAATCCCGGCAAATATTGCCAAACGGGTGATACCGGCGGAAAATGCCTACATCATGACATCCATGATGCGTGACGTGATCCACCGCGGTACCGGGCGCCGCGCCCGCGCCCTGGGTCGCCACGACCTGGCGGGCAAGACAGGCACCACCAACGATCAGCGCGACGCCTGGTTTGCGGGCTTCAACCAGCGCCTGGTCACCGTCGCCTGGGTCGGATTCGACAAGACCCGCTCGCTGGGCAACAAGGAAACGGGCGGACGGGCGGCCCTGCCCATGTGGATGGAATTCATGAAGGTGGCCCTGGACGGCCTGCCGGAGATCCCGTTGGAACGTCCCGCGGGGCTGGTGACGGTGCGCATCGACCCGGCCACCGGGCTGCTGGCCACCGCTCATCAGAAGCGGACAATCTTCGAAACCTTCCGCACCCGCTACGTACCCACCCAGTACGCCGAGTTCGATGCCCCGGCGGCAACTCAGGACACAGGCAACAGCGAAGCCCGCGGCGAAGAGAACCTGATCCCCGAACAGTTGTTCTGACGACCGTCAGGGAGAAGGCCGCGCCCGGTCAGCGCTCCTCCAGGGGAACATAGTCCCGCCGTTTCTCCCCGATATAGACCTGGCGGGGCCGGCCGATGCGCTGGTTGGGCTCGGCGATCATCTCCATCCACTGGGCTACCCAGCCCACCGTGCGCGCAATGGCGAACATCACCGTGAACATGTTGACCGGAATACCCAGCGCCTTGTAGATGATGCCGGAATAGAAGTCCACATTGGGATAAAGCTTGCGCTCGATGAAGTATTCGTCCTGCAGGGCAATCTCTTCAAGACGCATGGCCAGCTCGAACATGGGATCGTCGGCATCGCCGAATTTTTCCAGCACCTGATAGCACATGTCCCGGATGATGGCCGCGCGCGGATCGTAGTTCTTGTACACGCGGTGCCCGAACCCCATGAGGCGGAAGGGGTCATTTTTATCCTTGGCCTTGTCAATATAGCGCGGAATGTTCTTCACCTCGCCGATCTCATCCAGCATCAAAAGCACGGCCTCGTTGGCGCCGCCATGAGCAGGCCCCCACAGGGCGGTAATGCCGGAAGAAATACAGGCAAAGGGATTGGCCCCGGAGCTGCCCGCCAGGCGCACGGTCGCGGTGCTGGCGTTCTGCTCATGGTCGGCATGGAGAATGAAAATCATGTCAAGGGCCTTCTCCGCCACGGGATCCACCTGGTATTCGGCGCTGGGCAGGGAAAACATCATATGCAACAGATTGCCGCAATAGCTCAGGTCGTTGCGGGGATAGATGAAAGGCTCGCCGAGGGAATACTTGTAACAGCCGGCGGCGATGGTGGGCATCTTGGCAATCATGCGCAGTGCGGCCAGTTCGCGGTGCGCAGGATCGTGGATATCGGTGGAGTCGTGATAGAAGGCCGACAGGGAACCCACCACGCCCACCATGCTCGCCATGGGATGGGCATCGTGATAGAAGCCCTTGTAGAACCCGCGCAGGCTCTCCTTGATCATGGTGTGCTTGGAGATCTTGGCGGCAAACGCTTCCAGTTCCTGCTGCCTCGGCAGGCGGCTGTAGAGCAGCAGAAAGGCCACTTCGAGAAAGCTGCTCTTCGCGGCCAGTTGCTCGATGGGATAGCCATGGTAGAGCAGCACGCCCTCGTCACCATCGATAAAGGTGATGCCGCTGCTGCAGCTCGCTGTGGACTGAAAGCCCGGATCGTAGGTCAGGTAGCCGAAATCCCGGTAGAGATTGCTGATGTCCAGCGCCGGAGGCCCGAGGGTGCCCTCGCGCACTTCCAATTCGATGCTCTTGCCCGTTGCATTGTCGGTAATCGTTACGGTTTTGCGCGCCATCTGCTTCCCCCCGCCAAGACTATGACAAACGATTATTACCGTTCGCCTTGAAGTATATCAGGATACACCCGCCAGATCCTTCTTGACCTGATTGGCGGACTCCTGAAACTGGCGATGCTCTGTTTCACTCAATTGCAGTTCGATGACCTGTTCCATGCCGCGGTTGCCGAGGATAACGGGCACGCCGATGGCCAGGTCGCTGTGTCCATATTCTCCATCCAGGATGGCGACGCATGGCAGAATGCGCTTACGGTTATTGCACACGGCGTCGACCATGGTGGCGACCGCCGCGGCCGGGGAATCATTGGCGCTGCTGGTTTTCTTGAGCGCCAGTATCTCGGCGCCCCCATTGCGGGTCCTGTCCACGATCTGCTGGATTTTCTCCTGAGAGAGGAAGGTGTCCAGCGGGATGCCATTGATGGTCGTGAAGCGGCTCATGGGCACCATGGAATCGCCATGCCCGCCCAGCACCATGGTGGTGATATCCTTGATGGAAAACCCCGTCTCCAGGGCGATAAAGCTGGCCATGCGCGCCGCGTCCAGCACCCCCGAAAGGCCGAAGACACGGCTGCGATTCCAGCCCGTCTGCTTCCATACGGCATAGGTCAGAACATCGACGGGGTTGGTGACCATGATCACCTTGGCATCCGGCGCGTAGCGCATGATGTCCGCCGTAAGCCCCCGCACCACCTCCAGATTGGCATCCAGCACGTCGGAACGCGACATGCCGGGCTTGCGCGGCAGGCCGGCGGTGACGATGACTATGTCGGAACCTTCCATTGCGCTGTTGTCTTCGTCCCCCGTCACACGGCAATCGAAACCGAACAGCGTGGCCGATTCCTGAATGTCCAGCGCCGTCCCGCGCGCCACGCCCTCGCGGATGTCGAGGAGCACGATTTCATGGGCGTGCTCTTCATTGGCCAGAATCTGCGCGGCCGACTCGCCGACTCGCCCCGCCCCAATGATGGTGATCTTTTTCATGGCAGCTCCTTGTCACGCCTGAGGGACCTGCCCGGCCTTGTTCAGACCGGGCCAGTTCCATTGTCCTGTATCACTCGCTGTCCCGAGAGACACATTCTACCCTGAAAAGACATCGGCTGATGAAAGGATTCGCTGAATCCCCGGAACTGCCTCAGGCGCATTCCTCGACCAGATCGGCCTCCAGGCGGGGATAGTGATCGGGGTAAGGTTTTTGCGCGACGCCCGAAGTGACGGCCGCGTGGGCCACGGCTGCCGGGACACGCTCGATAAGGCGGGGGTCCAGGGGCTTGGGAATGATGTAGTGGTGACCGTATTCCAGGTGATCCAGGCAATAGGCTTCCAGCACTTCCCTGGGCACGGGTTCGCGCGCCAGCTCGGCCAGGGCATGGACGGCCGCGATGAGCATCTCATCGTTGATGGTGGTGGCGCGCACGTCCAGGGCGCCCCTGAAGATGAAGGGAAAGCCCAGTACATTGTTGACCTGATTGGGATAATCGCTGCGCCCCGTGGCCATCACCAGGTCGGCGCGCGTGGCAAGGGCCACCTGGGGCTGGATCTCGGGATCGGGATTGGAAAGGGCGAAAACGATGGGGTTGGGCGCCATGGTCGCCACAATCCCGGGACTCAGCAGATTGGCCCCCGAAACCCCGATGAAGACGTCGGCGTTCTGCATGGCATCGCCCAGCGTGCGTTCGTCCGTATCCACGGCGAATTCGCATTTGTAGCTGTTGAGATCCACCCGCTTGCTGTGGATCACCCCGCCACGGTCCAGGAGGCGCATGTTTTCCCTGTCCGCCCCCATGGCTTCCAGCAGGCGCATGGAGGCGATGGCCGCCGCGCCGGCACCCAGGCACACGATTCTGGCGCGCTCCAGGGTCTTGCCCTGCAGTTCCAGGGCGTTGAGCAGGGCCGCGGCGATAATAACCGCCGTCCCATGCTGATCATCGTGAAAAACGGGGATATCGAGGCGCTCCTTGAGAGCCGCCTCGATCTCGAAGCACTGGGGCGCGGCGATGTCTTCCAGATTGATGCCCCCGAAGGTGGGCGCCAGGCGCGCCACCGTGTCGATGAAGGCCTGCGGTGTCTCGGCATCCACTTCGATATCAAAAACATCGATATTGGCGAATTTCTTGAACAATACCCCCTTGCCTTCCATCACGGGCTTGCTCGCCAACGGCCCCACGTTGCCCAGACCCAGCACGGCGCTGCCATCGGTGATCACCCCCACCAGATTCCCCTTGGCCGTATACCGGTAAGCGTCTTCCTCGTGTTCGGCAATGGCCCGCACGGGCTCCGCAACGCCGGGGGTGTAGGCCAGCCCCAAGTCGTCCTGGGTCTGGCATGGCTTGGCTATGGAAACGGAAATCTTGCCGGGCATGGGCCGGGCGTGATAGTCAAGTGCGGCTTTCTTGCGGTCTTCAGTCATGGGGTTCGCTGTCTTCAGGCTATATATTCGCGATCAATGGCCGGACACGAATCACCTCTCCCACTGACTTCAGGGGGTGGATGACATCAGGCCCGCCCGGATGGTTCAACCCGGCAACAATATAGTGTGTTCAGCCGTCGCGTGCCGGGCTAAACATCAAAGAGCGTAGCATTATCGGCGATTGCGCGTAATACTGCAACTATTTGTTTATAATGTGATTTGGGTTGGGAATGGGGCGCCGGGCCAGGCAGCGCGGGAACCCTTGCCCAAGACCGCCCCACGGGCCTGATCCATATGATGCAACGGGCCGTTCTGGCGCCAGGATTATCCCCCCAGTCTGCGCCTCCCCCCCGCTCGGCAGGATAGTCACGCAGAGCTTTTGCTTCATAAAAAATTATTCAGGGTCAGTTGGATAACAACGATCTTTCCTGGCTGGGCCATGACCTTCCGGGTTCCCGGCAGCCCTTCTGCGGCAAAACTCATGGGAGTTCATCAATCTGGCGAGAAATGGACCTGGCGCAGGGAAAATGGATGGCGCACTTGCATGACGGGGCCTTTGCTGCCGGGGTGGATCCACCCCCTCGCCCGTACTTTTTTTCCCACCAGACGGGCAAGATCCTGGTCCCTGAAATACATCAGATCTTTTTTCGCGATGCGCAGGCTCAGCGGGCCATCCAGCCTGAGCCAGATGGAACGCCGGCTTTCGCCATGGCCGCGGACCACCCCCGTCACCAGCCGAAACCCTCTCACATCCCGGTCGACGCGGCGCGCCGGTATGGGCGTGAAGGGCAGGGTGGACCAGATGCCGAGACCCGCACTGCGGGCGCGGGCCTCGGCGCCCCCATAACAATCGAGGTAGTCGAGATTGGGTGGCACGGCAATGGCCGCCGCATATCCTTGCTCAACGAGCAAGGCATTGATATTGCTGCTCTTATCCAGAAAGAGATGGGCCAGCACACGGCCATGTCGATCACGCCGCTCCTCGCCGTAGCGCAAAATCACGCGACGCTCCCGCCCCAACAGGGTAACCAGGGCATCCCGCGCCGCTTCCGCCAGGGGTTGGGAGGGCCGTCCGTCGCGGCCAATCTCGGGGGTGTTCACGCCGATGAGGCGCACCTTGCGCCCATCCTCCAGGAGCACCGTATCCCCGTCGTAGACATGCCTGACCTGACCAGGGTCACCACCCCTGTCCATGGCGCAGGATCCTGGCAGGGCTGCCCAAAGGCCCTGACAGAACAGCAAAAGCAAAAGAAAAACTGCTGTTTTCAATATCCTGACGCAGAGTACGCCCCGCTTGCGCCAATAAAAAAGGCGCTTGATCCAGCGCCTTTTTCACCTGTACTCATGACGCGGAATACTGGGACCAGTACTCTTTGATTAAGAATTAAGAAGAAATTAAAGGATTCTACTTCTTCAAGCCGTATTTCTGCTTGAATTTGTCGACACGCCCCGCCGTGTCCACCAGTTTCTGCTTGCCCGTGTAGAAGGGATGACAGGCAGAGCAGACATCCAGATGCAAGTCGCGGCCCGCCGTCGAGCGCGTCTTGAAACTGTTGCCGCAACCACAGGTCACAGTCACCTCTTCATAGGCTGGATGTATATCCGGCTTCATGTTCTCCACCTCTGTCAGCACTTCTTCAATTTCATCACCAACCCACAGGCTGGCCGATGCCCCCATCTTCATGCCGCTCGTATCCACGATGCGGTAAAGGACCGCGTATTCTATGCAATTTGACCGTCCGCCACAAGACCCGCCTCACTGGTCGAGATCGAGCTGCAGGGTCTGCCGCACGCCATTGCGTTCCACCTCGATGCCCACCTGCCGCGCCGTGGCCAGGCTGTTCAGCACGCTCAGGCCATTGGTGGGAGAATCAATGGCGATACCATTGATGGAGGTGACGATATCGCCGGATCGCAGCCCCAGGCGGTCAAAAAGGGCCTTGTTCTTGCCGGGCCGGATGCGATAGCCGATAAAGCGCCCTCCCTTGCTGTAGGGACTCATCTGCACGATGTCCGTCAGGCGCTGGGGATCCTTCACCACCAGATCCCTGAACTCCCGCAGTGTGGGTACCCGATTCGCGGACACCGCCGTCCGGGCTGTTCTTCTGACGGCGGATGATGGTGATGCCTGGCGCCCATTGCGCTGCGCACCGTTGATTTTCTCCTTGGGCAGGCGCAGGGTTTCGAGGCGCCCACGACGCTCCAGAATGATATGGTCGGCATGCACCTCCTTGAGCACCGCCCCTCCCGGCAGGCGCGCGCCGACACGATAAAACCCCTGCTTGCCACTGGGTTCCGACAGTATGGCACCGGCGGCTCGCGGATCCTCGGAGGCATACACCCCTCGCAACACCAGATTGAGCCGGGTTTCCGGCAGGCGCTCGGGCCGCGCGGCCACCGGCGTGGGCTTTTGTATGCGTGGCTTGGTGCCGAACAGGTGCCACTGGGCGATATTCCAGCGCCCCGCCGGGGTGCTTTGCGTGGCGGCGGGCGCCACATTCCCGGCCAGCGGGGGGGGCGCCTCCTGTTGCGGCCCCGGCATCAGGCGCCAGGTAAGATCCGCCAGAACATAGGCCAGCCACAACAACAATATCAGGTTGGTGACCATCACGGCGCGGCCGACCACCCGGTCCTGCAACAGCATATCCGGCAGTTTCTTCCAGTCCAGTTCGAGTCGTTTTTCCATTATGACCCCATTGAAGAGACAAACCATTGGCCTGTCAAGAAAATAACGCGCTTCCCACCGCGCCGGGCCTCACCCCCACAGCAGAAACATCGCCCCTATGAGAATCGGCTGATGGAGCATATAGATCAAGAGGCTGTGCCTGCCCATCAGGGTCAGGGCGCGCATGGCTGGGGACTCACCCGGCCAGCGCAGGAAGGACGGCGGGCGGCCGCCCGCAAAAAAGTGCCGCCCCAGAAACATGCCCAGCAAAACCACGCCGAACCAGGGCACGAGGGGCACGTAGTCCTCGGTCACCGGCTTATGGGTCATGAGCCCCACCCAGTGCAGCATGGGGTGGTCGAAAAAGGGATGCTGTAAAAACATTCCGGCCAGCACCAGTCCACTGCCCAGCACCAGATTGAGCCAGTAAAACCCAGTCAGCAACAGGCCCAGCACACTGGCCACGGCAATGAAGTGCAAGATACCAAAATAGATCATACTGTCTGGAAAAATCATGTAACTTCCAATGCTTACCAGGGCCGCATTAAAAATCAACAGCGCCAGGCGGCGTCCGAAGGCCGCGCGGTCAATGCCATGGCGCGTGGCCAGATGGAGACTCACGCCCACCAGTCCCAGGAACAGGGAGACGATGAGCGCGCGAAAGCCCAGCCAGACAGGGTCGTTGTTGAAATCGATCTCCACGCGGCCGAAGTAGTCGAGATCGAACATGAAGTGGTAAATCACCATCAGCACGACGGCCACCCCCCGCAGACCGTCCACCGCCACATATCGGGCCGCGCTCACTTGCCCAGCCTCACGTTATGCACACAAACCTGGAAGGTTCGCTTCATAGCCTCCCGCGCACGTGGTTTTCCAGGGCACACCAGAAAACCAACACTAACTGACTGTTTTAGAGAGATATTTTCCTTGATCAAAAATTGGGCAATCTAAAATCGGGCCTAGAATAGACAGCGTTACGCGGTTTTTTCGACGTTTTATCCACACAGTTATCCCCAGGATTTGTGGATAATGGATTTTCTGTACGCACAAACAGGATGTTAACGTCTGGAAGGCCAAGGCGCCTACCAACGGAAGAGTATCCACTGGGGGATCAGCAATTCTTCATCGAGTTCATTGCGGCGTACATCGAAACTGCCATCCCCATCGCTGTCCACCAGAAAATAGGGAATACCTTTCTTGGGTATGACCTTGATCATGTAGAGCCGGCCATTGATGCGATACTCTTCAACCAGCTCCTCGCCACGATCAACGATGGTCACCTCGGGTTCCAGGGACTGGTCCGTCTCATCAGGAGGGGGAGGCGCCTGCTCCGCGCACACCGCCATGGAGGCCATCCACAATCCCAGCAGCAACACCAGGCGCGCGGTTATGCGCCTGCCTCTGGGCAGGGGAATCTTGCGCAATTCTTCATGGCTCATGGGATGGTGCTCCACCCCGCAACCGGCCCCCTCAGCGGCCCGGTTGCGGGAAGTTTCAGACAGCTCGCCCGACCAATAGTATAATGCATCTCTTTGTAGTAAGCCCGCATTTCTCTTGGAAGCAACCGCTGGCACCCCGAACCTGAACCATGGCCAAGCACTCAGAACCACGCACCGATCCCGACCTGCTGCTGGTGGACGGATCATCCTACCTCTACCGCGCATACCACGCCCTGCCGCCTCTGACCAATTCGCGTGGCGAGGCCACCGGCGCCGTCTTCGGGGTCACCAACATGCTGCGCACCCTCTTGAAGTCTTACCGGCCGGCCCATCTGGCGGTGGTATTCGACGCCAAGGGCAAGACCTTCCGGGACGAGCTCTTCGCTCAGTACAAGGCGCACCGCCCCCCCATGCCGGACGATCTGCGCGAACAGATCGATCCCCTGCATCAGATCATCGTAGCCATGGGCATCCCCTGCCTGGTCATCGATGGGGTCGAGGCGGACGATGTCATCGGCACCCTGGCCAGACAGGCCGCGGCGAAGGGCATGGATACTCTCATCTCCACGGGCGACAAGGACATGGCCCAACTGGTGAACGATCGCACCACCCTCATTAATACCATGACCCACCAGTCCCTGGACAGGCAGGGGGTCTTGGAGAAATTCGGTGTGCGGCCGGACCAGATCGTCGACTATCTGGCGCTCATCGGCGATAGCTCAGACAACATCCCCGGCATCCCAGGCGTGGGCCCCAAGACCGCCGCCAAGTGGCTCAATCAATATGGCTCCCTGGACGAAATCATGCGTCATGCTGATGAGATAAAAGGAAAAATCGGCGAGAAGCTGCGCGCCAACCTGGATCTGATCCCCCTCTCCCGGCAGTTGGCCACCATCAAATGCGACGTTCCCCTGGAGGTCGGGCCGGATACCCTGCGGTGCACCGAACCGGATCAAGACGCTCTGCGGACCCTTTTCCAGAGGCTGGAGTTCCGGCGCTGGTTGGAGGAACTGTGCAAGGCAGGGCCCGGGGAAGCGCAAGGCGAGCCTGCTTCGGGCAAGCCCGCGCAGGCGGCCCCCGGGGCAAGCTATGATTCGGTGCTGACGGAAGATGCCCTGCAACACTGGCTGGACAAAGTGACAGCCGCCGAACTGTTTGCCTTCGACACGGAAACCACCAGCCTGTCGCCCCTGGATGCGGAGATCGTCGGCATTTCCCTCGCTGTACAGGCAAACGAGGGGGCCTATATTCCGCTGGCGCACGACTATGCCGGCGCGCCGGCGCAGCTCTCCCGTGACCTGGTATTGGAACGCCTGCGTCCCCTCCTGGAGCAAGAACAGAGCCGCATCGTGGGACAAAATCTCAAGTACGACATTTCGGTATTGGCCAATTACGGTATCAAAATGGCTGGGCGGCTCTACGACACCATGCTGGAATCCTATGTCCTCAACAGCAATGCCACCCGGCATGATATGGACTCCCTCGCCCTGCAATACCTGGGGCGCGCCACCGTGCATTATGAAGACATCGCGGGAAAA
>Ga0256830_1001361_pt1 | contig 17415 bp, 15 predicted proteins | sample 128326metaG_FD_190537 | JGI IMG/M metagenome (GOLD analysis project Ga0256830, IMG submission 190537) | Hydrothermal vent microbial communities from Lau Basin, Pacific Ocean - 128-326 | ecosystem: Environmental > Aquatic > Marine > Hydrothermal vents | place: Pacific Ocean: Lau Basin | collected... | reverse complement strand
GAGGTCGAAGCCGCGCCCCCAGCGCAACAGCCCCGACAAGCCCAGCGGCCGCACCTCGATGCCCGCCTCGGCGGCGCGCCGGGCCAACGGAGACCGCGCGGGCGCCGCCAGCACGCACTCCCAGCCCCGCCGCGTCAACTCCTCCATGAGGAACAGCGCCTGGAACTGGCCGCCGCGCATCTCGCGCCCGGTATCGACGTGGAGCACGCGCACGGCTACTCCTCCGGACTCATGAACTTGGCCTTGGCGTACTTGACGAAGTTGTAGACGGCCGCCATGTAGGCGATGGCCAGGCCCTCGACGCCGTCCAGGAAGCCCAGCTTGAGGACGTAGGTGCGGAAGAAGGTCCACGGCGGATCGACGAGCAGGTGCCGCCAGCCGATGCGGACCTTCTCGGCGACCAACTGCTCGGCGGCCAGCGTCGTGTAGCGGTTCATCGTCTCCAGATGCTGGGAAAGCGAATCGCAGGTGTAGTGGAGCAGATTCGCCTCCAGGTGGCCGATGCGCCCGTCCACCTGGACGCTCTCGTGCACGTAGCTGCCCACCCAGCGGGCCTTCCGGCGGTCGTAGAGGCGCACCTTGCGGTCCGGATACCAGCCGGAGTGGAGAATCCAGCGCCCGAGATACTGGGCCAGCCGGGGGACGGTGTAGGCGTCGAACTCGGGGCCGCGCTTCTTCAGTTGCCAGATCTCGGCCTCCAGGGCCTCGCTCAAGGATTCGTCGGCGTCGATGGAGAGGATCCAGTCATGGGCGGCGGCCCCGGCGGCGATGTTTTTCTGTTTGGCGAAGCCCTCCCAGGGGTGCTCGAGGACGCGCGCGCCGAGGCGGCGGGCGATCTCTGCGGTACGGTCCGTGGAGCCGGAATCGACGACGACGACCTCGTCGCAGCAGCGCAGGCTCTCGATGGCGCGGGCGATGTTCTTCTGCTCGTTGAAGGTGATGATCGTCGCCGAGATCTTCATCAGAGTCCGTCGGCCAGCCGGACGGGAGTCACGGAGAAGGATAGCAAAAAGATGATCAGCGCCAGAACGGCCAGACGCCGCCGGTTCCGGGACAGCGGATTCGGGTCGTAGATGGAGGGATGGCGCAGGCCGAGGAAGAAAAGGATCAGCGCCCACAACAGCCAACTGTTCGAATAGAGGAGCCCGAGAGGGATCAGGGCGAGGACGAACAGGCGCGAGAGCAGGCGGTGATAGCGGCCGGCCACGGCGTAGAGGATGTGGCCGCCGTCGAGCTGGCCGATAGGCAGCAGGTTGAGCGCCGTAGCCAGCACGCCCACCCAGGCGGCGCGAGCCACCGGGTGCAGGTAGACGTCCTCGGCTGGGACGCCCGGAAAGATGGCCATCCGGAACAGCGCCTCGATGGCCGGCACGCCGAAGATCAGCTCCCCGCGCTCGGCGATGCCGGGAATCACCTTCGACCAGGCCATGCCGACGGCGAAGGCGGGAATCACCAGGGCGAAACCGGCCAGGGGGCCGGCGATCCCGATATCGAACAGCGCCCGGCGGCTGTAGATGGGGGAGCGGATGCGAATGAAGGCGCCCAGGGTGCCGATCAGGGTGGGGGCGGGGATGAAGAACGGCAGCGTGGCATCGACGCGGTAATAGACGCAGGCCAGATAGTGGCCCATCTCGTGAGCGAGGAGTATGGCCATCAGCACCAACGAGAAGGGCAGGCCGTCGAACAGTCGGGCCGGATGGGCGAGGATCTCACCGATGACGAACAAGTCGTCGCCGGTGAAGGCCGGCCGGTTGGCCTCGAAGTTATAGGCCAGGCCGGCGCCGACGGCCGTCGTGGTCAGCAGAGTGAGGCAGAACAACAGAAGATGAAGCCAGAGGCGCTGGGGCCGCCTGAGGCTGAGGATGGAGAAAGCCGACGCCTGCCGCCCGGTCCCGTCGGTGGGGCCCAGAGCGAAGTCCGCCGGGTGGATACCCTGGCCGGGCACAGGCGCTCACCGGAGGTCAGCGAAGCTGTTGAAGCTCTTTGCCGGGCTTGAAGCGCACCGCCTTGCCCGGCGGGATGGCCACTTCGGCGCCGGTGCGCGGGTTGCGTCCGATGCCGGTCTTGCGGGGCCGGACATTGAAGATGCCGAAGCCACGAAGCTCGATACGCTCGCCGTTGCTGAGCGCCCGCTTCATGGTCTCGAAGACCGTTTCGACGGCCATTTCGGCCTTGGTCTTGGGAAGTCCGGTCCGATTGACGACCTCGTTGACGATGTCGGCTTTGATCAAGAGACCCTCCTCGATGTGACCAGCGAAGGGCTTGACTCCACCCAACGGGTCTTCTCTCTGAAAGTCCAGGTTATTAAGGGACTTAAGGCGTTGTCAAGGCGGCGGGCCGGGGCGCTGGCGCCGGCGCCGGCCCCCCGGCGCACGCCGGCGCCGGGCCGATGGGACCCCGGCGGAGGAAGCCGCCGCACACCGGGCTTTCCGGCGAATCATCGCGCGCCGGCCGCGAAAGCTCGCGGGCGGAGGCGGACCGGCCGGCAGCTCGAACGGCGGCGGCGACGGAAGGCGCCGGGCGTCGAGAGGACCCGCAAGAAGGCGCAGGAGGGTGCGGGCGGCGGCTTCGGCCCAAGAACGGCATGGCGGCCGGCGGATCTGGCAACCCGGTTGCATGAAGCCGGGCGGACACGAGCGTAGAGCGAAACGAAGGAGCGTGGCTGCAATGGATTCAAGCCGCAGGGGTATCGTCTACTGGCTGCTGGGCGGCGGATTGATCGGGTCTCTGGCCTCGTTCCTCTACCCGGTCATCCGGTACATGCGGCCGCCGGAGGTGGCCGAGGCGGCGGTGAGCGAAGCCGAGGTGGGTACGGTGAACGAGTTTCCCGTCAATTCGGGCAAGATCGTACGTTTCGGCAGCAAGCCGGTGCTGCTCGTGCGGCTGGGTCCGGAGGACTGGCGGGCCTTTTCGGGCACCTGCACGCACCTGGACTGTACCGTGCAGTACCAGCCCGAGCGGCAGCGGATCTGGTGCGCCTGCCACAACGGCGTCTACGACCTGAGGGGGCGGGTGATCTCGGGGCCGCCGCCGCGGCCGCTGGAGCCGTTCGACGTGCACCTGCGGGACGGAGAAGTGATCGTAGCGAAGAGGGCCTGAGGGCGAGGGATCGATGGCGCCGGCAGCAATCGCAAGAATCCGGTGGTGGCTCGAAGACCGCTTGGGGTTGGAAACCGTCAAGGAGTTTCTCGCCCACAAAAGCGTGCCGCGCCACTCGGCGACGATGTGGTACTACTTCGGCGGCATCACGCTGTTTCTGTTCGGCATCCAGGTGGCGACCGGCATCCTGCTGCTGCTCTACTACCGCCCGTCGCCGAACGAAGCCTACGAGAGCGTGCAGTTCATCATGACGCAGGTCGACTTCGGGTGGCTGATCCGGTCAGTCCACAGTTGGGCGGCGAACCTCATGATTCTAGCGGCCTTCATCCACATGTTCAGCGTCGTCTTCCTGCACGCCTACCGGGCGCCGCGGGAGCTCACCTGGCTGACCGGCATCGTGCTGCTGGGCCTCGCGCTGGGCTTCGGCTTCAGCGGCTACTTGCTGCCGTGGAATACGATCTCCTTCTTCGCCACCAAGGTCGGCACGGACATCGCCGCCGACGTGCCGTTGATCGGGCCGGCGCTGGCCCGGTTTCTGCGGGGCGGCGCCGATGTGAGCGGCGGCACGCTGACGCGGTTCTTCGGCTTCCACGTCGCCGTACTGCCCGGCATTACCACGCTGGTCTTGCTGCTGCATCTGGCGTTGGTGCAGAAATGGAACATCAGCGTTCCGCCCAAGGTGGAGCAGGAATACCGGCAGCGGGGACAGGAAGTTCCGCGGATCCCCTTCGTGCCGGACTTCATCCTGCGGGAGCTGATGGCCTGGTACATTACCCTGGCCATCCTGGGGGTGCTGGCGGCGCTTTTCCCGTGGGAGCTGGGCGAGAAGGCCGACCCGTTCGCTCCGGCGCCGGCCGGCATCCGACCGGAATGGTATTTCCTGGCGCCTTTCTATACCCTGAAACTGATCCCCAGCCGGGTGTGGTTCGTGGAAGGCGAAGTGTTGGGCGTAATCTGCTTCGGCCTGTTGGCGTTGGCCTGGGCCTGCCTGCCGTTCTGGGCATCCCGGAGGGACGGGACGATCCGGACGCGGCTCGTCACCGGGGCGGGCGTCTTGCTGGTCAGCTATCTGGCCGTGTTTTCGGCGTTGGGGTATTGGCGATGAGACCCATAATCGCGGTGCTGTTGCTGGCGGCGGCCGCCGCCTGGGCGCAGGATACGTGTCTGGAGTGCCACGAAGCCCTGGAAGGCGATCTGCAGGCGCCGGCCAAAGCCTTCGCCGATGACATCCACCGGGAGCGGGGCTTCGGGTGCGCCGACTGCCACGGCGGCGACCCGACGGCTATGGATCCGGAAGAGGCGATGAGTCCGGCCAAGGGGTTCCGGGGCGCGATCCGGCGGCGCCGGATCCCCGAATTGTGCGCCCGCTGCCACAGCAATCCCGGCCTGATGCACCGCTACGACCCGCAACAGCGCGTGGACCAGTTGGCCCAGTACCGGACCAGCGTGCACGGCAAGCGCCTGGCCGCCGGCGACGAGAACGTCGCCACGTGCGTGGACTGCCACAGCGTCCACGACATCCGTAAGGTGAAGGACCCTCTGTCGCCGGTCTACCCGCTGCGCATCGTCGTCACCTGCGCGCGGTGCCACGCTGACGAGAAGTTGATGGCCAAGTACAACCTCTGGGCCACCCAGCCGGAGGACTACAAAGCCAGCGTCCACTGGAAAGCGCTGGCCGAGCGCGGGGATCTCTCGGCGCCGAGCTGCGCCTCCTGCCACGGCAACCACGGCGCCACGCCGCCGCAGGTCAGCTCGGTGGCGGCCGTCTGCGGCCTCTGCCACGTCCTGCAGGAGCAGTTCTTCGACAAGAGCCCGCACTACGAGGCGTTCACCGAACTCGGCCTGAGCGGCTGCGTGGTCTGCCACGGCAACCACCGCATCGAGCATCCCACCGACAAGATGCTTTCGATCGAGGGCGGCGTGTGCGGAAAGTGCCACGAGGCGGGCACGCCGGCGGCCGAAATCGCCGGCCGGATCCAGGGGCTGCTGCAACGGCTCTCCGGGGAGATGGAGCGCGCGCGGGCGATCCTCGACGAGGCCCGGACCGCCGGCATCGAGGTCTCCGAAGCCGAGATCCAACTCGTGCAGGCGCGCGACAACCTGCTCAAGGCGCGGGTGACGGTGCATTCCTTCGATGTCGAAGCGGTGCGCAAGGACATCGACGAAGGCCTCAAGATGGCGGCGACCGCTTATGAGGCGGGGGTGGACGCTCTCAAGGAACGTGACCGCCGCCGTCTCGGGCTGGTTTTCTCGCTGGTGGCGATTGCGGTTACGATTATTGGATTGTGGCTGGCAATCCGGTCCCGCGAACAACAGACCGCCGCGCCGACCGACGCCGGCCGGGGTTGAGTCGCCCGGCCGGCGGCCGCAGCCGGTGGGCCGCCGTGTTGGCGTGCCTCTGGCTGGCCGCCTGCAGCGGCGGGGCGTTCGACACTCCGACGGTCCGGATCGATTTCTCCAAGACCCTTTCGCCCGGGGAAATCCCGCCCGCGCCGCACCGGGGCCGTTTGCGGCTGGGCATCGCCGGGCTGATGTCGCCGGCGGCGACCTTCGAGCGCTACCGCGACCTGATCGAGTACCTCGAAGCCCAGCTCGACCTGGAGATCGACTCCTGGCAGCGGAAAACGTATCAGGAGATCAACGAGCTGCTCTCGCACGGACGCCTGGACGCCGCTTTCCTGGGGGCGGGAGGCTATGCGCGGGCCGGCCCCCAAGCCTGTTCCATACTGGCCGTGCCGGAGATCGGCGGGCGCGTCTCGTTTCAGGCCTACATCGTCGTCCGGCGGGAGTCGCCGGTGCGCTCCTTCGCCGGACTGAGGGGCCGCTCGTTCGCCTTCACCGACCCGCTGTCGGCCTCCGGCTGGCTCTATCCGGTCTGGAAGCTGGTCCAGATGAAGTCGAATCCGGACGAGTTCTTCTCGCGGGTGGTCTACACCTACGGCCACGACCGCAGCCTCAAGGCGGTGGCCCAGGGGCTGGTGGATGCGGCGTCGGTCTCCAGCCTCGTCTTCGACCTGGAGGCCGGGCGGAATCCGGCGCAAGCGGCGCGGCTGCGGATTATCGACCGCTCGCCACGGATGGCGAACCCGCCGGTGGCCGTGCGGCGCGACTTGGACGAGCAGGTGAAGCTGAGTCTGGCAAGCGCCTTGCTGGACATGCACCGGAATCCCGAGGGGCGGCGGATCCTGAGGGAAATGCGGATCGATCGGTTCCGTGAGGCGGCCCCCGAGCAGTACGAACCGATCAAGGCGATGATCCGCCGGGTGGGCCCATGGAATCCCTGAGCGCCGGCCGGGCAATCGGGACGAGCGCCGCCGCAGGCGCCGGGGCCGGGGAGTTATCGTCGGAGTATCGGGGATGCCGATGCGAATCCAGGTGAAACTCGGCTGGCTGGTGCTGCTGACCACGCTGGCCGTAGTGTTGCTGTTCGGCTCGATCAACTATTACTGGGTGCGCTACGAGACCGGACGCACGCTGGCCGCGGAGCTGGAGAAACGCGGTGCGCAGATCGCCCGGGCGCTGGCCGTGCAGGCGGTGGACGCCATGCTCGTCGAAGACCGCCTGCGGCTGGATCGCCTGGCGCGGGAGACCGCTTCGCTGGACGAGGAGATCGTCTACATCTTCCTGGTGGGGCCGGAGGGCGAATTGGTGGCCCATACCTTCCCGAAGGGCTTTCCGGCCGAGCTGCTCACCGCCAATCCGCTGCCCGAGGGCAGGCCGTACATGATGCGGCGGATCCTGGACACGAGCGGCGCCTGGCCGCCGATCCGCGACGTCGTCGCGCCGGTGGCGGGCGGGCATGCGGGTTTCGTTCACGTCGGTCTGGCCGAAAACCTGATCTTCGCCGGGGTCCGGGACGTCGAGCGGGCGGTGACCTGGATGGTGGCCGCCTTCATCGTGATCGGGATCGTCGGATCGTACTTCTTCATCCGCGCCGTCACCCGGCCCTTGGAGGCGCTCGCCGCCGCCGTCCGCACGGTCAATCTGAGCCGGTTGGGCGAGGCCGACGAGCAGGCCTTGATGATGCCGGCGCCGTCGTGGAACCCGCTTGGCTTGGAGACCGAAGTGGACCGGCTGGCCCGCGAGTTCCAGCAGATGGTCCGCCGGCTGCGGGGGGCCTACCGCCAACTCACCGAGACGCACCGACAGCTCGTGGCGGCCGAGAAGCTCAGCGTCATCGGCACGATCGCCGCCGGCATGGCCCACGAGCTGAACAATCCGCTGGCCGGCCTGCGCAACTGCGTCCGGCGCATCCGGCGCGAGCCGCACAACCGGGAGCAGTTGCTGCGCTACCTAGCCGCCATGGAGGAGTCGGCCGAGCGGATGCACCGGGTGGTGAAGGGCCTGCTCGACCTGTCGCGGCCGCGGCGGCCGGAAGTCAAAGAGATTGCGCTGGCGCCGCTCGTCGAGCGCGTGCTGCTGCTGGCCGGGCACAAGCTGTCGGAAGCCGACGTCGAGCCGCGGGTCGAGATCGAGCCGGAAGCGGCCACCATCCGCGCCGACGGCGAGCAGCTCGAGCACGTGCTGCAGAACCTGGTGAGCAACGCCTGCGATTCGCTGCGCTCGAAGAGCGCCAAGGACCCGGCTTTCGAACCGGAACTGGTGATCCGGGCCGCGCGCCGGGACGGCCGCGTGGAGATCGAGGTGCGGGACAATGGGATAGGGATCCCGCGAGAGGATTTGCCGCGGCTCTTCGAGCCGTTCTTTTCCACCAAGTCGCCGGGACAAGGCACGGGCCTCGGCCTGTCGATCGCCCAGGACATCGTCCGGGCGCACGGCGGCGCCATTCTCGTAGAGAGCCGGGAGGGAGCCGGAGCTTCCTTCCGCGTGGTTCTGCCCGCGACGAAGCCGGCGGCCTTGCCGGCGCCGGCGTAACGACGGCCATATGAAAGTCCTGCTCGTAGACGACGAAGACACGCTGCGGATGTCGCTCGCCGACGATCTGCGGGAAGCCGGCTACGACGTGCTCGACTTCCCGGCGGCGCCGCCGGCCCTGGAATACCTGCGCACCGAGGGAGGCGTGGGGGCGATCATCACCGACTGGAAGATGCCCGAGATGGACGGGATGAGCTTCCTGCGGCAGGCCAAGCAGGCCGACCCGGACGTCCTGGTGATCGTCATTACCGCCTACGGCACCGTCCACACCGCCGTGGAAGCCGTCAAACAGGGCGCCTATGACTACCTGCTGAAGCCCTTCGACACCGACGAGCTGCTGCTGACGCTGGAGCGGGCGCTGCGCTACCGCGCCACCATCGAGGACAACCGGCGGCTCTCGGCCCGGCTGGAAGAGCGGACCCGGTTCCACCGGCTGCTGGGCACGAGCCAGGCGATGGTGCGGGTCTTCGAACAGATCGCCGTGGTCGCCTCGACCAACAGCACGGTGCTCATCGTCGGTGAGACGGGTACCGGCAAGGAATTGGTGGCCGAAGCGATCCACCACGCCAGCCCGCGCAAGGACAAGCCCCTGGTGCGGGTGAGCTGCGCCGCGCTGTCAAAGGAGATCCTCGAAAGCGAGCTGTTCGGCCACGAGAAGGGCGCGTTCACCGGGGCCATCCGCGACAAGGTGGGCCGCTTCGAAAAGGCCCAGGGCGGCACCATCTATCTGGACGACGTGGACGACATCCCGATGGACATCCAGGTGAAGCTGCTGCGCGTGCTGCAGGAGCGCACCATGGAGCGGGTGGGCAGCACGACGCCGATTCCTCTCGACGTCCGGGTGATCGCTTCGACGAAAGTGGACTTGAGGAAGCGCGCCGCCGAGGGCCGGTTTCGCGAGGATCTCTTCTACCGGCTGAACGTCGTGCCGATTCACCTGCCGCCGCTGCGGGAGCGCACCGAGGACATCCCCCTGCTCGCCCAGCATTTCTTGAAGAAGCACGGCGGCTCGCGCAACTTGCGGCTGACGCCCGCCGCGCTCGAGGCCCTGATTTCGTATCCGTGGCCGGGGAATGTGCGCGAGTTGGAGCACTTGATGGAGCGGCTGTCGCTCACCTCGCGCCGGGACATGATCGACTCTACCGACCTGCCCGAGGAGATCCTCTGCCCGCCCGACACGGAACGGTTCACTGAAATCGGCAAGAAGTCCCTCGATGAGATCATCGACGAGCTGACGCGCCGGGTGATCCGGGCGGCGCTGGCCCGGACCGGCGGCAACAAGACGAAAGCCGCCGAACTGCTCAAGACCCCGCCTTCCACCCTGCGCAGCCGGATGGAGAAGCTGGGGCTCTCCTGAGGCGTTGGAGCGCAGGTTCTCGCGCCCCCGCCGCGAGATTTCGCGGCCGGGCGGGCCGGCGCCTCACGCTGCAACGCCGGCGCATCCCGCTTTAGCGGAGCATAGCCTCCGGAAACCCCCTTCGGCGTGGAACATAGCGTGCTGGAAAGAAGCCGGAGTCTTTCGGCCGAGGTTGTGGCCGGAGGGGAACCGGTCGCGGCCGCGCGAGCCACGGAACGCCGCGCCGGGGCCGGGCGCGGGGGGCGCCGGAAAGCGACGCCGCCCGCGGGAACTCTGAGACTGAGAGGTGCCACATGGCGCTGAAGGCTGTTTGCCTGCTGCTGGCGGCATCGGGGATCGTCGCCGCCGCCGAACTGCCTCGACCCGCGAGCGCCGAGCTCTGCGGGGACTGTCACCGGGCGATCCACGAAGGTTGGAAACGTTCGGCGCACGCCCGGGCCATGACCAGCCGCCTGTTCCAGGACGCCCTGAAGCTGGCCGAATCCGAACTCGGCGTCTCCGTCCGCCGGATCTGCCTGAGTTGCCACTCCCCGATGAGCCTCCGGCTCGGCGACCTGGGGCTCAAACGCAAAGTGAGCTGGGAAGGGGTGAGTTGCGATCACTGCCATTCGGTGGAATCGGTGCGCAAAGAGGGCGCAAACTTCGTGGCGGTAGTCAACGTCACCGACGTCAAGAGCGGCCCGTCGCGGGACGCCGCTTCCACGGCCCATCGCACCGTCTACAGCGAAGTACACCGTAATTCCGAGATCTGCGCCCCCTGCCACCAGTACCGCAACAAACTCGGCCTCGACGTCCTCACCACCTACTCCGAGTGGCTCGAAAGCAGCGCGGCCAAACAGGGCCGGCAGTGCCAGGACTGCCACATGTACCGCGTGCGGGGCGACGTGGTGGACCCGCGGATCAAGCGCGTCGAGGCCACGCAGATCAATCTGCACGAGATGCCGGGCGCCCACTCGCTGGCGCAGCTCAACAAGGCGGTCCGGGCGTGGCTCGACGTGGAACGGGCCGACGACGAACTGGTGGTGAAACTACGGGTCGCGAATCGGACCGGCGCCCACTTCGTGCCCACCGGCTCGCCGCTGCGCCAGTTGATCATCGAATTGAAGGTGAACCCTTACGAGGGCGCAACCCGCCACGAGACGCTGCGGTACCGGCGCGTGGTGGCCGACAGCAGCGGCAAGGAGATCCGCCGTGAGCATCTGGTCTTCGTCCGCGGGGCCAAGGTGCTTTCCGACAGCCGGCTGGCGCCCTCGGAAACCCGCACCGAGACCTTCCGCTTCCCCATCCCGCGCAACGTGAAGGTGGACGTGGAGGCCGCGCTCTGGTATTACTACTCGCCCCTCGAGACGCTCGAAGCGCGCAAAGTGAAGTTCCACACGGTGAGCAAGTTCGTGCCGTAGCCGGCGGGCGGGCTCACGGCGAGAGAGTCAACCGGTTCAGCCCCGGCCGTAGAGCGCTCGTCCGGCCCCGCCAGCGGATCTCGCCGGAGACGCCCGCCGGCAGTTCCACTCGGACAGCCAGCTCGTCTCCGCGGCCCCGAATCAACTCCACGCGAACTTCGCCCCGGGGATGCGGGACCGCGCCCGCGACGCGCCGCAGCCGGCCCAAGTGCGGCTCGATGCGGACACGGGCGAATCCCGGAGCCGCCGAATCCACCCCCAGCACCGTGCGGAAGAGTTCGATGTTGGGGCTCGAGCCCCAGCCGTGGCAGTCTGAGCGGGTGCGGAAGGAACGCTCGGCCCAGGTGGTGAGGCCCTCGGCCATCATCCGCCGCCACGGTCCGAGCATCTCCAGGTAACGGTCTCCCAGCCCGGCGCGGACCATCGCCCGGTGCAGGTAGTAGCGGAAGTAGACCGAAGCCGGGGCCAGCCCGGGCTCCTCGATCACCTTCTCCATCAGCCCGAGCGCCGGTTCGCCCTCGACGACGCCGGCCAGCACAGCCAGGGCGTTCGCGTGTTGGGAGAAGCGCCGGCGCTCGGCGTCGTCGGCGTAGAGTCCGCGGCCGTCGTCCCAGTACTTGCGGTGGATCGTCTTCTTCAGAAGGCCGGCGCGGCGCTCGTAGACCGACGCCATCGCCGGCAGGCCGAGGGCGCGCTCGAGCTCGGCGGCCTGCTGCAGGGCGATCAGCAACTGCAAGTCGAGCGCCGCCGTGCCGCCGTCGGCGCCCGCCGGGGGAACGCCGCGCCGCCATTGCTCCACCCAGTCCACGAAATTCCACCACGGCATCTTCCGGAGCGCGCCGTTCTCGCGCTGGTAGCGGTGGTAGAAGGCCAGCACCGAGCGCACGCCGGGCAGCATCTCGCGGACGAATTCCGGATCGTCCACATAGCGCCAGTAGTCGTGGAGCATGGCGATCCAGAGCAGCGAGTAAGGGGGAATGTATTGCTGCAGGGCCGACGGGGCGCGGCTGTAAGTGGCCCCTTCGGAGGTCTGCGAGGACTGGATCTGCTCGATGGCGTTCCGCATGAGGCGCGCGTCGCCCGTCATGTAGAGCGAAGCCAGGGCCTCGATCAGCGTATCGCCGACGTACTGAAGCTGCTCGTAGTAAGGATCGAGGTAGGTCTCGTGCGCGCTGAGGCGCACGGTGCGCCAGCCGATCTCGAGGATGCGGTCGAGCTCTTCGTCGCCCGCGTCGAACTCCGCCCGGCGGCGGAACGGATAGCCGGTGTAGGTCGCCCGCAAGTCCTCGATCGTCACCGGCTCGTCCTGCGTCTCGACGGTCAGCTCGATGTAACGGAAGGCGCGCCACCAGCGGGGCCGCCAATAGCGCCGCCCGCCGTCGGGCAGGAAGACGTCGGCGTAACCGTAGAACTCCTTGCCTTCGATCTCGTCCCGGTGGCCCTTGGCGTATTGGCCCTTGATCCACAGCGCTTCGGCGTAGCGGAGCTGGATGCGCGCCCCGGCGCCGCCGCTGACCTCCATCTCGGGAAAGGCCGTCGTCTCGCGGCCGTGGTCGAGCAGCATGACCGCTTTCGTGCGGGCGGGAATCGTGAAGGGCGCCTTTCGCGCCGGCCAGCCCGCAGGGGGTGCGGCTCCTTCGGCGCGGCGGACGCGGGCCAGGCGGACCGGCGTCTCTTCCATGAACGGGATCGGGCGCGGCACCAGGAACCAGCGGTTCGGGGCGTCCACGGCGTCCCTCGGCGCCCCGTTGCGCCCGGCTTCGACCGGCTGCCAGGCCGAGTCATCGTAGTCCGGCCGCTCCCAGCCCCAGGGGTACTTCGCCGCGTCCACCTGCTCGCCCGGCGGGATGACCACATAGCCTCGCACCATCTGGTAGGTGACCGGCAGCGGCGAGTAGGCCTGGTTCTCGATCGCCACCCAGCCGTCCGGGGTGTTCACCACGTGCTCGCGTTCGGTGTCGCCCTGGACGAGGAACGCCGTGCGGTTCGAGATCTGAGCCATGGCCCGGTACCGGCCGTCGTTCCACACCACGGCGGCGAGGACGTTCTTGCCCGTCCGCAGGTGCGGCGCGATATCGACGGACTCGTAGCGCCAGTGGAACAGGTCGCCGCGGGCCGGCCCCCAGACGAGTCGGCGCCCGTTCACAAAGAGTTCGTAACGATTGTCGGCGGTGACGTGGATCAAGAACTTCCCGGGGACGCTCTCCAACTCGAAGCTCTTGCGGAAGTGGTAGACACCGTAGTTGTACGGGTCCGCCCCGGCCGGCCAGCACCACCTGGCGGGCCAAAGCTCATCGAACAGCGCCGGATTGATCCCGAAAACGGCCGGCACGCAAACAAGCACAGCCAGCAAGCGCATGATGCAACTCATTCTCGCCCACTCCGGCCGGCCGCGCCGGCGCTGTCAAGCCCTGCAGCCCTCCCTCCAACCCAGCCGCGGGAAGGCGCGCCGGCGAAGGCCGCCGGACCTCCGCACGGCGCGCTGGAGATTCTACGCCGGAGGGCCGCCCCGGCCAGGGTTTACTCGCCGCCTTGTTCCGGCGAGGAAGTGAACGACTGCAAGGCGAGGTAGTTCGGCCCGTAGCGTTTGATATGGTCGAGCTGCTTGTCGTACTCGTCGAAGTGGCGTTCCTCGTCGGCGACCAGCGCCTCGAAGAGCTGTTTCGAGGCCGAGTCCTCGTTCTCACCGCACAGCCGGGCGGCCCGGTTGTAGTCGGCGGCGCTGCCCTCCTCCATGGCGGCGGCTTTGGCAACCATCTTCTCGGCGTCGGTGATCTTCTCGACCGGCCCGGCCGGGGTCATCTCGACGTCGCCTTTGAGGAAGAGAATCCGTTCGGCGAGGCGTTCGACATGTCCCATCTCCTCGATGGCGATCCGTTTGAAGAGCATGGCGAGGGGCTGGTAGCCCATGTCGTCGAGGTGGAAGTGGAAGTACATGTACTGGTGCACGGCCTGAAGCTCGTCGGCCACAGCTTTGTTCAACAGTTCGATGCTTTTCTGCTTGTCCATGGGATGATTCCTCCATCCGGCCGGCCTTCCGGCGCCGGCCGGTTCACTATGATGGATGCGCCGCGGCGGCGTCAGATGCGGTTGAATTTCTCGACGGCCTTCTGCAAGGATTTCTCCTGTTGGATGAAGGGGACCATCTTGCTTTCCCGCTCGTCGATCTCCCGGGCCCGTTTCAGAACCTCTTCGGCTTTCTCCTGAGGAACGACGACGACGCCGTCCACGCCGGCCACTATGATATCGCCGGGCCGCACCGTCACCCCGGCGCATTCCACCGGGATGTTCTTGGCGACGCTCTTGTAGCGGCCGACGGCGTTGGCGGGCGAGGCGGCGCGGGCGAACACCGGCAGGCCGATACGCTCGACCTCCTCGATGTCCCGCAGCGCCCCATCGAGCACCATGCCCGCCATGCCCCGGGCCTTGGCGGCGGTGGCCATCAGCCCTCCCAGCGCGGCGATCTCGAGCCCGTCCTCGAAGACGATGACGCCCACCTCGCCTGGTTCGGCCTCGTCGATCATCTCGACGGGGTGTTTGACGGCGGTGGCCGGAGTGGACTCCTCCGGCGCCGCCGGCTTCACCAAGGCGGTCACGGCCCGGCCGACGAACTTCTTGCCGACGAACGGCCGCATGTCGTGGGCCATGTAGCCGCGCCTGCCGACGATCTGGTCCACCGCGTCGCTGACGCTCGCCACGGTGGTTTGCTGGAAGCCGGCGATGAGCGGGTCGGCCGAGAGAGGCTGTTCGAGCGGCGGGGCGGCAGCCGTCTCGGCGGGCGGAGCGGGAGCGGAAGCCGGCCGGCAGCTCGGCGCAGACCACCATGAGCCGAACAGAACCAGAACAGCGACGATTCCGAGAAGTTTCCGTGTACGCACTGCGTTCCTCCCCTTTTCCGCGTTGTATCGTAGCACGGGGCGGGCAGCGGGCGGCGCCCGATTGCGGCGCGGAAAGCCCATCTGCTATTCTTGCCCGTTCGAGCCGCGCCGGCGATCCGCCGCAGGCCCTCGTCCCATATGCCGACCCATGAACGTCCGGCCGGGCAAGCCCCGGCGGCCAGCCAGCGCCTTCCGGCTCCGCGGCGGCGCAGGTCCGGAGACGAGACACGGGCGCTGGCGCTGGCCTACTTCTTCGCCCCCGACGCCCGGACGGCGTCGCTGCGGAATACGAAGATCCTCCGCCGCCTGCCGGAACACGGCGTCGCCCTCACCGTCGTTACCATCCGCGAGGCGCTCTGCGTCGAAGGGGATCTCGGTCGCGGGTTGCTGGAAAGCATCCCCGGGCAAGTCCGGACGCTGCGCACCGGCTGCGCCTACCCGTTTGCGAGGCTCGGCGAGCTGGCGGCCCGTGTCCGCGCCCTCGGCCTCCACAAGCCCGCCTCGGCCGCCCAGGGGCCCGACTGGGGGAGCGGATCGGCGGCGCCCGCCCCAGGGGGTTGGCAGCGGTTCAAGGATGCCGTCAGCTATTCCCTGGCCGTGCCGGACTTCTATTGCGGCTGGCTTCCGTACGTCCTCAGCGCCTGCATCGAGGAAGCGGTTGAACGGCCCCCGGACGTGATCTACGCCGTCGGGCTGCCCTGGACCAGCTTCGTGGCCGGCTACCTTCTCAAGGTTCTCCTGCGGCGGCCGCTGGTGATCGACTTCATGGACCCGTGGGCGCAGGCCGAATGGAGCGACCGGCCGCCGTTCTTCCGGCGTCTGGACCGGCGGATGGAAGCCTTCCTGGCGCGACGGGCCGACCACATCGTCGCGAACACGCCCGAGGTGGCGCACGATTTCCGCGTCCGGCTCGGTATCCCGGAAGACAAGCTGAGCGTGATCACCTGCGGCTTCGATCCCGCCGACCTGCCCCCGCCGTCAGACCGGCGGGACGACGCCGCATTCACCATCACCCACATCGGAACCCTGTACGGCGAGCGGAACCCGCGGAACTTCCTGCGCGCCGTCGAAGCGGCGGTCGCCGAGGGGGCCGTGCCCGCCTCGGGCATCCGCGTGAACTTCGTCGGGCGCCTCGAGATCCGGGATCCGGAACTGGAACGCATGAGGAGGGCTCCGGAGCTGGCCGGCATCGTACGCTGGATTCCCTGGCTTCCGCAACGGGAAGCGCTGCAGATCGTCGCCGATTCCGACGTGGCGCTGGTCATCCAGCCTCGTCACCGGCTCGCCGTGCCTGCGAAACTGTATGAGTACGCCGGGCTCGAGAAACCGGTGTTGGCTGTGGCCGACCCGGGCAGCGCGATCGACAATCTGATGCGCCGCGAGAATTGGGGAGAAGTCGTGCCTGACGGCGTCGAGGCGGTGAAGGAGAGTCTCGTCCGGCTCTTCGAGCGGTTCCGGCAAGGCCGGTTGAAGGAGGGCCGGACGTGGGAGGGGCGGGGCGACTACACGGTGGAGCGCCTCGCCGGGCGGCTGGCGGAGATCCTCCACCGCCTGGGCCGCCGCCAGCGGGAGGCGTGGCGACCCTGAACGGCCGGCGAGCGGAGAATCGAGCCGCGATGTCAGTCATGCGACACCGACGCCACAGGGGACTGTGGGAGGAAGATCTGCGCGCGAGCATCCGGGCGCTGGAGGGCTATTGCCGGGGACAGACGCCGCCGCCGCCGTGGTGCGAGTCGCCCGTGTTTCTGTTGAGCGCCGGCTGGCGCTGCGGCTCCACGCTGCTGCAGCGGCTGATCTGCTCCGACAGCCGCATCCTGATGTGGGGCGAGCCGTTCGGCGACCTGGTTCCGGTGCACCGGCTGGCCCAGAGCGTGGCCTTCTTCCGGCCGGACGATCCCCACGCGCGGTACTCCATCGAGCGCCACGAGGGCGAGCTTTCCGGTACCTGGATCGCCAACCTGAACCCCGGGTTCCTGCGGCTGCGACTGGCTCACCGCGCTTTTTTCGAAGAACTGTTCGCCGCCGGAGCCGCCGAGCGCGGCTACGAGCGGTGGGGGTGCAAGTGGACGCGCCTCACCGCCCGGCACGCCTACTATCTGCGGTGGCTCTATCCGAAAGCGCGGTTCGTCTTCCTGGTGCGGCACCCCCTCGACGCTTACCGCTCCTACTACGGTAAGAGATGGTTCCTCATGCGCCCCTCGCAGGCAGTGGCCCGGCCCGAGGAGTTCTTCCGCCATTGGAAGGCCGTGGCCGGCTCCTTTCTTCAGGAACAGAAGGAGTTGGGGGCCCTGCTGGTACGATATGAGGATCTGGTGGCCGACGCCGGCCTCGTGGATCGCATCGCCGGGCGCCTGGATTTGGAACTGGATCGCTCCGTGCTCGGGACCAAAGTAGGTTCGAGTAGAGCCAAGCAGCCCGTAAGAGCCTGGTGGAAGCTGCTCTGCGCCTGGCAGGCCGGCGAGGTGTGCCGCCGGCTGGGGTACGAGCCCCATGGGGGCGTCCGGGAGCTGGGGCCTCCGCCGGAGTGACCGGCGGGTGCAGCGGGCCGGGAACCAGCCGCGGAACGGCCGCGAACTCCGCCGCGCTCCCATCGTCCGCCTGGACGCCTCGGCGGGCTGCGGCCCCTGGCAACATGTCCGTCTTCGGCACAATCGCGAAGCAAAGCGCCACCTACGGCGTGGCGACCGCCGTCGAAAGGGGCGCGTCGATCCTCCTGCTGCCCGTCTACACCCGTTATCTCAGCCCGGCCGACTACGGCGTCCTGGAACTGCTGGCCACCACCATCACGATCACCCAGCTCCTGGTG